>Ga0247843_1002165_pt1 | contig 36851 bp, 27 predicted proteins | sample LaCruzMarch2017__FD_192420 | JGI IMG/M metagenome (GOLD analysis project Ga0247843, IMG submission 192420) | Freshwater microbial communities from meromictic Lake La Cruz, Castile-La Mancha, Spain - LaCruzMarch2017_8m | ecosystem: Environmental > Aquatic > Freshwater > Lake | place: Spain... | reverse complement strand
GACCCGTCCGGTGCACAACTGGTCCGGAGCACTCAACCACTTCGCCATCGAATTCGCCGACCGCCTGCCAACCCACCCCTAACCGCCACCGCCAAGAAGCAGTTTACACAAAAAAACTTACACTCTCCCGGTCGCACGCTGACGACTGATCACGGCCCTCTCTGGCGCTGTTGTTCCTGACGCTCCTGTTGCTCGCGCGCCCGCTCCTCCTGGCGGCGTTGCTGCTCTTCTTGCTGCTGCCGGGCACGCTCTTCCTGTTGCTGGCGGGCCTGTTCCTGTTGACGCGCGCGCTCTTCCTCTTGCTGGCGGGCACGCTCTTCTCCCTGTCGGCGCGCCTGTTCCTGCTGCTCTCGCATCTGCTCCTGTTGACGCGCGCGCTCTTCCTGCTGCTGACGCGCTTGTTCTTGTTGCTGCTGGCGACGCATTTCCTCCTGCTGCTGGCGTGCTTGATCCTGCTGCTGGCGCTTCGCTTCTTCTTGTTGCTGGCGCGCCATTTCTTCTTGCTGCTGGCGACGCTTGTTTTCTTCCGCTTCACGGCGGGCCAGCTCTTGACGCTGCTGCGCTTCTTCCATCTGCCGCGCTCGGGCAGCATCGGTCTCACGCTGCCGTTCCGCCTGCTCTTGGCGAGCCTGTTCCGCCTTCGCCCGGGCCGCTTCCTGCTGCTGCTGCCGGGCTTCCTCCATCCGTCCGCGTCGCGAGCCTTCGTCCGACTCCTGTGCCGCCTGCTCCTGCCTGCGCCGGGCCTCATCCGCCTGCTGCTGCCGGTTCTCCTCCATCTGCTGACGGCGGGTGGCCTGGTCGGATTCATTCTTCGCCTGTTCACGCTTTTGAAGCGCCTCCTCCTGCTGCTGGCGACGGTCTTCTTCCATTCTCGCGCGGCGTTCATTTTCTGCGACCCCGGTCGCGTCACGATTCGTCTCTTCGGTTTCACGCATCGGCGATTCCACCACGCGTCCGCCGTCACCACCACGCGGTCTCTCCACTCGTGGCTCCTCGGCATCTGGAATCGCGGGCTCACGGATTGCCTCGGCCTTCTTCGCAAGCTTCTCCGCTTCGCGTTGGCGAAGCTCCTCGCGCAGTCGTGCGATCCGCTCCGAAGTGCTCTCCTTCGCTTCGGCCGGAGCGGGCTCGGTAGCGGGGATGCCGGTCCGCCGTGCCCGCGATTCGCGCAAGCGTTCCGCCGCCTGCTGCTGGCGCTCCGCCAGGGACAAGGTGCGATCCGCCGATTTAGGCTCGGTCACCTCGGACGCCGCCGGCTTTGCCCCGCCGGGCGGACGAGTGGCCACCCCCGCAGGACCTTCGCTGGCACGCGCGGCTTCGCGTCGGACCAATTGCTTCTCGCGGCGGACTTCCGTCATCTGCTGCTGCTTCTCCTGCAACTTGCGCTGCGCCTCGCCGACCTTCAGACGATTCTCTTCGAACTGCCTCACCTTGTCCTCCGGCTTGGCGATCTTCGCCGCATCTTCCTTCTGTTTCACCCGCGCCTCGCGATAGCGCTCGGACCACTGGGGTTTGATCCCGCTTTCCGCACGGACGACTTTCACTTCATCCCAACGCCCCGCGACCCGCGACGGCTTGAGTTGCGAATTCCAGCGCGTGTTAAGATTCGGCGCGAACACCGCAAGCTGATTGCCACGGATGGAGGCGTTGCGTAAGTTCAAATCGCGGATGGCCTTGAATCGGTCGGTCTTGATCTCATACACCGGCCAAGGTTTGCCAACCTCGCGGCGCAGACGGTCGTAGCCAGGGCCACCGGCGACGATCCGATTGTGATCAAAGCGGATGTTGGTGATGTTATTCGTCTGCCGGATAAAGTCGGGATTCCGATCCACCGGCAGGCAGTGGCGCCAAAGCGGGTCCGCCATGTGGCGGCGATGGACGAAACTGAAACAAAACGAGCCGATTCCGAACTCCACTTCGACACTGCTGTCCCAACCGCGGCCTCTGTAACAAAGCGTTTCCGGTGGCAAGGGCGCCCAGCCGACATGCTCGCTCCCTTCGCGCCAGCAAACCCACGATGGGGCCCACTCATCGCCGGGCACCCAGACCCATCCCCGGCCGGTGACCAAGGCCCAGCGTCCGTAATGGAAACAAGCCCAGCCGAACGGTTCTTCGGAAACCCAATTCCATCCCAGGTTCGTGCATGCCCAGCTGCCCCGGGTGTAGGGACGCCACGAGGTATCGTGCACCGCCACCGTCGGCTGATACACGTAGCCATAGTCCGGTGTCTCGTACCACGATCCGTAAGGCTGCAGGTCTTCGTAGAACGTCTCGTAGTCCGCCACCGGCTCCTGCATCTCAGGGAGCGGCTCAGGTGCCCAGTCATCCAGCATGTCACGCCCGGCGAGCTCGATTTCCTGGTCGCTCAGAATCGCCTCCCGCGACGCCAGATCATCCTCCCGGCCACTCAGCTCCGCTTCACGCTCCGCAAGCTGGCGCTGCCGCTCTTCCAACGTCAGATCCGCCGACTCCAGATCTTGTTCCCGTGCCGCGAGCCTCGCCTCGCGATCCGCGCGCAGGGCATCCTTCTCCTCTTCCAGCGCGGCCCTCTCTTCCTCCAATCGCTGGCGCTCCAGCGCCATCCGCTCTTCCTCAATCAAAGCCCGCTCGGCCGCCAGTTCACCGGCACCCTCCGCCGCGGAACCACCCGCCGATGGTGGACGCTGCTTGTCGCATGAAGCGAGTGCCAGAAAGAACGCGGACGAGGCGAGCAGGAGACGTGACGTTTTCATCGGAGGATCATGATTGCGGGGACTTCGACCGGATGGAGCCGGATTCTATTCAAGGACATCGGCACCTTTCTTAGCCGTGCTCAGGAACCTTCGCGAACCCCGAGCGTCGCCACCTCGTAGTCCACCCGCGCCGGGCCTCCACGCCCGCCGGGAATCTCCTTCCGCACGATCCGCGTCCCGAGCAATTCCTCCATCATCCTCAGTTCCAGCGTGACCGCCCCCGGATAAACGGCGAACACCGCGTGCAAGGGATGATGGTATTCTTCAATCCGGAAGCCCCGGGTGGCATCATACTTGCAGCGACCGAAGCACCCCTCCTTCTCGCGTAAGCCGGAAAGCATCGTCGCCCGCTCGACCAGCGATTTCGTCTTGGACAACTTCGGCCGCCACCTTTCGCGCAGTTGACCGAAATACTGCATCAACAGGCGCTCCGGCGCGGTGTCGCCAAACAAGCCGCGCGCCGCCTCAAGCAACTCGAGCGACAGCGACACCCCGGCCTGCGGGAAAATCGCATCCGCCTTGGCCGTCAGCCGATACATGATCTCCGGCCGCCCGACTTCCTGTCGCGGCAAACGCCAGCGCTCGAGGTAGCCGAGCTTCACCAGCCGATCGCACTGGTCCTTCATCCCCATGTAGCTGCCTCCCAGGCGACGGCACAGTTCCGGCACGGGCAATCCGCCGGCAACCTTCAACTCATCGAGGGTTTTCACCCAACCTTCCTTCACCAAATCGCGGAATCCCGGCAGGAACATGCCCCAAACTCCGCGCGACCCGCCCTCCGGATCAATGGAAATCCATTGACCCCCACCGCCCGGGTCAGGGTAATCAAACCGAAGTTTATTCGCGAATTCCGTGCAAACTCTCGCATTTCCGCAGCACTCCAGGTCAATTTTTTCTGGAATACAGGTGTTTAGGTGCCTAACCAACGGCATGCACGACGTCCGACACGTCTCCGCCCTTTTCGACATGAGGGCCGATTTTGTTGATGCCCAGCCCTACGGCTCCGGGCACATCAACGACACCTATTGTGCCTGGTACGATCTCGCGGGGATGCAGATCCGCTACATCCACCAGCGCATCAACCACAACATTTTCAAGGACCCGGCCGCCCTGATGGAAAACATCGAGCGCGTCACGACGCACTCGCTGGCACGGCTGCTGGACCAAAACCACCCGGAAGCACACCGCCGCACCCTGACCGTCATCCCCGGCATCGACGGCAAGCCCTACGTCATCGACCGCGACGGTAATTTCTGGCGCACCTATCCCTTCATCGAACGCGCCCGCGGCCACGATGAAATCCTCACCAACTTGCAAGCGGAGCAGGCCGCAAAAGCCTTCGGCGAGTTCCAGAAACTCGCCGCCAATCTCGGTGGCCATCGCTTGCACGAGACCATCCCGAATTTCCACCATACCCCGAAGCGACTTCAGGCGCTCCAGGAAGCGATCAACGCCGACATCGCCGGTCGCGCCCGATCATGCCAGCCAGAGATCGACTTCGCTCTCGCTCGCGCCACCGATTGCCGCCGCGTGACCGATCTCATCACCGCCGGGGTGATTCCGGAACGCGTCACTCACAACGACACCAAGCTCAACAACGTCCTGCTGGACGACGTGTCCTCGGAAGGCGTCTGCGTCATCGACCTCGACACCACGATGCCCGGTTCCGTGCTTTACGACTTCGGCGACATGGTCCGCACCGCCGCACCGACCACCCGTGAGGACGAGGTCGATCTTTCGCTCGTCGGCATCCGGCTGGATCGCTTCGACGCGCTGCTCCGCGGTTACCTCGAAAGCGCGTCGTCCTTCCTGAATCGCGCCGAAATCGATCTCCTCGCCTTCTCCGGCAAGCTGCTCACTCTCGAGTGCGGCATCCGCTTCCTGACCGACTACTTGCAGGGCGACGTTTACTTCAAGACCAAGCGCCCCGGTCACAACATCGACCGCTGCCGCGCGCAATTCGCGATGGTCAAAGCCGTCGAGGAAAACCTTGAGCGCATGGAAGAAATGGTGCAGGTCGCTGCCGGTAGCGCCAAGATCGTCGCGGCCGCCTGACACCCTTCTTCCTCGATCCCATGAAAATTCTCATCACCGGAGGCTCCGGCTTCATCGGCTCCCACATCGTCGAACACTACCAAGACCTCGCGGCAGAGATCCGCGTCTTGGACAACCTCCGGACCGGCTATCGGAAGAACCTCGACGGTCTTCGGCACGTCTTCCTCGAAGGCTCGGTCACCGACCGGGACGCCGTGGCGAAAGCGGTGGAAGGTGTCGACTACGTCTTCCATCTCGCCGCGCTGGTCAGCGTGCCGGAGTCGATGGCCAAGCCCGGCGAATGCGTGGACATCAACGTCCACGGCTTGCTCAACGTGCTCGAGGCCTCTGCGGCAGCCGGCGTGAAGAAGCTTGTCTTCGCTTCGTCCGCCGCGATCTACGGTGACAATCCGACCGTGCCGAAGCTCGAAAGCATGCTTCCGGAGCCGAAGAGCCCCTACGCGATCACCAAGCTCGACGGCGAGTATTACCTCGACCTTTTCAACCGCGGGCGCGGCCTCGAAACGGCCGCCATTCGTTTCTTCAACGTCTTCGGCCCGCGCCAGGATCCGAAAGGAGCCTATGCCGCCGCCGTGCCGATCTTCATCGAGAAAGCACTGAAGGGCGAAGACATCACCGTTTACGGCGATGGCGGACAAACCCGCGATTTTATCTACGTGAAGGATATCGTCGGCGCGCTTTCATTCGCCGTGGAGACGCCAGGAGTCACCGGCGTGTTCAATGCCGGCTATGGCGGGCAGATGACCATCAACGACCTCGCGAACAAGATCATCGCTTCGGCGGGATCGGACACGAAGGTCCTCCACGGTCCCGAGCGCGCGGGCGACGTGAAGCATTCGCGATCGAGCGCGGACAAGCTCCGCAGCGCGGGCTGGCAGCCGAAGCACTCGCTCGACGACGCCTTGGCGACAACCTTGGAGTTCTTCCGGGGTCGTTGAAGGGCTGCTTCGTGAGGCCTGTTGCCCTGCGGCGGGTTTCCTCAGGACTTCGGACCCATCGTGGAGGCATTCTTCCATGACCCATGTGGGACAATTACCTTGTCCCACCATGAATTCCACGGCGGATCTGCGGCAATGCATGCACGGGGACCGCTAGCCCTGAAAACGAAGGGCGGCCGGGATGATCCGCAGCGCGGAGACCTGAAGAAAAACAACCCTCCCCTCCCAGAAAGAGCCGTTTTTCCGATCTCAACACGCTGCGGATCATCGCGACCGCCCGCTTCGCCACCGGTAACCAACTTCACGCGGGGCCGATGTCAACCGCCGGTATCGCGTGGAGCGGAGAATCATTCACCCCTTTCTGCCTTCCCGTCAAGCGGCGGACGACTACGTAAAACAACGGAACCAGGAACACCGCCAGCACCGTGCCCGAGATCATGCCGCCGGCGACCCCGGTTCCAATGGCGTTCTGGCTGGCGGAACCGGCGCCATTGCTGATGACCAGCGGCACCACGCCGAGCACGAAGGCCATCGAGGTCATCAGGATCGGCCGCAGGCGCAGCTTCACGGCCTGGAGCGTGGCCTCGACCAGCCCCAGACCCTGCTTCTGAAGATTGACCGCGAACTCGATGATCAGGATCGCATTCTTGGTCGAGAGGCCGACCGTGGTGAGCAGTCCGACCTTGAAATAGACATCGTTTGGCAACTCGCGGAAGGTCGCGGCGGCCAGCGCTCCGAGGATGCCCAGAGGGACGACCATGATGACCGCGATGGGGATCGACCAGCTTTCATAAAGCGCGGCGAGGCAGAGGAACACGATCAACATCGACACCGCGTAAAGCAGCGGCGCCTGATTGCCGGAAATCCGCTCTTCCAGCGATTGGCCGCTCCACGAGAAGCCGATGCCGGCCGGCAACCGGGCGGCGATCTTCTCCATCTCCTCCATCGCCTGGCCAGAGCTGAGGCCGGGCTTGGCGGCACCCACGATGTTCACCGCAGGCAGGCCGTCGTAGCGCTGGAGCTGCGGCGAGCCGAAAGCCCACCGGGTCGAAGTGAAAGCGGACAAGGGCACCATCCCGCCCGTCTTGTTGCGGGCGTAGACCTTACCGATGTCGTCGGGGGTCATTCGGAACTTGGCATCGAGCTGGACGATCACCCGCTGGACGCGGGTGCCGTTGACGAAGTTGTTGACGTAGGCCGAGCCGAACGAGGTTTGCATCGCCGTGTTGACGTCGGCCAGCGACACGCCGAGCGCGCTCGCCTTATCCTCATCGATGTCGATCTTCATCTGCGCGGTGTCGTTGAGTCCCTGCGGGCGGACGCCGGCGAGCACCGGATTGGCAGCCGCCATGCCAAGCACCTGGTTCCGTGCTGTCATCAACGCTCCATGACCGACGCCGCCGACGTCTTGCAGCCAGAAGTCAAAGCCGGACGAGTTGCCAAGCTCCGGGATCGCGGGAGGATTGAGCGGAAAGACCACTGCGTCCTTGATCCCGCCGAGCGCCATGATGCCGCGCTGGATGACGGCCTGGACCCGGTGATCCTTCCCTTTGCGCTCGTCCCACGGTTTGAGCCGGAGGAAAGCGAGGCCGGAGTTCTGGGCTTTCCCGGTGAAGCTGAAGCCCGCGACGGTGAAGTAGTGCTCGATCTCTTCCTGGCCGGCGAAGAAGTCTTCCGCCTTCAGCAAGGCCTCGCGGGTCCGGATGTCGGTGGCACCGTCGGGCAGGCTGATCAGCGCGAGGAAGTAGCCCTGATCCTCTTCAGGCAGGAAAGACGAGGGCATCTTCTTGTAGAGGTAGCCGGCCAGAACGGTGATCGCCACCAGCGCGACGACCCCGGTCCACGCGTGCTTCAACCAGCCACCGATCACCCGCTGGTAGCGGTCGGTGGCGGCTTCGAAACTGCGGTTGAACCAGCCGAAGAAGCCGCGCTTTTCCGCATGGTGACCGGCTTCCACCTGCTTGAGCAAGGTGCCGCACAGGGCGGGTGTTAGAGAGAGCGCGAGGAAGACGGAAAACAGCATGCACGATACCATCGACATCGTGAACTGGCGGTAGATGGTGCCCACCGATCCGCCGAAGAACGCCATCGGGATGAAGACCGCCGTCAGCACCACGGTGATGCCGATCAGCGCGCCGGTGATCTGGCCCATCGCCTTGCGCGTCGCTTCTTTCGGCGGGAGGCCCTCCTCGCTCATGATGCGCTCGACGTTCTCAACCACCACGATGGCGTCGTCCACCAGGATGCCGATCGCCAGCACCATGCCGAACATCGTGAGCGCGTTGATGGAGAACCCGAAGACCGCCATCAGACCGCAGGTTCCCAACAGGGCGACCGGCACCACCAGCGTGGGGATCAGCGTGGCGCGGAAGTTCTGCAGGAAAAGATACATCACGAGGAAGACCAGGATGATCGCTTCCACCAGGGTCTTGAGCACTTCCTCGACGGATATTTTGACGAAGGTGGAGGTATCGAGCGGGTAGGTCACCTTCACGCCCGGCGGGAAGAACTGCTTGAGCCGCTCGATCTCCGCCCGGACGCCGTCGGCGGTGTCGAGCGCGTTGCCGGTCGGGGCCAGCTTGATGGCGGCGGCGGAGGCGGCGTTGCCATCAATGCGCGCCTTGGTCGAATAGTCCTGGCCACCCATCTCGACGCGGGCCACGTCTCGGAGGTAAACGCGGGAGCCGTCGGGATTCACGCGGAGGACGATGTCCTTGAATTGTTCCGCCTCGCGCAGGGTGGCGCGGCCTTGCAGGATGACATTGAGTTGCTGGTTCTCGACCGCTGGCAAGGAACCGAGCTGGCCGACCGGCACCTGGAGGTTCTGGGCCCGGATCGCCTCGTTGACGTCGGTGGGCGTGAGGTTGTAGCTGACCAGATTGTCGGGATCGAGCCAGATCCGCATCGCATACTGCGTCCCGAACTGGATCACCTCGCCCACGCCTTCGACGCGGCGCAGCGGATCGAGCACGTTGGTGGCGAGATAATTCCCGAGCGCGATCTCATCCATGCTGCCGTCTTCCGACGAGAGCGTGATGAACATCATGAAATTCTTGGTCGCCTTCGCCACCACCACGCCCTGCTGCTGGACGGTCGGCGGCAGGCTCGGCGTGGCGAGTTGGACCTTGTTCTGGACCTGCACCTGCGCCACATCGGCATCGGTACCGGGCTCGAAGAAAAGCGTGATGGTCGCGCTGCCGTTCGCATCGCTGGCAGACGACATGTAGAGGAGGTTGTCGATGCCGTTGAGCTGCTGCTCGATGACCGAAGTCACCGTATCGGTCAGCGTTTCCGCGGAGGCCCCGGCATAGTTCGCGGTGATCGACACCGACGGTGGCGCGACCTGCGGATACTGGGCCACCGGCAACTGCGTGATCGAAATGATCCCGAGCAGCACGATGAGGATGGACACCACCCAGGCGAAGACGGGGCGGTCGATGAAGAAGCGGGCCATGGGCCGGGAATGGGGATTGGAAGATTGGAAATCGGGGCGGTCGGGATCCGCGATGAGGGGCATTGCCGCTCAGCTTTTGTCAGCTGCCTGTGCGACCGGCTTGGCGCGGGTGACGGTCGGCGTGAAAGGCTCCGGCACCACCGGCGAACCCGGCCGTGCCTTGAGGTGACCTTCGATGATGACCTTTTCACCGGCTTCGAGTCCGGAGCGGACGACCCACTTGTCGCCAGAGACTTCGCCTGTTGTGATCGTCTTGAGCTCCGCATGATTGGTGTCATCGACAACGAGCACGCTGCCCATGCCGCCTTGCAAGCGGGTGACCGCGCGCTGGGGAACGGTGACGACGTTTTCGCGGACCGCTTGGACCACGCGGATGCGGGCGAACATGCCGGGCAGGAGCAGCCGGTCGGCGTTCGGGAACTCGGCACGAAGCGTCACCATGCCGGTGGTCCCGTCGACACGGGCCTCGGAAAAAAGGATTTTGCCGGGGTGCTGGTACTCGGAGCCGTCGTCTAACAGCAGCGTCGCGGATGCCTTCGAAGGATCGACTTTTGAGAGCTCACCGCTGTCCGTGGCCCGCTTGAGGGCGATCATGTCGCGGCTGGACTGGGTGAAATCGAAGTGAATGGGATCGAGCTGTTGGATGACCGCCAACAGGGTAGCCTCCCCTTCCCCGACCAGCGCGCCTTCGGTCACCTGTGCTGTTCCGGCACGTCCGGAAATCGGGGCGGTCACCGTGGCGTATCCGAGATTGAGTTCCGCACTTTTCAGAGCGGCGGCGGCGGCCTTGAGTTCGGCGGCGGCGACTTTCTCGGCGGATTCCGCGTCTTCTGTGTCCTGCTTGCTGATCGCCGTGGAGCCGGAGAGCGAAACAAAGCGGGCACGGCGGGTCTTCGTCGACTGGAGCGTCGCTTCTGCTCGGGCGAGAGCGGCGGCGGCACTCTCCTTGGCGGCTTCCAGCGGGGCGGGGTCGATCTTGAACAAGAGGTCTCCCGCTTTGACGTCGGCTCCCTCCCGAATGGCTTTCTCAAGCACGATCCCCGAAACCCGGGCGCGGACTTCGGCGACCCGGAAGGCGTGGATCCGGCCGGGGAGTTCACGGGTGATGGTCACCGTCTCGGCGGTGGCTGGCATAAAAGTGACCGCGGCGGGAGGCATCGCGGGCGCGGCGGCCGGCGGCTTCTTTCCGCAGGACGGGAAAAGCAGCAGCGAAGTCAGGGACAGAAATTGGACAAGGCGCATGAGCGTGTTGGCGTAATGGGGCAAAACGGGGGTTCACGCCAGGGAGGTAACAGACACCGGATGCCGCCGATCGGAATGACTTTGAAGTTTCCAAGCTGGAAACCTGAGGTTACCAGTCAGCCGGACCATGGAACTGCGGCATCTGAGGTATTTCGTGGCGGTGGCCGAGGAGCTGAACTTCCGGCGCGCGGCCGAGCGCCTCCACGTCACCCGCCCGGCGCTGAGCAAGCAGATCAAGGATCTGGAGCTCCAGACCGGCGTCCGTTTGTTAGAGCGGAATACGGTGAGCGTGTCCTTGACCGATGCTGGCTCGGTCTTCCTCGCCGAGGCGCGCGGGATCCTGGCGGACGTCGACCGGGCCATCGGCCTCGCTCGCGAAGCGCAGGACGGGCGGCGCGGACAATTGCGGATCGGTAGCGTCGGCCAGATCGCCTCGGGCTTCCTGCCCGAAGTGCTGAAAGTCTTCGGCTCCGAGTTTCCCGGCATCGAGGTCTCCTTCGTCGAAATGACCCCGGTCGAGCAACTCGCCGCGCTGGCCAAGGGCGAGATTCACATCGGCTTCGCCTACGGCCGGGGCGCAAACGAGGTGCCGGGGATCTCGAGCATGCTGCTGGTCACCTCGGTCTTCGGGGTCTCCGTCTCGAAGCTCCACCCGATGGCAACCCGGAGTTCGGTCCGCCTGTCGGAGGTGCGCCAAAGCACTTTCCTGAGCCTTGGCGACGAGACCACCTCGACCCACCGCCGCGACATCTTCCGGATCTTCGAGGAAGAAGGGCTCAAGCCCCGGACGATGCGGCAAATTCAAAGCTTCGAATCCCTGCTCACCATGGTCTCCGCCGACCAAGGCCTCTCCCTGCTGCCCGAGGTGCTCGACCTGCGGAAAAGCCACGGCGTCGTGACCGTAGCCCTGCTGCTAGCAAAAGCGCAGCCGGACTTCACCATGTGGGCGGTTTGGAAAAGCGATGACCCTTCGCTGATGGTCCGGAATTTCGTCAGGATCCTCGGGGAGAACCGGGAGGAGACTTTGACAGGGAAAGATCCGAAACCCTAGGGGATTGGGCTGAAGCATGCGCTCCGCCTCAGGGTCACCGCTCGCACATCACCACCCCGACCAGCGGCCGATGGTCGGAGGCGACGGCCTCCGGCAGGACTTCTAACAAACCCCGCGCTTCGCAGGCGCGGAGGAGGACGTGATCAATTTCCGCCGCCGGCTTGCTGGCGGGGGCGGTGAAGACGGGTTCCTTTTTCGCCATCGCGGTCCATCCCGCGCCGAAGGCCTGGAGAACTGGCGAACCCGGGACATCGTTGAAGTCCCCGGCGAGGATGATCGGCAACTCGCCCTGACCCAGCGCCGCCGCCAGCGCCTCCGCCTGCTTCAAGCGCCGTGCGTCCTGCTGGTGGTCGAGGTGGACGGAAACCATCCGCAGCGGCTTGCCGCCGATCGTCACCAGCGCCTCGAAGCCGATCCGCGGCTCGCCATCGCCGGGGAGACGATGCACTTTCGTCGCGCCGATCGGGTGCTTGGAAAGAATGGCTTGGCCGTATTCACCGCCGTCATGGTCCATCGCCTTGCCGAAGACGCCGCTCATCCCGGTCAGCTTCGCGAGCTCCGCCGCTTGGTCGACGCTGCCGCTGCGGCGGCACTTGTTGTCGACCTCCTGCAAGGCCACGACGTCGGGCTGCTGTGCTTTGATCAAGGCGGCGATCCGCGGGAGGTCGAGTTTCCCGTCCTCCCCCACCCCGTGATGCAGGTTCCAACAGAGCACCCGAATTTCAGTAGCAGGCTCGGCGGCGGAGAGGAGACCGCAGGTGAAGATGAGGGAGAGAATTCGGGAGATCATGCGAACTAGGCGAGAATCGGCTTCACCAGATGACCGGCGACGTCGGTGAGCCGGAAATAGCGGCCCTGGAACTTGTAGACCAGCTTCTCGTGCTCGATGCCCATCAGATGAAGCATCGTCGCATGGAGGTCGTGCACGTGGACGCCGCCGTCGAGGATGTTGTAGCCATAGTCATCGGTCGTGCCGTGGACCATGCCCGCTTTCACCCCGGCACCGGCCAGCCAGATGCTGAAGCAGCGCGGGTGGTGGTCGCGGCCGTAGTTGTTGCCGCTCATTTTCCCCTGGCTATACGCGGTGCGGCCGAACTCGCCGCCCCACACGACCAGCGTGTCTTCTAACAGCCCGCGGCGCTTCAGGTCCATGACCAGTGCGGCGGAGGCCTGGTCGGTCTGCTGGCACTGGCGGGTGATCCCGCCGACCACGTTGCCGTGCTGGTCCCAGCCCTGGTGGAAGAGCTGGACGAAACGCACGTCGCGCTCGATCAGGCGGCGGGCGAGCAGGCAGTTCGCGGCGTAGGAGCCGGGCGTCTTGGAATCCGGACCGTAGAGATTGAACGTCTCCTCGGTCTCGTCGGAGAGATCGGTGGCATCCGGCACACTGGTCTGCATGCGAAAGGCCATTTCAGCCTGCGCGATGCGGGCGTCGATCTCCGGGTCCAGCTCGCGGGTGGCTTGGTCGCGGTTGAGTTTTCCAAGGGCATCCAGCATCCCACGGCGGACGTGCGGCGAGACGCCTTCCGGATTGGTTAGAAAGAGCACCGGCTCTTTCCCGGCGCGGAATTGCACGCCCTGGTGCTCGCTCGGCAGGAAGCCGGAACCCCAGAGCCGCGAGTAGAGCGGTTGGTCGCGCTGGGCGTTTTTGGAGACCAGCACGATGAACGACGGAAGGTTGTCGTTCAGGCTGCCGAGGCCGTAGGACGCCCAGGAACCCATCGACGGGCGGCCGGGGATCTGGTTGCCGGTGCAGAAGAAGGTGATCGCCGGGTCGTGGTTGATCGCCTCGGTGTGCATCGCGCGCAGCACACAGATTTCGTCGGCGATTTTCTGGGTGTAGGGCAGGGTGTTACTGATCTCGATCCCCGCCTTGCCGTGCTTCGTGAAGTCGGCGAACGAGCCGGCCATCGGCAGCAGGCTCTGGTTGCCGCTCATGGTGGACAGCCGCTGGTTGCCGATGACTTCCTTTGGCAGCGCCTTGCCGTGGCCCTCGCGCAGCTTCGGTTTGAAATCGAAGGTCTCCAAATGCGACGGACCGCCGGCTTGGAACAGGTAGATCACCCGCTTCACCTTGGCAAAGCGGTGCGGCGCGCCGAGCACGCCGCCGGCCATCGCCTGCGCCTTGCCGCTGCCCATCAGTTGGGAAAGCGCCATCGCCCCGAGGCCGAGGCCGCCGGTGCCGAGGAAATGGCGGCGGGTGAAGCCCATCAATTGGTCGTAACCGGGCGGCGTGATTTTGGAAGACGGGTTCATCGGTTGGTGATGGTGGCGTCGGCGGCGAGCAGGGTGGAGCAGAGCACGGTGAGCGAGGCAAGGTGGGCATTGTCCTCGCCACAGACCGCCTTGGCGGCCGGGAGATCCTTTTCGTAATGCGCCTTCTTGGCAGTGAAAAGTTCGTCGAGCGCCTGTTCTTCCACTGCAGTCGGAGGGCGGCAGGCCAAGATCTGGAAGGCTTCCCGATACTGCGCGGCAGGGCTTTCCGGCTTCGCGGCGACGACCCGTTTGGCGAGCATCCGGGCGCACTCGAAGAAGCTGAAATCGTTGAGAAAAACCAGCGGCTGCAGCGGCGTGTTGGTGCCGAGTCGGCGCGCCTGGCAAATTTCGCGGCTGCCGGCGTCGAGGGTCAGCATGTTCGGCGGCGGCGCGGTGCGCTTGCGGTAAGTGTAGAGGCTCCGCCGGTAAAGACCCTCGCCCTTGTCCGGCGTGTAATCGCCGCCCGAGGCTCCCGCTTCCGACCAGACTCCCGGCGGCTGCCAGGGCTTGACGCTGGGACCGCCGGTCTTCTCGACCAGCAGCCCGGCGGCGAGCAAGGCCTGATCGCGGATCGCCTCGCCCGACAAACGGTAGGTCGGCCCGCGGGCGAGCAGCTCGTTCCTGGGATCGCGCTCGAGCTTCTCCGCGCTGTTCGACGACGACTGGCGGAAGGTCGTGCTCGTCACGATCCGCTTGAGCAGCTTCTTCGTGTCCCAGCCGGACTCGACGAAGTCGCGCGACAGCGTGTCTAACAACTCGGGGTGGGTCGGCGCGTCGCCTTGCAGTCCGAAGTTCTCCTGGGTCGGCACGATGCCGTTGCCAAAGCACATCATCCACAGCCGGTTCACAGCGACGCGAGAGGTCAGCGGGTTCTTCGGATCGGTAGTCCAGCGGGCCAGACCCAGACGGTTGCGCGGGGCATCGGCGGGGAAAGGCATCACCGCGACCGGCACGTCCGGCGAGACCGGTTGCGTGAGGTCCGGCGAGGCGTAGTCACCGCGGGTCAGGACGTGGAACTGCTTCGGATACTTCGTTTCCTCCATGCACATGATGCGCGGGATGTGATCGAGGTAGTCGTCATAGAGCGACTTGCGGGCGGCCGTCACCGCTGCCCGCGAGGCGGCCATGTCGGGATCGACGTGGGTCAAGTAGTAGTCGCGGGCCTGTCCTTTCGCCGCCGCATCGCCGGTCTTCGCGGCTTGGAAAGCAGCATCGAGCGGCAGTCCTGCCAGATCGGCGGCTTCGGCCGGCGTGAGCGGGTGGCGGAAGATCGCGAGGTCATCGATCTTTCCCTGCGCAAAGCCCCGGTCGTCGCGCGGCCGGGCCCCGACGCGGAAGGCTCCGGCCACGATCTTCTTGTCGAGGTGGTCGCGCAGCAACGAGGTCGCGGCCGGCTTTCCGTCGAAATACATCTTCAGCCCGTTCGCCCGCGACGAGCCATCGTAAGTGACGGTGACCTGGACCCACTTGCCGATCGGGAAGGGCTCGGCGGTCTCGATCGATGCGGCGCAACCGGGCCATAGGTGGATGCAGCTCCAGCGCAGCTTGCCTTTCTCCAACAGCAGCTCGAAACCCGAGGCGTCGGCCGCCTGCGAGTATAGGCCGGGACCGCTGTGGAGGATGACCGCGCGGTCCTTGGTGTCCGGACAGAAGATCCGCAGCGAGATCGAAAGCGGATCATGGCGGGTGATGCCCGCGACCCCGTCGAGTTGCAGCACCGTGTCGCCATCGAACTCCACCGCCTGGCCGGCGACGCCGGGAACGACCGCGAGTTGTCCGCCCGAGATCGAGGCCGGCTTGCCTTCCGGGACCCCGTTGGCGGCTTTGTTGCCTTCCACCGCATCGAGCGGATAGCGGGCGAGCGCCGGGGAGATCGCCAGGTTCGGTGTCGCCGCGAGCCAGGCTTCGAAGGCGGCTTCGCGGCTGGCAGGCAGACCCGCGTGATGCTTTTCCGCAGCCTCCAACACGGCCCGGCGCTTGGCAACTTCCGCCGGATGGTGCGGCTCCATCAGGGGCATCGACGGCTCCGGCGCGGTGGTGTTGACCGAGTAGGGATAAAGCCCGCATTCATCGATCTGGCCGAACATCGACGCCATGCTGAAATACTCCCGCTGCGAGATCGGGTCGTATTTGTGATCGTGGCACTTCGAGCACTCCATGGTCAGCCCGAGGAAGGCGGTGCCGTAGGTGTGGACGCGGTCGGACACATATTCCTGGCGGAACTCCGCCTCGATCGAGCCGCCTTCTTCGGTCTGGCGGTGGAGGCGGTTGAAGAGGGTGGCGAGGCGCTGTTCCTGGGTCGCGTCCGGCAGCAAATCGCCGGCGATCTGCCAGGTCGCGAACTGATCGAAGGGCAGGTTCTCGTTGAAGGCCTTGATCACCCAGTCGCGCCACGGCCAGACGAAGCAGGGCTTGTCGCTTTGGTAACCGTAGGTGTCGGCGTAGCGCGCGAGGTCGAGCCAGTCCTGCGCCATCCGCTCGCCGTAGCGGGGCGAGGCGAGCAAGGCGTCGACCTGCTTCTCGTAGGCATCGGGCGACTCGTCCTTGAGAAAGGCCGCCATCTGCTCCGGCGAGGGCGGCAGGCCGGTGAGGGTGAGGGAAACGCGGCGCAGCAGGGTCGCGCGATCGGCCGCGGGATTCGGTGCGAGGCCCGTCGTCTCGATCTTCGCCAGCACGAAGCGGTCGATCTCATCGCGGCTCCAAGCGGCATCCTTCACCGGCGGGGCGGCGTGTTTCACCGGTGCCACGAAAGCCCAGTGCGGCTGGTATTCGGCACCCTGCTCGATCCACTTCTCGAAGATCATCCGCTCGGAATCGCTCAGCGGCCGGTCGAGCTTGGGCGGCGGCATGATTTCCTCCGGGTCGTGGTGGCGCATCCGCGCGACCATCGCGCTGGCGCTGAGGTCGCCGGGCACGATCGCCCGGTTGCCGCTTTCGAGTTCGGCAGTGGCCCCTTCGAAAGTATCCAGCCGCAGCCCGGCTTCGCGGCCTTTGTTAGAATCCGGCCCGTGGCAGGCAAAGCAGCGGTCGGAGAGGACCGGGCGAACGTCGCGGTTGAAGTCGATCTTGTCCGGAATTCCGACGGTTGCGACATCATCGCCGGAATCCGCGGGCTCCACCTGCACCGATTGCTCGCCGGCCTCGCGGCACTGGCAAAGCGCCAAGGCCGCGACGGCAACCAGCCATGGCGTGGCGCGTGACTTCATGGGGGACTGCATGGGCTCAGGGAACTGCATTCTCGCAGCTTACGGAAGCGCCTTCCGGGACTTGTCGGATTCAGACAGGAAACGGCATGGAAGCGACGATACGCGCCCTCCATCAAACCGGGTTCATCCACCGAACATTGTGGAAAGGCGGCTGGATCGAGAATGCGGAAGTCCCGGCATCTTTGGCCGACCTGAAAAGCAATAATCTCTATGATCGAATGACAATATCCGCGACAACGTTGCAAATTCAAGCATCGCGTCCGCCTCATTTCCGTGGTCCATTGGGCGCGATGACCTTCGCGAGCAAGATCACGCTCGGCCGCATCGCCCTGGTGCCGGTCTTTGCCGTGTATGTTGCCCGCTACGGCATGAGCGTGGCCCACGGCCAACCGCAGGAGTCGCTGCGCTGGACCGCCCTCGCGCTTTTCATCGTCGCCGCCGCGACCGATGGCGTCGACGGCTGGGTCGCGCGCCACTTCAACCAGAAGTCGAAGTTCGGCGCCTTCATCGACCCCCTCGCGGACAAGTTCCTCCTCATCACCGCCATCGTTTTCCTCAGCGCCTTCCCTTGGGGCACCGGCGACTGGCGGATGCCGCCCTGGTTCGCCTGGCTCGTCATCACCCGCGACTCGCTGATCATCCTTGGGATCATCCTGGTCAAGAGATCCGCCCGCGAAGTCCACTACTCGCCGCACTGGACCGGCAAGGTCTGCACCGTCACCCAGATGATCGCCATCGGCTGGGTCATGCTGAAAGTGGACCTCTTCCCGCCGCTCTACCCCTGCCTGCTCGCCGCGCTTTTCACGCTGTGGTCGGCGGTGAACTACTACCTCGAAGCCCGGCGTCAGCTCCGGGTGGACTTCAAGAGCTCCGAACCCGACCGCATCCCATGAAGTAGTCCGAAGAGGTTCCCGGCTCCGACATGATCCGGCGGATTCTTCTCCCTTTCGCCCGTTTCGACTTTTTCGTGGTTCCAAAATCCGCAGCCCCAGCCCGGCCGTAATGCCCTTGCTACGCGGGGATTGCTGCCCTAATGCCCTACGCATGCCTACCGTCGCCATCGTCGGACGCCCGAATGTCGGGAAGTCCGCGCTCTTCAACCGCCTCGCCAAGCGGAAGATCGCCATCGTCCACGACCAACCCGGCGTGACCCGCGACCGCATCTCCGCGCCGTGCATGGCGACGACCATCCCGTGCACCCTGATCGATACCGGCGGCATCGGCGGCACGCTCGAGGACGGCTTCGCCGAAGCCGTGACGATCGAGGCCGACATCGCGATGCAGACCGCGGACCTGATCCTTTTCGTGGTCGACGCCCAGGACGGCCTGACCGCGATCGACCTCGACCTCGGCTCGAAGCTGCGCAAGGCCAAGCCGCCGGTGATGCTGGTGGTCAACAAGGTCGACGACGACAAGCACGTCAAGAATGCCGACGAGTTCAGCCGCCTCGGCTTCGGCGAGGCGGTCCGCGTTTCCGCCGAACACGGCAAGGGCATGCAATTCCTGATCGACCAGATCGACGAGTTCATGAAGCCGATCGCCGGGGAGATCGAACAGGCAGTCGCCGAGGCCGAGGTCGCCGGCATCAAGCTGGCCATCGTCGGCAAGCCGAACGCAGGCAAGTCCTCGCTGGTGAATGCCATCCTTCACGACCAGCGGACCATCGTGTCCGACATCGCCGGCACCACCCGCGACGCGATCGACCTGCCCTGCGAGTTCGACGGCGAAAAATTCACCCTCATCGACACCGCCGGCCTGCGCCCGCGGGCGAAGCGCGACACTTCGGTGGAGGTCTTTTCCGCGATGCGCTCCGAGCGCGCGATCCGCCGTGCCGACCTGTGCATCCTGGTGATCGACCTCGCCGCCGGGATCAGCTCGCAGGACCGCAAGATCGCCCAGGAAGTGCTCAAGGAGAACAAGCCCTGCCTGATCGTGCTCAACAAGTTCGACCTCTACCACCCCGGTGCCTCGAAGAGTGCGCGGATGGAAGAAGCGACCGAACACGTGAAGCGCGAGCTGTTCTTCCTCGCTTACGCGCCTTTCGTCGCCGTCTCCGCCAAGAGCGGCCAGGCGGTCGACCAGGTGCTCAAGGAAGTCCTCAAGATCCGCAAGGGCGCGAAGAAGGTGCCGAGCACCGGCAAGCTCAACCGGATGCTGCAGGACGCCTTCCAGCTCAACCCGCCGCCGTCCGACAAGCGTTCGGCCAAGCGCGTGAAGCTCTACTACGCGACCGCCGCGGTGGACGAGAAATACAGCACCATCCCGGTCCCGACCTTCGTGCTCTTCGTCAACGACAAGTCGCTGATGCCCGCCAGCTACGAAAGCTACCTCTCCAACCGCCTGCGCGAGTTCAACCCGGTGGCCGGCGTGCCGGTCGTGTTCTCGATCCGTTCCCGCGACCGACGGGAGTGGGACAAGCGGGACGGCCCGCCGGGCGGAGCGCGGGGCGGGAAGAAGACGAAGTAGGCGTCGAGCCCGGCGAATGGGCTGCCAACCAAGGCCCCAACGGGACATCATCCCAAAGCCCGGGGTTGCGAGGAACGAGCTACCCCGGGTCTTTCCCATTGCGATTCTACGCCATCGGCGTTGCGCACCGGAGCACCTGCGATGTTTCTCTCCGGCGCGGTGTGACAGCGCCGCCCGGGACGCAACCTTCTTCGAGGTAGACGAATGCACCCGACCCATCCCGGGGTCGCATTCTGGGTCGGCAACCCCGGGCTTTGATCCGAAGTCTTGATGGGACAGATCGCCCGCCCGTCGACTCGGCACAAGGTGAAGGATGGGAACGGCATGCGGAGAAAAGAAAGGTCAGTCAGTTTCCATCGCTCACGCCAAGGCATCCAGAAACGGCCGGTCTTTCCACGACGCCGCCACCCCGAGCCGCGCGACCACCCGGTCCTGCGACGGCCAGATGAAAACCCGCCGTCCCGACGAGCCGACCAGCGCGACCAGGTCCGCCGGATGCTTCGTCGAAAGACACGCACTCCTCCAGAACTCCGGACGCCGCGGAGGATCCAGCACGTCCTCCACCTCGATCTCCACCGCGCCGGGCTTCCGCGCGTGGACATTCCGCCAAAGCCCGCCGCCGAAGATCGGATTCACCGCCGACGGCCGGGTCATCGCGGCGAAATGCCCGGCATCGATGCCGCCCGCACTTTCACCCCGCAGCAAGGCCGCGATCGCCCGGCCTAGTTTTCCCAATTCCTCGACACTCAATTCCGCACCGGTCGAAAGAAAGAAGCGGCCCTTCCCATCCGAGCGCCACTTCGGGCTACTCAGTCCAAGCGGCGACATCACCGCGCGGTGCAGAAAGCCTTCGAGCGAATCACCCCGCGCTGCCAGCTTGCGCTGCATCAACTCCGCCAGCACTTCCCAGCACGCCGGGCCGTAGCGAAACACCTGACCCGGCTCGTCCACCACACGCAGGGCCATCGCCATGCGCCCCTTGTCCACCGGGTTCCGATAAAGCGCCGCAACTCCCGCTTCAAGCCCGGCAGTCTGTTGGAGCAGCATCGCAACCGTGATCCGCGACTTGCGGGATTCCCCGCTCCATTCCCGGATCGTCGCCGCCACGGTCTCCCGATCCGAAAGCCAGCCCTCCCCCACGGCCTTCGCCGCCGCCAGCGCCGCGAGCGACTTGGTGATGCTCAATGCCGGGCCTTCCCCGCCCGTCTGCCACCCCGCCACCCGGGAGCCTCCTTGCCACGCCGCCCAGCCGCGCCCGCCGTGACGACGCGCAATGGCATCGGCCTCACCGGTCCGCCATTGGCCTGCGCCCGTCATGACACACCCTCCGCCCAGCAAGCTCCCGCCCGCCGCGATCAGGAAGCCGCGCCGCGATATCGTCCCGGATTTCCGCTCATCCACAGCACCCATCCCACCGCGCCGCTCCCTGAAAGTCAATTTCACCCGCCCGCCTTGGGTCTTGCCCCTCGTGCCGCGCTCCCTTACATCCGCCGCGTGCTCACGATCCACAAGCTCAGCAAGACGCTCGGCGGCCGCACCCTGTTCCGCGACGCCGAGTTCTCGATCAACTGGGGCGAACGCATCGCGCTGGTCGGCCCGAACGGTGCCGGCAAGTCGACGCTGTTCCGCATGATCCTCGGCACCGAGGAGCTCGACGGCGGCAGCATCGAGCGCGACGACTACGCAATCACCGGCTATCTCGCCCAGGAATCCGGCGACCCCGGCGACGAGACCGTGCTCGAGATCGCGATGGGCGTGACCCCGGAAATGGTCGGCTACCTCCGCGCCCTCCGCGAGCATGAGGCGAAAGGCACGACCGATCATCCCGAATACGCCCACGCCCAGGATCAATTCAACCACCTCAACGGCTACCAGCTCGAACCGAAGGCCAAGAAGGTCCTCAGCGGCCTCGGCTACAAGGAGGCCGACTTCCACAAGACCGCCCGCGAGTTCTCCGGCGGCTGGATCATGCGCGCCTACCTCGCCCGCCTGCTGGTCATGGAGCCCGACCTGCTGATGCTCGACGAGCCGACCAACCACCTCGACCTGCTCTCGCTGCTCTGGTTCCAGCGCTACCTGATGAACTACCCGGGAGCCATCCTCATGATCTCGCACGATCGCGATTTCATGGACGCCATCATCGAAGGCGTGGTCGAGATCGACCCCGACGCGCAGGAGCTTCTTTCCTACACCGGCAACTACTCCGCCCACCTCGAACAACGCGAGGCACGCTACGAGCAGAAGGTCCAGGCCTACCGGAACCAGAACAAGGAGATCGAAGGCCACCAGGAATTCATCGACCGCTTCCGCCAGGTCGGCTCCAAGGCCGCGCAGGTCCAGTCGCGGATCAAGTTCCTCGAAAAGATGGAGCGCGTCGAAAAGCCGCGCGCTCCCCGCAAGCCCTTCAAGTTCGCCTTCCCACAACCGCCGCGGTCGAACCAGAAGGTCATCGACCTCCAGAAGATCAGCCAGGCCTACGGCGAAAAGGTCATCTACAAGGACCTCGACCTCACCATCGAGCGCGGCGACAAGATCGTCCTCGTCGGCCCGAACGGTGCCGGTAAATCGACCCTCCTCAAGATCCTCTCCGGCCACCTGCCGATCAACGGTGGCAAGCGCGACGTCGGCTACGCGACCAAGCTCGGCTACTACTCGCAGCACCGCTCGGAAACACTCAACGAGCACAACACCGTGCTCGAGGAAGTGATGGCGAGCTGCACCACCCTCCGCGAAGAAGACGCCCGCGCCATCCTCGGCTCCTTCCTGTTCCGCCGCACCGATGTCGAAAAGCGCTGCGGCGTCCTTTCCGGCGGCGAGAAATCCCGCCTAAATCTCGTCAAGTTCCTCGTCGATCCGCCGAACCTGTTGCTGATGGATGAGCCGACCACCCACCTCGACATCCTCTCCATCGACTCGCTGGTCAACGCGCTGAAAGCCTACGAAGGCACACTGGTCTTCATCTCCCACGACGTGCACTTCATCCGCAACCTCGCCGAGACGACCCTGCAGATCACGCGCAACGCCCAGGACAGTGCCAGCGTCCTCACCCGTTACACCGGCGGCTACGACTACTTCCTCGAGAAGAGCGGCCTGAACGACGACCGCGGCGCGGTGACGGCATGAGGTGCCCCGAAACGGGAGCCTTCACTTGCTCTTCGCATCGGCAGGTTTAGATGCGCCTTTGCGTTGGGTCCCAAAGGAAATGTCCCAGAGACCCGACTTCTGACAAACCTCGATCACCTCGACGATCCGCTGGTACTCGACACTCGCATCTCCGCGAATTCTCGCACTTGGCTTCGTCTCGGGATCGACCTGCTGCTTGAGGAATTCATCCAGGCCCTCAAGCGTTAGCACCTTCCCCCCAATGACGATCTCACCGCTCCCCCTGACATGGATGATGATCTCGTCCTTGGCCGGTGCGGCAGCATCCGCTTTGGCTGGTACCGCAGCTTTCATGTCGGGTTCCTCCGCGAGGAATGCCAGCGCCTTGGTGAGTTCTTCCACCGAACTCTCAAGCTGAGCGACCCGATCCGCTAGTTCTTCGACTGTGGGTCCGGCGGAGGAGGATGGAAGCACAGTGGCAAGCAGGACAGCGGCGATGATGGAAGGTTTCATGTCGGATTGAGAGTCTGATGAAGGAGATGTCGGTGCAATATCAGCCGAACAACGCCACGAGACCCACCCCGACCTGAGGGCGGGAGACGCTGGCCAGAACGACATCGCCTTCCGCCACGCTGCTTTCGAGGTAAGCGCCATCCACCGGCCGACGGTACACCTCAACACGGCGTTCCGCAGGCAGCACGATCCAGTATTCCGCAACACCCGCCTCGGCATAGATCGCGGCCTTCTCCCTATCCAGGGCAACGCTCGAAACCGCGATCTCGATCACCAGTTCGGCGGTCGTGGGATGAGAACTCGCGAAGTCCTGTTCTTCGCCGCGAACCATGGCCAAATCCGGCTCCGGTTCGGAATCCGCGAACGTGAGGGAATCTTCGCGAAGCAGGATGAAGCCCGGCGGCATCGCCCCTTGGAGCAGCATGAACAAGCGTCGGGCAATCGACGAATGCAGGGGCGACTTGGGCACTTTCTCAATCAGGATGCCGCGAATCAGTTCTGTCCGTTTGCCGTCCCCCTCGAACTCCGGTAAGCGATGGTACTGCTCTACCGTGACCGGCGCGACACGCTCGCGGATCTCGGCATTCTCGAGCATGACGGAGGCGGATGACATGGCATGAACCTTAGGCTACCGGAGAATCGCGTCAAGATTGCGGGACCCCGCGCAACCCGAGGGAATGGAAAAAGCCGCTTCCTGGAAGGAAGCGGCCTTTTGGAAAGCCGGGGCGACAGGAGTCTCGCCCCTCCTTTATTCCACCCCCGCCGGGCGGACCTGGCGGTGGGTGTATTCGGCGAAGCTGATCTTGCCATCGCCGTTGCGGTCGGCCTCGGCGAAGATCGCCTCGAGCACGCCCGGGCCGGACGGCCGCAGGACGGCGGTGAATTCACCGAAGGTCAGGAAGCCGTTGCCATCGAAGTCCAAGGTGTTGAAGGACAAGCGGGCGTCGTAAGCCTCGAACACGTCGAGGGAAGCAGGCATGACCAGCGGGACGGAACCCTTGTTCTTGAACTCTGCAAGGGAGAGCAAACCGTTTCGGTTCTTGTCGGCGCGGCGGAAAGCCTTCGCGTTCGATTTCGACGCGCCGGGGCGGCGAACCGAAAACTCGTCAGCATCAAGGCTGCCGTTATCGTTGATATCCAGTTCCTCGAAGGTCACCGCGCAGCCGTCGGCAATGTCCACGGCAAGCGCCGCCTTTTTCTCCTTCCGCGACTGCTTCGGCGCGGCGGGAATCCCGGACTGATAAATCACCGGGTCGATTTCAAAATCCGGATCTTCGGGATCAGGCTCCGATTCTTCATCGGCGCCACCGGTGGTGTAGAAAATCACATTCGGATCGTCGCCGCGCTTGAGCCAATCAGGATCCCAGCCGCCGGGAAACCAGTTGTCCGGCGCCGGGTCTTCGATGATCTCGGGAACTTCTTCCTCGTCACCTTCTTCGGCCACTTCTTCATCCGTGACCTCGTCGTCCACCGGAAAGTCCTTCTCGACCGGGACGAAGGGCATGATGGAGACGGGGGCTTCCGAGAAACATTCAATGACTTCGGGAACTTCTCCCTCGGCACCTTCTTCGGCCAATTCTTCATCCGCGACCTCGTCGTCCACCGGAACGTCTTTCTCGACCGGGGCGAAGGGCATGATGGAGACGGGGTCTTCCGAGAAAGCCGGGGTGGTGCCGCAGGCGATGAGGAAGGCGGAAAGGATCAGGGTGGGCTTCATGTTGGAATAGAGGGAGGAGTTCAGGCTGGAATCGTCCGGCTCGCAAAGCATGACGAGGATCGGAGACGGTCCTTGGAAAAAAACAGGAATTCTTAGAAGGAGATCCCGAATTTGAAGAGGAGGCTGTTCTCCGAATCACCGCCGTCGCGCCATTCGGTGCTAGAGACCGCGTCGAAAAACAGCGATCCGCTCGGCGGCACCCAGCGCAGCCCGCCTTCCAGCAACAGCGAATCGCGCTCCGGCGAAACCGGCGGCACCACGAAATTTCCCGCCGGCCCGCCCTGCGCCATGCCAGCCTCCGCGAGGATTGATCGGTGCCGCCATCCCAGCACCGCGTGGGGAAGCCAGTCGCCGGCCGAAGTTTCGTATCGTCCCGCGATCTGCCAGCCGACCAGCGAGGTCATCAGCCCGAAATCCCGCCCCGCTACGCTCACCCCGCCGGCGAAGGGCTCCTGGTAGCCTTCCAGCGAACCCCATGAGCCCTCGACCCCGGCCACCGGCCCATGGGTCCAGCACCCGGCCTCGAACTCCCGCGTCACCCACAGCGAAAGGAGCTGCACGGTCGCATCCTGCCCGGCCGGATAAAGCATGCCACCTGCCTGCCGCCGCAAATCCTGATCGAAGGTTCCCAGCGTGTGGGTCAGCGCCGCATGATAGCCGTTTTCGCGCCAGTCCAGCGACCACGAGATGGCCGCGCCCTCCGCGTCCACCGCGCCGAAGCCCGGCACTTCCATCCGCGACTCGATCCCCGCCAGCGAAACTCCGGCCTGCCACGACGGCGAAAGCAACCACGACATCCCGGCTTCGATCCGCCACGAATCCGACTCCACCCCGCCCTTGCCCGATGGCAGGTTGAAATCCATCGCCTGGAAGTCCGCCGACAGCCAACCGCCGTCCCCCGTCCGCGAACCATCCGGCCGCCCCGAGACCGGACCGCGGAGCAAGGCAGAGAGCAGATAGGGCTGCGATTGGGACAAAATCAAAGAGCCGGCTTCCGGAGTCGCGGCCGCCAAGCCCCCCCCCCGGGGATCCGCATCGTGACCGGCATCGGGATCTGGATCCGGATCCGGATCCACATTGTCCACCCGGGAAATCGCCGTGGCCGCCGCCACCAGATCCCGGCTGCCGCCGGTCATCCGGGGAGTATTCATCGGCCCGACCCCGTCCAAGCTCGCAAGGAGCCCCGCGGCCGATGCCTGCTCGGTCGCAAGCGCCTGCGTGGAGATCGGCGGGCCTTCCGCCCGCACCTTCAGATTCACGGCAAGGAGCTGCTCCAGATCGGGCGCGGTTTCACCCGGAGCCGGCCGCAGCACGGGCCGGGCAGGATTCGCGGTGAAGACAAACGCAGGTTCCACCGGAGCCTCCTCGACGGGGTTCGTGATCCAAACTCCTTCCGATGGCTGCCGAGTCGGCGCCGGGCTGGGACGGGGCGCGACGCCCGCCCGATCCGCCCTTTCCTCCAAGCCGGGGCGCAGCGTCACAAGGGCCGGCTCCGGCGAACCCATGGATGTTTCCACCACGACCGCCTTTTCCCCGGGGACCGGCAAAGCAACCCCGGCGGCGACCGGGAGTTCCGGCGAACCCGGCCGCTGGAGCAGGGCGACGGACAGCGCGACCATCGCCGCTGCCGCTGTCGCGAAACCGGCCACCCGGCGACCCGGCGCGGGTGCCGAAAAAATCCGCCGCAGCCGTCGCCGCTCCCACCAACCGGGAGCCCCCACCGGCGGGAGCAAGAGCTCTGCCCGATGACAAAAATTCCGGATTGCCAGGCCCTCCGATCGCAAATCCTCATCGCCCTCCATCCGGGCCTCCAGCGGCGGGCATCGCTCCGCCGGCAGTTCTCCCAGCGCCCAGGCCGTGAGGTCTTCCTCCTTCACCGCCGTGGAAAGCCTCGCGACCAGATCCTTCCGCTGTGCCGGCTCGAATTCGATCTCGCCGGGATCCAGCTCCCGGGCCAGCAGCGCCATGAACTCCGCCGCTGCCAGCAAATCCGCCTTTTCTTCCGCCGACAGGCTGATCTCGCCAGGGTCCAGCGCCGCCCCGAGCATCCGCTCGAAGTCATCGGGTGTTTCGCCGGAATGCTTCATCGCTCGTGGCCCTCCCGTTGCCATTGGTCGCGCATGGCCTTGACCGCGTGATGCAGCAGGTAGCCGACATGTCCCTCGGTGATCCCAGTGATCGCACTGATCTCCCGGTAGCTGAGGCCCGCTTGGAATTTCAGACGCACCAGCTCCCGCTCACGCTCCGGCAGGGAATCCACCATCCGCAGCAAGGACGCCGATTGCTCGCTCGCTTCAAGCCGTGCCGAGGGCGCCGGCACCCCGTCGAGATCCTGCTCGAGGTGCCCGTCCTCCAAGGGGACCAGCCGGAACTGCTTGCGCCGGATATCGATCAGCCGGTTCCGACAAACACTGAAGAGCCATGCCGGGAGATTCCGCGGACGCTCCTCGATCGACTCCGCCGCCAGTTTGAGAAAGGTGTCCTGCACCGTGTCGCGCGATAGCTCACGGTCGCCACAAAGCCCGAGGGCATATTTCAGCAATGGCTTCTCATAGCGCTCTAGGGCGCCAAGCAACCATTCGTCCGAAGGCTCGGGGGACAGGGCGGACATGGGATGAGTTGCAATTCGGCACCGGGCTGTTCTCCCGCCGCCGGGATGGATCCGGCGACGGAAAGGCCATGGTTAGGCAAGGGATATCGAGGATCGGATGAAAATCCGCTCGTGGCATGACGGCGGAGTCGGGAGTTCCTTGGGAAATTCTTGAAAAAATGTCGCGCACCGATTCATCGAAACTCCGACGGCCGCTCGAATCCAATCGCCCGCTTCCTCTTTCCCATCATCGCGTGCACTATCCAGCATGGGCGACTGCGTGCCTCTAACAGGCTCAAGGCAGGACCGCGAGCCGCCGCAAGTAGTCGAACGTGAAAATCCCCGTCGAATGCCCGTCCGCCCAAAAAAGCTGAAGGGCATATCCACCCACCGCCTCGCTTCTTAGGAGTTCAAAACCGCGCGGACCGATCTGCTGGACCGGCCGCAGCACACGACCCATCGCGTCCGGCTCGCCTTGGCACGCGGCGCAAGGACAGGCGCGCCGCAGGAGGTCAAGCGCCAGGTAGAGTTCCTCTCCGCCTTCGAAGGCAATCGCAAGTTCCGGGCCGACCACGACCGCTTGTTGAAGACGACTCATGCCGGTTCCGGATAGCTGCGGTTGCCGAAGAGCGCGGAGCCGACCCGCACGATGGTGGAGCCTTCCTTCACGGCGTCCTCGAAATCCCCGCTCATTCCCATGCTCAGGCCCGGCAGCCGGAGTCCGGATCGGGTCTCCAAAAGATCTCGCAGCTCGCGGGTCCGCGCAAACCATCCGCGGGCCCCTTCTTCCGGCGGAATCGCCATCAGCCCGAGCAGCTCGATATTCCGGAGCGCGGGCAGGCTTTCCGCGGCGGAAAGCAGCTCATCCGGCGAAAAGCCGCCTTTGCTCGCTTCACCCGCCACGTTCACTTCCAGATAAACCTGCGGCCGCTTGCCCTCCTCCCCGGCCACCCGGTCGAGGTATTCCGCCAGTCGCAGCGAATCCACGCTATGGATACAGCCGAATCCGGCCACCACCTTGCGCACCTTGTTGCGCTGGAGCCCGCCGATGAAATGCCAGCGGATGTCGGAAGGCAGCACCTCGATCTTCGGAGCCGCCTCCTGCTGCCGGCTCTCGCCGAAAGCCCGCTGCCCCGCATCGTAGGCCTCCCGCACGGCTTCCGCCGGAAAGGTCTTCGACACCGCAAGCAGCTCCACCTCTGAGGCATCGCGGCCAGACTCGCGGCAAGCCGCTGAAATCCGTCCACGCAAAGAGGCCAGTCGGTCGGCAAGCTCCGGCATCAGCGGTCAAGAAGTCCGGCCATCCGGGCATTCCGCGTGATCTCGACGAGATCTCCGAGGATTTGGATGCCCTCGCGCTTGTGAAGGTCCAGTCCACTCGGCCAATTCGGCGTGTCATCCAGTTCCGCCGTCTCGTCCTTTGCCCGGAGCATGTATTCGTCGTTTTCCTTCGAAGGATCGAAAGGCCGCAAGTCGCCACCCTTCTCGACATCATCCAGCGTAAGCTTGGAAAACGTCAGCGATGCCTTGTCCTCCTTCTCAACCGCCGCGAAGCGTGCCTTGCGCTCCTCGTTGCGCTGCCGGGACTGGCGCTCGATCTCGTCGAGCTCCTTCTTCCGTTCATCCAGATTGAGGGAAACCTTGTTGTCGCGGATCCGTGCCTTCGTCTTGGTCACATCCTCGATCACATAGCCGAAATCCTTTGAAGCCGAGACTCGTCCGGTGCTCAACTCTTTGAGCCGCGGCACGAACAACTGCTCCTTTTTGAGCGGCGCGAAGTCAGGTGCCTTGCGGATCATATCGTAGTCCAACGGATGATCGAGGAACGCCTCGCCCATCTCCAGCGCATCGGTCAAACTCGGCAACACGATGTCCGGCACCACTCCCATCTTCTGGGTGGAAGATCCCGACGGACGATAGAATTTCTGGATGGTCACCTTGAGCGTGCCCGCCTTGTTGCGCGCCTTGAAGAAGGGCAGCATGCGACCGATGTCCATCGGTTGCTGGACCGTTCCCTTGCCGAAGGTCGAAGATTCACCGACGATCACCGCACGGTTGCTGTCCTGCAAGGCACCGGCCAGAATTTCGCTCGCGGAAGCGCTGCTCTTGTCGGTGAGCACGATCATCGGCCCATCATAGATCGGCTCCTGCCGGTCGGATTCCTTCACTTGGATCTCGCCGAAGGTATTCTTCACCTGGACCACCGGACCGCGGCGGGTGAAGAACCCGGTCATCCGACGCACTTCCTCGAGAGCGCCGCCACCGTTGTTTCGGAGGTCGAGCATCAGTCCATCGATGCCTTCTTCCTTCAAACGCTCCAGCAAACGTTCGACGTCCACCGAGCATCGCGTTTTGCCTTCTTCAAAATCCGCGTAGAACGAGGGCAACGTGATGATGCCGATGCGCTTGCCTTCGCCGTCAACGGTCTTCATCTCGATGATCTCGGCGCTGGCCTGCTCATCCTTGAGGGCGACCTTGTCGCGGGTGATCGTGATCAACTCGGTTTCACCGGGTGCTCCACCGGCGGGCTCGGCTTTCATCCGCACCGGGGTTCCCTGCTCGCCACGGATCAGGTCGACCACCTTGTCGATCTTCATGAACATGATATCGACCATCTCGCGAGGACCATCGGCATCGGGGTCGACCGCCACGACCCGGTCGTTGAGCTTGAGCACGCCATGTTTGTCGGCAGGTCCACCGACGACGATTCCCATGATCTTGGTCGCCCCGTCTTCTTCCCCTTGGAGCAGGGCGCCAATGCCGACGAGCTCGTTCTTCATCCCGTCCCGGAAGCGGTCCATTTCACGGGTGCTCATGTAGTCGGTGTGGGGGTCGAAAGCCCGCGACACGGCGCTGAGAAACATCGCGGCGACATCCTCGTCGTCCACGTCCACGACCACGCTGTGCAGGAAGCGTTCGTAGCGCAGGGCGATTTTTTCCTTCGGCTCCTTGTCGTTTTTGAGCGGGTTTTCCTTCCCCTGCTTCTTGGCAATGTCAGCGATCATGTCGCGGCGGAGCATCTCGGAAAGCAGCGCCTCCTTGATCTGCTGACCCCAGAGAACCATCGCCTCGGCCTCGTCCTTCGGCCACTTGGCGTCCTTCCGGCTGCGCTCGAGGGATTCTCCCTTGGTAAAATCGAACTCGTTCGAGGCCAACAGGCGCTTTGCCTCGCCGACGCGGGCTTCAACCCGCTTCTTGAACGTCGAGTAGATGTCGATCGCCGCACCCATGCTGTTTTCCTGAAGCAGCATGGCGGAGAGGTCCTTCGCGTAGAGCCGGTTGAAGCGGTCGATGTCCTCTTGGATGAAATAGACCTTCCCGGCGTCCAGATCGCGGATGAAATCGTCGAGGAAGCGCTTGCTCAGGTCATTGAACGGCAGGCGCGCGAAGTGGCTGTTTTGCAGCATGATCGCCATCTGCCGGCCCACCTCGTCGAAATCCGCCTGCTGGGCGCATGCGGTTTGGGATGCGGCTGTGAGAAGGGCCGCGATGGCGGCGCTGCGGATGCGGGTGAAGTTCATGAGAGATTCAATGCCGATGATGCACAAGTGCTAGAGCGTCGCACTCACGGGCGAATTGTCGATTTTTAAAAAGCCTGCGGACACCTGCTCAAGGCTTGCCACTGCCGGCCCGCCGCTCCTTGAGCCAAGCCTCGAAGCAATCTTCCTTGGCCTTCTTCTCGTCCGCCTTCTGCTTCTCTTCGAGCGCCTTGAATTCGTCGTCTCCCAATTGCATGAGGTTGAGACGGATACCGGGAATTCCCTGTAGACCTTGAAGTCCTTGAATGCCCTGGAATTGGATCGCCGGGCCCTTCCCGACCTCCGGCAGACCCATCGGCCGCGCGGCTAGCGTGACCTTGACTTTCTTCAGCTCCCCGCCCCGCAAGACGCCGAGTTCCACCATGTCGCCCGGCTTGTGCTTCATGATCTTCTCCTGAAATCCGGTCATCGCGGACGTGTTGGTCCAGCGCTGCTTGTCGACCGAAACCACCACGTCTCCCGCCACCAGCCCGGCCCGGCTTGCCGGGGTATCGGCCTGCACCCGGCTGATGCTCACTCCGGCGCAGGCCTCCGGCCCTTTGTCACCCGGCACCATGACTTCCACGTCCATCATGCTGATCCCCACATAGCCGGGGCCGTCCTTCTGGTGTTCCGCGACAACCACCTCTTTCATGACCTCCCGCAGGCGATGGCGGACCTCGGGATCTTCCGCGGCTTCGAATTCGCGGAATAGCCAGTCCTGGCTGAGGTCGGGCTGCTCAAGCGACCAACGCGAAAGAGCCATCTGCGCCTGGGTCCGCTCCTTGAATTCTTCGCTGCCGAGGGAATTCACCAGCGCTTGGGTGGCCTCATCCTGGCAAAAAGCCGCCGTCGGAGCTCCCCAAAGGAGACTTCCGACGAGTAAAGCGAAGAAATTTCCGGCTTTGAGCATAGCGGATAACTTCAGCCTCCGGTGATAGTCTTTTGGGGAACCTGAATCGTGTCATTCGGCTCTACGAGGATGTTCATGTGCTTGGGATCGGTGAGGTCATACACCTTGCTTTGGCCACCCCGGGTCAGACGGACCCTCTTCATGCTTCCGAAAATGGTCGCTCCCCCCGCCGCCTGAACCGCATTGTAGAGGGTCAGACCACGGACGTATTTCACCGGTCCGGTCCTGTTCACCTGTTCACCGACCGTCACCGTTAATTCGTTAATGGATTCATTCGTCGAATGGATCACGTTGACCGTGGGAGTCGTGTAGATTTTCTCCGAACGATAAGCCGCCTCGATGGTGCGCGCCAGAGAGGTGGCGCTCTGACCCGACGCACGGATCGGACTGGTAAGCAGGGGCATGCTGATCATGCCCGTTTCGGACACCGTGTAAGTCCCGCTGACGAGGGCCATTTCCTCGCTGGGAACTCCCTTGAGTTGGATCTCGATCGCGCGCCCGGCGCTGATCGTGGTCTGTGCCCCCAATGGCTGGAAGCCAGCCAGCACGAACGCGACGAAGACAAGGATGTGTTTCATGATCTGAAGTTCCGGTTGGTTGGGTTGAGTGTCAATAGAGGTCTTGTTTGGTATCGTCCGAGCTTTCTCCCCGTGAGGAGGATCGGGGCGGGGCAGGCTTGGCAGGGGCGGAAGACGAGCCCTGCGAAGGCAGCGACTGCGACTCGGCGGGAGCGTAGTAGGTGTAGTAGCTGGTGTAATACTGGTACTGGCTGTCGCTGCGGACGTCCACGTTGTTCAACACGACTCCGATGACGTGACCACCGACATTCTCAACCGCCTGTTTGACGCGCATCAGCATGTTCCGCGGCAGCTTGCGATGCTGGACCACGATCATTGTCAGGTCCACTTCGCTGGCCAGCACCGAGGCATCGCTGACGCCGAGGATCGGCGGGGAGTCCACCAGCACCAGGTCGAAGCGCTGCTTCACATCCTGGATGAGCTCGGACATGCGGCGGCTGTTGAGAATACCCGCGGCATCCGCCGGAAGAATGCCCGAAGGCATGAAATAGAGATTATCCACCGGCGTCTGGAGGATGACGTCTTCCAGCATCAGTTCGGTGGTCAGATAGTTCGTCAGACCAACCGAGTTGTTGATTTCGAAGAACGTGTGCAACCGCGGACGGCGCAAGTCGGCATCGATCATCAGGGTGGTATAACCGCCCTGCGCGCAGATGTAGGCGAGATTGACCAAGGTGGTCGATTTGCCTTCACCGGCACCGCCGGAAACCACCGTGATGGAATTGTCTTCCGGATTTTTTCGGTTGAACTCGATATTCGTCCGGAGAATCCGGTAGGCCTCCGCATCAGGGCTCATGCCGCTCTGCTTGTAGAGTACTCCGACGTCCTTGGGAATCACGGCGAGCACGGGCACCTGCAAGTAGCGCTCGACATCTTCCAGCGTTTTCACGGACGTATCGAGATACTCGAGGAAGAAAGCCACGCCGATTCCGAAGATCAGTCCCACGACCGTCGCCAGAGCGAGATTGAGAGTAACGTTCGGGCTTACCGGCACCTGGGAAACCACCGGCTCTTCGTGAATGATGATCGGGTCATCGGTGACCTTGTTTTGCATCCTCTCGACGATTTCCTTCGCCTGGAGGGTTTCGAGCAAACGCAGGGCGGACTCGAACTCGTTCTTCGCGTCGATGAAAGTCTGGTTGGCAATCCCTTTGCCGATGGCGTCTTCGTTCGTCGATTCCTTCCGGCTCTTCAGTCGGGCCAACTGCTCTTTGGAGAGTTCCAATTTGACCTTGAGTGTTTCGCGAAGGTTCGCCACTGCCTCGTCCAACTGCTTTTCCATGGCGACGAGGTTTGTGGCCAAAGAGACCATCTTGGGATGCCGCTCGCCAAGTCCGGACGACATCGCGGAATCGTATTCCCGTTTCGCGGACTGGAACTGGGGAAGCAACACCGGGATGACGTTGTCGGGCAAACTCAGCCCCGAAGCGTGCGCCAACAATTGGGCGCCGTCATACTTCAAAAGGGTCTCGATCTGACTCTCCAGCTGGATCTTCTCCCGGTCCAGCCGATCGTATTCGCGGGCCGCGGTTTCGGCTTCATCCGCCTCGTCGAAGCCGCTTGTTCCCTGGAACACGGACCTGTCGCCCTGATAGATGATTCCTTCCTGACGGATGATCTGCGAGAGCAGCTTCCGCTTGTCTTCGACCTGATCCTTCTGCTGGACAACCGCCTTGCCCAGTTGGTCCATCGCTTGGCTGGCGACTTCGCTTTGAAGGGCTGTCCGCCGCTCGCGATAGGCCTCGGAAACCGCGCTTGCGATGGCTTGAGCATCTTTCGGGTCGTTGTAGCGCACCCGGATTTCGATCAAGGACGTGCCACGGATATTCTGGGCGGAGACGATCCCCCTGAGGGTTCCCCGAACCGACTCCCGATCCGAATTCCAGCGATTGACGAGATCCAGATTCTCGATGGCCGAATCCAGCGTTTTCTGGGCCTTGATGACTTCGAATTCGGTTGGGAAGAAAGTCGACGTCATCTCGTACTGCCCGCGGGGTTCGGTGCCCGGGATCATGACCGCGCCGGCTCCCTTGGGCCGAACCTGAACGACAGCTGTGCTCTCGTACTTTTTGGGCATCACGTAGGTGATGACAAGAGCTGTCATGAAGACCAAGAGGAAGGTCAGCAGGATGACCCCATAGCGGTTCTTGACGACCTGCCAGTAGTCAATGGCATGGAGGGATGCCTCCGATGTGTTTGTGGTTGGATTCATTTCGAGCGTTTGCTGGTTAATTTATGGTCGCTAATTTCACCACGTTCAAACGAAAACTCCCGCAATGGTTTCCATTGCGGGAGGTCTCGTGTTTCTTGAATGGAGTGGTTCTGAAAAAGATTTTCTCGCGGAATCAGAACTCAGCCCGGACGCCGACACTCACGCGGTTGCGGTCGTAGGACTGGCCCACGAAATCTGAGCTGGAATCGGTGTAGTTGTAGGAAAAGGTGCCGTAGAGCATTTCGGTAAACTTGACCGAGAGACCGATGTAAGCATTCACAATGTCCTCATCCAAACCGCCAGTAGTGGCTCCTCCCGCCCCCCCAACAAGACGGCCGTCGTCGAAGGTCGCCGGAATGTAGTCGAGTCCGCCGAAAAGATTCAGCATCGGCGAAATCGAATATTCGCTGGAGACTCCCAAACGGAAGGTCTGCCGGTCATCGAATTCATAGACACCTCCGCCCACGGGACGGACCGTGTCGTAGCCTTCCACGCCATAACGCACGAATCCTCGCACGGACAGCTGCTCGTTGACCTGGGTTCTCACTGTGGCTTCAACATACGGGGAGGTCGTATCGCCGCCGCCAGTTGCTTCAGACTCGTGCAGCTGGGCACCGACCCGGGCCACCAAAATGGTATTGGGGCTGAAGCGGTGTTCGATACCGCCAAGAAGGTAGTGGTCGGTGTAGTCGGAGGAAAGGTCGGCCCCATCGGTCTGGGAATAGCGGTAGTCCGCTGTCAGGACCGTCTGCGGAGCGAGCTGGTAACGAAATTGATTGTAGAGCGTCCAAGCGAACCGGTCCTGATTCAAGACGACGTCGTCATAGTCCAGACCCGTGACCGACAACCCGGTGTAAGTTCCAAGCCGCTCGGTCCAGCGATAGCCAACCGAATTGTCGGTAGACCAATTGAAATAAGCCCCCAACTGGCGGGTGGTCGCGATTCCGTTGGCGTAATCCGGTTCCATCTCATAGGAGAGGAAATTGCGGCTGGCGAATCGAAGGCGCTCGCTGACCCGGTGGGTCCAGTTTACTCCCGCACGGGATTGGCTGTAAATATCGTCCGTGTTGGCACCTGCGGGCTGGTCAAAATAGTAGACTGCGCCAAGGCGCGCGTAAACATCCCATGTCGTCTGTGGACTGACGTTGACGAAAGTGAGCCCGACATGGGGGTTGATGCTGAGCGACTCTTCATCCGCTCCAAGTCCGACAACCGTCGGACTGACGTTATCATCCCAAGTGAGATCCGCCCCGATGCTCCACTTGAGTGGCAGGGTCTCTTGGGCCTCGTCTTGAATGTAATAGAGATCGCCACTGGCGACCCCGAGAGACGAAGCAATGGCGAGCGTGGAAAGAAAACTGCGTTTCATGAAGGGTAATGGGAAAATTTGGTGCGAGCGAGGGAACCCGAATTACCGCGCGGACTGTTTGATCCCCCGGATGAACGGGCGATCAATGCCAGTGCCGGAAGGCGGGGCGATGATCGGCGGGACAGTCCCCGGCGGCAGGCCGGGGGGAAGAACTGAAAGACCTCCGGGACCACCGGGAGTCGGTCCGACGGGTCCTTGGCCGGGGAAATCCAGCGGATTCCATGCCGGCTGCACCGCTACATCCTTGGCACCCTTGGCGCTTTTCGAACTGTCGCTGGCTTCGCCGAGATTCGGGTCGAGACGGCTCATCACCGCTTGAACGTCACCTAAGGCTTCCGGGGCCACGGCAACCGCACATTGGGAAACGAGGCGCATCTTCTCCGGAGCGGCAGTAGCGGCCGTTTCGACAATGCTGGCGACCAACTTCGAGTCGGCTTCGGTGCCCTGGATGGCTGCTTTCACCACCTCACAGGCACAATCGGGATTCGCGCTCACCTCTTTTTCAACCACCTCAAGAACGGTGGAAGGCGCTGCTGCAACCGCATGTTTGACGGAGACCGCAAGTTCGAGGCAGTCCACCCCGTCCGCCGCAGAGGCCGGGAAGATGCTCAGGCAGGCTGCTGCAATCGCGAATCGGGAAGTGATTTTCATTTTGGGAAATTTGTGAGGGAACTCGGCACGGACGGCGAGAGCGGGTAGCGGGAATCGAACCCGCATAGCTAGCTTGGAAGGCTAGAGCTTTACCACTAAGCTATACCCGCACTGACGGAGTGAAGCTAACAGCGCAGAAGATGGACCCGCAAGTTCTTTTTTGGGGGAATTTTTCTTTCCGTTAGAATGTTAGAATTCCGTCGGTCTGGCTGACAGACATTTGATAGGCGAATCCGATCTCCTTGGCAAGGACGGGCTGTTCTCCCGCGCTGGGAAGGTCCGGCGGAG
>Ga0247843_1002164_pt1 | contig 36891 bp, 33 predicted proteins | sample LaCruzMarch2017__FD_192420 | JGI IMG/M metagenome (GOLD analysis project Ga0247843, IMG submission 192420) | Freshwater microbial communities from meromictic Lake La Cruz, Castile-La Mancha, Spain - LaCruzMarch2017_8m | ecosystem: Environmental > Aquatic > Freshwater > Lake | place: Spain... | reverse complement strand
CGTGAAGCGCGCCGCCGATCGCGCCAAGCGCCACGGATCGCGCTTGGATCTCTACGAAGGCCTGCCGTCCGATCTGGACGCGCGCTTGTACGGCGCGAGAGTGAAAGTCTCAGCGCGGCTCTACGATGAGGGCGTCGCCGCAGCCCGGCCCACACTCGCGCGGCTCGCGCAGATCGCGCTCTCCTTTGGCGCATCGATCCTGCGTGGACGCGCAGTCGCCGACATCGCCACCTCCGGCGGCAAGGTGCGCGGCGTCGCCCTCGATGACGGCGGCGACGTACCGGCGGACATCGTGGTCCTCGCCACCGGCGCGCTCGCTTGCGAAGCCTTGCAACGCACGGCCCTGTCGCTTGCGCGCATCACGCCGGCCAAGGGCATGATCGGCGTCGCCGCCGCGCCAGCCGCCTTTGACCTCGCCGAAACCGTGCGCACGCCCCGGCTCTATTTCTGGCGCGAAGACGACAGTCTTTTCATTGGCGCCACCTCCGAGATGGGCCGCACCGACCTTGATCCCGACCCCGAAGCGATCGCTGTGCTTCACCTTGAGGCGCGTCGCACGCTGCCCGGTGCGCGGTTCGAGGGCGCCGCAAGCGTTCACGCGGTGGGCCTGCGCCCGATGTCGCCGGACGGCGCGCCGATCGTCGGCTTCGACGGCCCGGAAGGCTGCATTGTCGCTGCGGGCCACGGCCGCAACGGCTGGCTGCTCGGTCCGATCACCGGCGCGGCCGCAGCGGCGCTGGCGCGTGGCGAGGAGCCGGCGGCGGTGTGGCGCGATTTCGGCCCCGAGCGTTTCGCCTGACTGCTTGGCCGCCTGGCCCCGACTCGGTGCATGCGAAGGCCATGACCATCAACCCGGTCTCCATTCCCCAGAACGTGCGTGAGGCGCTGCAGCGCGCGGCTGCGTCCACGGGCGTGGATTTCTCCATGCTCGCGGAGACCGCGCGCCGCGAGAGCGGCTACAACGCCACCGCGAGGGCGGGCGCGTCGTCGGCGACGGGGCTCTTCCAGTTCATCGAGTCCACCTGGCTCGACATGGTGCGCAAGTATGGCGCCGAGCACGGCGTCGGCGGTCTGGCGTCGCGCATAAGCGTCAGCGGCGGGCGCGCCGTGGTGGGCGATCCGCAGACGCGCAAGGCCATCCTCGATCTGCGCTATGATCCCGAACTGAGCGCGCGTATGGCGGGCGAACTCGCGCGCGAGAACGCGGCGTCGCTGCGCTCACAGCTGGGGCGTGATCCGTCTGCCGGCGAGATCTATGCGGCGCACGTGATGGGGCCCGCAGGCGCGGCGCGCCTGATCGAAGCAGCGGACCTCGGCGCGCCGAGCGCAGCGGCGCTGTTTCCGCGCGAAGCGGCGGCCAACAAGGGACTGTTTTACGTCGATGGCTCACCGCGCTCGGCCGCGCAGTTGCTGAAGCGCCTCGATCTTGACGCCGACGCGAGCATGGGGGCGGGAAGTGAAACAAAGGGCCAGCGCTACGTCGTCGATCCCGAGCACGGACCGGCGATCGCTGCGTTCTTCGATGCTCTGTTCCATGCGGTCGCGACGGATCTGATGTCGCCCGACACGCGTGAAGACAGCGATCGGTTGCGCGCAGCGGCCGTCTACGCCAAGACGCAGCGTCGCGATTAGAGTCCCTCGCGCGCCACACCGCTCGCGATGAGATTCATGATTTCGTCGCCGTTGAAGCCCGCCTCTGCGAGCACGCTGCGCGTATGCTCGCCGGGCTTCGGCGCGGGGCCTTTCGGGCCGTCATCGGCGCCGGGGAAGCGCAGCGGGGAGCCGGGCGCCTTCTTCGTCGTTCCATCCGTTTGCGGAATGTCCACGACGCCGCCGGCGGCGATCATCTGCGGATCGCGCGCTGCTTCCACAGCGGTCTGCGCCGGCGCCCATGCCAGGCTTTCCGCATCGAGGCGCGTGGCGATTTCCTCGAAGGTGTAGCGCGCGAATGCTTCGTCGATCAGGCCCACGAGCTCAGGCCCGTTCTGGCGGCGGGCCTTCGACTTTGTGAAGCGCTCGTCGGCAATGAGATGTTCGATGCCGAGCGCGCGGCAGATCGGCGCCCAGTCCGCATCGCCCTGGCGCGGCACAAGCACAAACCACTTGCCGTCGCTCGACTGGAAGAAGTTGCCGAGCGGCTGCACCGACTGGGGACGCGGGCGGGTCGATGCGATCTTTCCGAACGCGTGCGTGATCGCCATGTCCGAAGCCATCGCGTAGTTCGCCGCGCGCAGGAGCGAGGCTTCCACAAGACGCCCCTTGCCGGTGCGCCCGCGTTCGACGAGCGCCGCGAGGACGCCGGCGCAGGTCGCCATCGACGTGATGTGATCGCCCATGCCGGTGCGGATGACGAACGGATCGACGCCTTTCGGCGCCATCAACGTCGCCATCCCTGAACGGGCCCAGAAGGCGGAGACGTCAAAGCCGGGGCGGTCGATGTCGGGGCCTTCGAGACCGTAGCCCGTGACGCTCGCATAGACGAGGCGCGGATTGTTGGCTTTCAAGCTGTCGTAGTCGAGGCCCGCGCGCGCAAGACCGGCGGGGCGCACATTGGTGAGGAAGACATCGGCTTCGCTCGCCAGCTTCTGCAGCACCGCCTTGCCCTTGGGGTCGGCGGTATCGAGGACGATGGAGCGTTTGCCGCGGTTGTCCATGTCAAAGACCGGGTTCTGCGCGGACTCCGTGCCGATGGAATCGAAGAACTTGCGGATCGGGTCGCCGCCGGGCGGCTCGACCTTGATCACATCGGCGCCCCAGTCGGCCATCATGCCGCCGCAGCCGGGAGCGGCGATGTAGGTGGCGTATTCGACGACTTTGACGCCTTCGAGCATGGGGCTTGCTTTCTCGGACCAACGATTTGTGATTGCCGCTTTCAAGCCTTCGTTAATGAACTCAGCCGAGGCTGCAACAGGAAGATTCCAGCACCATCGGGGAACCCCATGTCCGTCGTCACCATGCGCGCGCGCCTCACAGACGGCGATATCCGCACGCTGCTGAAAGGTCCCACCGAGGCCGATCGCGGCCAGGCGGCGCACAAGATTTGCCGCAGCATCGAACAGTCGGAGCTTTCCCCTGAGGAACGCCTCCACGCCGAAGCGATCATGCGCCTGATGCTGGAGGACGCCGCCGTCCTTGTGCGCCGGGCGCTGGCGGTGGCGCTGAAGAACTCGCCCAAGTTGCCGCGCGACGTGGCGATGACGCTGGCGAGTGATGTGGACTCGATTGCGCTGCCGATCCTGCAGGGCTCGCCGTCGCTGACGGATTCAGACCTCGTGGAGATCCTGCGCTCGGCGCCGCCGGCGCGGCAGGTGGCCATCGCCTCGCGCGACAAGATCTCCGTTGTCGTCACCGGCGCGATCGCAGACTACGGCGTGCCGGCCGCCGTGGAGCGCGCACTCGCCAACGACAACGCGATCTTCGATCAGAAGGGTCTTGAGACCGCGATCAAGCGCTTCGCCAGTCGTCCCGCGATCGTGGAGACGATGATCCACCGCAAGTCGCTGCCGATCGGCATCACAGAAAAGCTCGTGTCCATGGTCACCGGCGAGATGTTCGATCACCTCGTGAACCACCATGCGCTCCCGCCGCAAATGGCCATTGATCTGGCGTCGAGCGCGCGCGAACGCGTCACCATCGATCTCATCGAGCAGGCGATGCAGCAAGCGGACATTCCGCGCTTTATCGGTCAGCTGAACTTGTACGGGCGACTGACGCCATCACTCATCATGCGGGCGCTGTGTCTTGGCCACATCGAGTTTGTGGAGCATTCGCTGGCGGAGCTGTCAGGACTGCCGCATGGGCGCGCGTGGCTCATGATCCATGACGGCGGACCGCTCGGGCTGAAGGCGATATTCGAACGGGCAGGGTTGCCGAGCCGGCTCTTCCCGCCCTTCAGGGCGGCGGTGGACGTCTACCATCAGATCGACCGCAGCGCTTACGGCGCCGACGACCGCGACCGCTTCCGCGCGATCATGATCGAGCGGGTGCTCACGCTCTTCCAGAGCGTGCCGAAGGACGATCTCGATTATCTGCTGGAAAAGCTCGACGCCGTCGGCGCCCGCCCGGATCGCGTCGCGAGCTAATCAGTACGTCGGCGCGAAGGGGCCTTCGCCGCGATCGAAGCCGGCGGCCAGAAGGGCGCGCGCCCAGTTGTGATCACCCACGCCCACCGCCGCCACGACCAGCCCGCATTCACGCGCCGCAAAGAGCCGACGCGCCACGGGGCTCTGATCCAGCGCCTCGCAGCCGAGGAACGGGTCAAGGCGCGAGGGCGCCGGCAGCAGCAATTCGGTGAACAACGAACGCGCCCGCGCGCCAAGCGGCAGGGGGCAGTCGGGATCGACCGCAAGCGAAACGCCGAATCCACGCGCGCGTAGTCGCTCGATGCCGGCGAGCGACCGCCCTGCGAGTTCGCGTTCGCTGACTTCAATGTCCACCGCGCGCGGCGAGATGTCGTTGAGCTGGATTTCAGCGGCCAGATCGCCCGCTGACGCAGCGTCCCCAAGGCGCTCGAAGCTCGGCGCGATGGCAAGCGGGGACACATGACCGGCTGCGCGCCAGGCTTTACGGCCCGCGATGAGCGCGTTGATGAGATCGCCTTCCAGCGTCCACGCGCGCACCACGCCAGAGGCGACGACGCCCGTGCGCAGGTCGCGGCGGGGCAGGATCGTCACGCCATGTGCGTCGCGCGGCTGCGGTCGGAGAAAGGGGACGACGGTCATGCGAAGGCGTTCCGGCCTGTTCAAGCGAGTTCGCATTCGACCACGGCGGGCTTAAGAAACGGGGGAGAGAACACGGTAAAGATATCGCCAAGAACTCTGGGGAGACATGCATGAGCGCACCGACAATGGCGGCGGCGGCCACGATACTGCTGGTGCGCGATGCGCCGGGGCTCGAAGTGCTGATGGTGGAGCGTCACCACCAGATCGATTTCGCCTCGGGCGCGCTTGTCTTTCCGGGCGGCAAATCGACGGCCGGCGACAGCGATCCGCGCTGGATCGATCACTGCGACGGCCATGATGGGGACCCGGTGCAATGCGCGCTCAAGATCTGCGCTGTGCGCGAGGCTTTCGAGGAGTCCGGCGTGCTGCTGGCCCGGCCGGCGCGTGCGCGCGGCGCCGGCGGGCCTTTGGCGGGGGCTTCGCAGATCGTGGAGATCGGGAAGCTGCGCTCCGCCATAGACAAGGGCGAGCATCCCTTTCTTGACGCCCTCATGACGTTTGGTCTCGTGCTCGCGCTCGATACGCTCACGCCGTTCGCGCACTGGATCACGCCGGAGGGCATGCCCAAGCGCTTCGACACCTGGTTCTACATCGCTGAAACGCCACCCGAGCAGGCGGCTGCATGTGACGGGCGGGAGGCGGTGGATGCCTGTTGGATCGAACCGGAAGATGCTTTGAAGGCTGCGCGCGAGGGCCGTCGCATGATCATCTTTCCAACGCGGCTCAACGTGGAGAAGCTCGCTGAATCTCGCAGCACGCGCGCTGCAATCGAGGCGGCGCGGGCACGGCCCGTGGTCACGGTGCTGCCGAAGGTCATCGAAGAGAACGGGGTATTGATCCTCTCCATCCCGGCAGAGGCGGGCTACTCCGTCACCCGCGAACCGCTTGAGGGCAATCGCCCATGACGGTCAGGTTGCGAGGTCGGCGGTGAGCAGGGCGACGTGTCCGTTGAGTTCGGCGAGAAGTTCGCGGCCCACGGGGTGATCGCCTGTTTTGATTTGTGCGTGATAGGCCGCACGGATCGCATCGACATGCGCTTCCACCACGGCGGGCCGCGCGCGCGCGCGGTCGCGTCCTGCGGGCGTTTCGATGAGTTTGCAGAGCGAGGCCGCGATCAGCGTCGCGAGCGGATAATTGTAGGTTGAGCCCAGACCCTTGATGTCGTGAGTGGTCGAGAACAGGGCGAGCATCGCGGGTTCGGCGTAGTTGGTCTGGCGCGCGGCGAGACGCGCCGCCGTCATACGCTCGACATCTTCGCCCATCCACTTTTCAAATTCGCCGGACAATGACTGCAACGCCGCCTCGGCGCGCGCCAGGGCGTCGGCGTCGAAGGACAGTCCGCCGGGCTTGCCCGTTGTCTTCGGATTCCGCCATTGCACATTACCCCTTCGTGGCCTTCGCGAATAGCGCGCTCAGCCATAACAAAGCGTTTCCATCGGCTCAGACGGAAAACTGCTCGCGCAGCACCCGCTCATCGAGCGCATGGCCGGGGTCGAAGAGCATGGTCAGGGAGACATCGCCGTCCTCGTGGACTTCCACGCTTTCCACGTCCCGCACTTCGGCGCTGTCGGCGGATGCACTGACGGGGCGACGTGTGGGTTCCTGGATCTCGAAACGCACCCGCGCCGTCTGCGGCAGGAGCGCCCCGCGCCAACGTCTGGGACGAAAGGCGCTGATCGGCGTTAGGGCAAGCAGGCGCGCGCCGATGGGCAGGATCGGGCCATGCGCAGAGAGATTGTAGGCGGTGGAACCGGCGGGTGTAGCGACCATCGCCCCGTCGCAGGACAGCTCAGACATCCGCTCGGCGCCATCGATCAAGATGCGCAGGCGCGCTGTCTGCGCAGTCTGGCGCAGGAGCGACACTTCATTGATCGCGCGCCGTTCATGCGCCTCCCCGCCGACCGTGCGCGCGCGCATGACGAGCGGTCGCAGCCGCACGGATTCGGCTCTCGCCAGCCGCTCTGGCAGGTTCTCTTCCTTGAACTCGTTCAGCAGAAAACCGACCGTCCCGCGATGCATTCCGTAAACGGGTTTGGGTTCGCTCATTCGCCCCTTGAGCGCATCGAGCATGTGTCCGTCGCCGCCTAACGCGACCACTACGTCGGCGTTCGCCTCGCCGGCCTCTCCATAGGTATGGCGCAGCCGTCGCAGGGCGGCCTGCGCTTCCGGACGGGGACTGGCGGTGAAATGGATACGCATCGGGACCCCGTTTGACTTAATATATAGCGTTCGTCACGTTTGCGGGTAAACGGCCCCGGAGCCGGCGACCCGGGGTCCGAAGGAGGAAGATCGATGTCAGGCATGGATGGTTCGGCGGTTCCGACGCTGCGCGGCAAGGTGAGCGCCGACGAGTGGAACGCCCGCGTCGACTGTGCGGCGCTCTATCGGCTCGTCGCCCTCTACGGGTGGGATGACATGATCTTCACCCACATCTCCATGCGTCTGCCGGGGCCGGAGCATCACTTCCTCATTAATCCGTATGGCTACTTTTTCGACGAGATCACCGCATCGAGCCTCGTGAAGGTCGATCTTGACGGCGCCATCGTCGATCCCACGCCCCACCTCATCAATCCGGCGGGCTTCACCATCCATTCGGCGATCCACGCGGCGCGCGAGGACGCGCACGTGGTGATCCACCTCCACACCGATCAGGGCGTGGCGGTGTCGGCCCAGAAGCAGGGCCTGCTGCCGATTTCGCAGACCGCAATGATCGTGCTCGGCGACATGGCCTACCATGACTACGAAGGGGTCGCGCTCGACCTCGATGAGCGCGAGCGTCTCGTCCGCGATATCGGCGCAAAGAACCTCCTGTTGCTGCGCAATCACGGCACGCTCGCGGTCGGTGAAACGCCCGCCGCCGCGTTCCTGCGTATTTTCTTCCTGGAACGGGCGTGCAAGATGCAGGTGTTGGCGCAAGCGGGCGGGGACCTGCTCGAATGCGATCAGCAATTACGCGACAAGGTCGCGGGACAGGGTCAACTCGGCAATGCGACGCTCGGCAATGTGCTGGCGTGGCCAGGCCTGCGCCGCAAACTCGACCGCACGCTGCCAGGCTACGACGCCTAGCCGTTGTCACTGTTCTGGGTGCGCCTGCACTCGCGGAATCGGGCTCATCGGCGGCGCCGGACGGAGACCGCACGATCGTCAGCGCGGCCTACACGGTCGCCGGCGAGGTCTTGATCGTCGAGACCGAGCGCTTCACCGACGCGCCGCTTTCGGCGCGCGTTTCTATGGTCGCCACCACTGGAGCCAGACGGCGACTTACGTCAAAGGAACGAAAACCCGCACTGAGTCCGTCGTCTCCATCACGCACCGTCTGCTGAGCGGCGACCGGCCTGCGGCGGCGCTTGTCGGGGCCCGCCCAGGTGTTCGTGGGAGACGATTTGCAGTACGTTGAAAAGGTTGAGTTTCAGGCTTGCCTCATCGCCTTTGAAAGAATCGGCTGGGGGCCGCAACTGGGCGCGCGTTTACGGATTGAAGACAGCACCGTCATCGAACCGACAATACTTTTGCGGTACTGGACGGCTCTGCGACGATAGCGTGACGAGCGCCTGTGGACACAAGGTGCTTGCGAATGCTGGACGGCCCCGTCCAACCGACCCATATCCCGCCGCCAGCGGCGGATTGTTAAGGCAAGCATGACTATTTGGTTCAAGCGCTTCGGCTTTGCCGCCGTCGTCACACTGGGGATCGCCGCCATGGCGTTCGCGGTGGTGGGAAAGACGGTGTTCGCCAAGGACGAAAAGGGTGGGCCGGCCATGGCGGCCAAGGGCTCCGCCCCGGCAAAGGGGCCCCCGAAGGGCGGCGGCGAGGCGCCGCTGGTCATCGCGGGGACGGTCGATACCAAGACCTTCTACGACACCGTGCAGGCCATCGGCACCGCGCAGGCCAAGGAATCCGTGATCATCGGCGCCAAGGTGACCGACACCATCGCCCGTATTCGCTTCGAAAGCGGCGACAGGGTGTCGCGGGGACAGGTGCTCGTCGAACTCGCCAGCACCGAGCAGTTCGCCGATCTTGAGGAAGCGCGCGCGAGTCTTGAAGCCGCGCGCCGGGACTTCGACCGCTTTCGTGAGCTCGGCGAAAAGGGCTTTGCCCCGGTCCAAAGAGTTGAACAGGCGCGCGCCGGCTTTGAGCAGGCCGAGGCTCGCGTCCGCGCGTTACAGGCCCGTGTCGGCGACCGCACCATCCGCGCCCCATTTGCGGGCGTCATGGGCCTTCGCACCGCCAGCCCCGGCGCACTCGTGCGACCCGGCGACCAGATCGGCACGCTGGACGACATCTCCGAAATCAAGCTCGACTTCGACGTGTCTGAAAGCCAGTTCGGCCAGATCCGCGCGGGCTCCGAAGTCGTGGCGACGACGACCGCCCATCCGGGCCGGACCTTCATCGGTCGCGTGTCCGACATCGACAGCCGCGTGAACACGCAGTCGCGCACGGTCCGCGTGCGCGCCATCATCCCCAACGGCGCGAACCTGTTGAAGCCAGGCATGCTGATGTCGGTTGAAGCGCGCTCCAACCCCCGTCCGGCGCTCGGCGCCCCAGAGATCGCGGTGCTGGAACGTGCAGACGGGGCCTACATTTTCGTGCTCGAAGATCAGGGGGGGCGGACCACGGCGGCGCTCAAGTTTATTCGCACGGGGGTTCGCTCAGGGGGATTGATCGAAATCGTCGACGGCGTCGCCCCCGGCGCCCGGATCGTTGTGGAGGGCGTGCAGCGGGTTCGAGCAGGGCAGCCAGTGCGCGTCGACATGCGCGCACCGGAGAGGCACGCCGCCCCCGTCGCCGCCCCCGTCGCCGCCCCCGTCGCCGCCCCCGTCGCCGCCCCCGTCGCCGCTCCCGTCGCCGCCCCCGTCGCCGCTCCCGCCGCGTCCCCCGCCGCGATTGGGGCCGCACCGCCGGCGCCGCCCGAGACTCCCATCGCCCGGCAGGTCCCCCCGACGCCAGCGGCGTCAAGCTCCGAGCCTGACGCCGCTTTGCGCGGACGGGTGGAGGAGCCGGTTGCGCCGCCTGCCGTCGCGCCTGGCGGCCAGTTGCCGCCAGTACCTGCAGACTGACCGGACATGAACCTCTCCGACCTTTCGGTCCGCCGGCCGGTGCTTGCGGTCGTGTTCAGTCTTCTGGTGATGGTGTTCGGCGCAATCGCTTTCACCTCCCTGCCGCTGCGTGAATTGCCTGACGTCGATCGTCCCGTGGTGGGGGTGGACGTCAGCTATCGCGGCGCGTCGGCGTCGGTGGTCGAAACCACGGTGGTTCGTATCATCGAGGATCAGCTTTCGGGCATCGAAGGCATCGACACGATAAACTCCACGAGCCGCGACGGGCGCGGCAGCATCAATATCGAATTCGAGCTTGGTCGCGATCTAGAAGACGCCGCCAACGATGTGCGCAACGCCATCGATCGCGCCCGCGGCCAGTTGCCTGCCGACATCGATCCCCCGGTGGTGACAAAGCAGGACGCAGACGCTGACCCGATCATTTGGATCAACTTGCAGTCAGCGAACCTCGACCTGGTGCAGCTCACCGACTACGCCGAACGCAACATCGTCGACCGGCTGTCGACGCTGCCGGGCGTGGCAAGCGTGCGGATCGGGGGATCGCAACGCAAAGCTCTGCGCATCTGGCTCGATGGCGACGCGCTGGCCGCACGTGGCCTGACGGTCACCGATGTCGAAGATGCGCTCCGCACCCAAAATCTCGAAACGCCTGCCGGTTATGTCGAGAGCGCCGAGCGGGTCTACAACGTTCGAACGGATCGCGTATTCAACACACCCGAAGACTTCGCCCGCATGGCCATCGGTCGACGCGACAACGCGGGCGCGGTGCGACTTGGGGATGTGGCCCGTATCGAGATGGCGCCTGAGGAGACGCGACGGCTCTTCCGCGGGAACGGCGCAAACCAGATCGGTCTCGGCGTCGTACGCCAGTCGAAGTCGAATGCGCTCGACGTCGCGGCTGCTGTTCGAAAAGAGCTTGAGGTCGTTCGCGCAAACCTGCCGTCGGGCACTGATGCGGTTGTCGCGTTTGACACCACGGTTTTCATCGACAAGGCGATCCAGAAGGTCTGGCAGACGCTTGCGGAAGCGGTTTTCCTCGTCGTCCTCGTCATCGTGCTCTTTCTGGGCTCATTCCGGGCGGCGGCCATCCCTGCAGCGGTGATCCCGGTCTGTCTCATCGGCGCTTTTGCGCTGCTTGCGGCGTTCGGCTTTTCCATCAATCTGCTGACCCTGCTGGCGCTTGTCCTCTCCATCGGGCTGGTGGTCGATGATTCGATCGTCGTGCTTGAGAACATCCAGCGCCGCGTGGATCAGTACGGCGAGCCGGCGCCCGTTGCGGCCATGCGCGGCACGCGCCAGGTCTTCTTCGCGGTAGTCGCAACTTCAGCCGTTCTGGTGGCCGTTTTCGCGCCGCTCCTGTTCGTGGGCGGCTACATTGGCAGGCTGTTCATCGAACTGGCAGCCACGGTTGCGGGCGTCGTCGTCATCTCGATGATCGCGTCGCTGACGCTCACGCCCATGATGTGCTCGAAGATGCTGAAGCCTGTCGGCGACGGCGCCGCCTTCGTGCGCGGCGTGAACAGCACTCTCGGCGTGTTGCAGCGCAGTTACCGGGCCTCGCTCGATCTTGCACTGAATGCCAAGCCGGTCGTGTTTGCGCTCTTCGGGCTGATCATCTTCGGCGGCTGGTTCGTTTCCCAGCAGTTGTCTTCCGAACTCACACGACCTGAAGATCGCGGCAACTTGCTCATCAATGTGCAGACGCCTGAGGGATCCGGCTTCGAATACACCCGACGCATCATGGATGACGTGGAAAAGACGCTGCTCGGGTACGTGGAAACCAAGGAAGCGACGCGCATACTCGTTGTGTCCCCGGGCTTCGGCGATCAGGGAGCCAATCGTTTCAGTTCCGGGTTTGGGCGGGTATTCCTTGCCGATTGGGATGATCGCGCGCGCAGTGGCGACGAGATTATCGGCGAGATGAACGCCAAGTTGGGCGAAATTCCCGGCGCAGTCGTTCGTGTGTCGATGCAGAATCCGCTCGCGGGCGGCGGCGGGGCTAACGACGTTTCCATCGTCCTCGGCGGACAGGACTATCCTGAACTCGCCGAGATCGCAGAGCGCGTCGTCGCGAAGGCGCGCGAGAATCCCAATCTGATTCGTCCGCGCATGAACTATGAGCCGACCAACCCAAGGGCCATCGTCGACATCGACCTTGAGCGCGCGGCGGCGCTCGGCGTATCGGTACAGACGGTCGGGCGTACGCTCGAAGCGACGATGGGCGCCCGGCGCGTCAACACGATCACGGATCGCGGTCGCGAATACTATGTCTATCTGCAGGCCGAGCGCGAAGCGCGTTCCGACCTGAGCGATCTCGGCGACAAGTTCGTGCGGTCCGACACGACAGGCGCACTGGTGCCGCTGTCGTCCGTCGTCACCTACAAGACGGTGGGCGAAACGGGCGAACGGCGCCGTCTCGATCGTCTTGCGGCCGTCTCGATCGCGGCCACCCTTGGCCCTGACTACGCCATTGGCGATGCGCTCGACTATTTGGAAGGCATAGTGCGTGCAGAGAGCGCCAACCAGAACGTCGCGATCGGCTACCAAGGTGCGGCCAAGCAGTTCAAGGATTCCACGGGCGCCATTTTGTTCACCTTCGGCTTTGCGCTGCTGATCGTCTTCCTTGTTCTGGCCGCGCAATTCGAGAGCTTCGTGCATCCGCTGACCATCATGATGACCGTTCCTCTGGCTGTCGCAGGCGGCATTTTCGGGCTCTTCCTGTTCGACAACTCCTTCAACATTTACAGTCAGATCGGCTTGATCATCCTCATCGCTCTGGCCGCAAAGAATGGCATTCTGCTCGTGGAGTTCGCCAACCAGCTGCGTGACGAGGGTCGGGGTATTCGCGATGCCATTCTCGAAGCGTCGGCGTTGCGCCTGCGCCCGATTCTCATGACGTCGATCGCTACGGCGGCGGGGGCCATACCATTGGTGATCTCACATGGCGCCGGTGCAGAGTCGCGCCAGACCATCGGCGTCGTCATCGTGTTTGGCGTTACGGTGGCGACAATGCTGACGCTGTTCATCGTGCCGGTGTTCTACGACATGCTGGCGCGCTTTACGCGGTCGCCCGAGGCGGTGTCGAAGGAGATTGAGCGTTTCGAGGCTGAGGAAACCGCAGCGCAGCTGTCTGGCGAGTGACCCCTCAGTCGGAGGCTGCGGTCTCCACCGCAAGATAGGCGATCACGTCGCGGCGGTCCTCTTCGTTGCGCAGACCGGGAAAAATCATATTGTTGGTCGCCACGACCTCGCGGGGGTTCGCCAACCACTTGTCCATGGTCGTTGCGTCCCAGACGATGCCGCTTTCCTTCAGCCCTGCCGAATAAGTCTTGAATCCTTCCATGGTCGCGGCACGCTTTCCGAACATGGCGTGAAGGTTCGGACCTACGCGGTTTACCCCGCCCGCGTGAACTGTGTGGCAGGAACGGCATTGGGCAAACACACGCCTGCCGTTTTCATATACCCCGGCATTGTAAGGCGCGGGGAGCGTGGCGATCCGTTCGGCTATGATGGCGGGAGGGCGCTCGGCGATTGCAGGCGCGGGGGATGGAGCCGCAGGCGCGGACGCTGAAGGTGGTTGCGGCTGCCCACACGCTGCGAGGACGATCAGAGGAATGGCGAGGAGCGAACGCATCACATCAACCTTGCAAGACTGCCGCGGATTATCTCGCGCGATGTTGGCCCATCAAGCTGGCGCAGCTGCCGCCTTTCGACGCGCCTGGAGCATCCCATCTTTCTGAATTGCAGCCGCAATTCAGAAATCGGATAAAGTTGCTCTGGAATCATACGTGTAGAGCATACTCATCCAACCATTCGATCGCCGAAGCGATCGCGTTTGGTCCGATGACAGCCCGGGCGATCAATTCTGACGGAAGGCGCGCCAGACCGCCTGATCGAGCGGCTCCAGCAGATACTGCAACGCCGTGCGTTTGCGTAGCGGCACCACCAGTTCCGCCGGCATGCCCGCTTTCAAGACAACCGCAGCCGCGCCGTTGGCCATCGCCACGCGCTCCAGCTCTTCGCGCGGCGCTTCTGCTTCCGCGAGGAAATAGCCTATGCCGGTTCGCTCATCGGTGAAGCGGTCGGCGGAAATGCGCTTTACGGAGCCGCGCAGGATGGGCGTGGCGCGGCCGGTAAGGCCGCTGAAACGAATTTCCGTCGTCATGCCGGGCTGCAGGTCGTCGGCGTCCTCCGGCCGGACGCGCGCCTCGATGACCAGCGGCTGATTCTCGGGCACCACATCCATGATCCGCGCGCCAGGCGCCACAACGCCGCCCACGGTGTTGGCGGTGAGACCGACCACCAGGCCTGACGCCGGCGCACGGACCCGGGTGCGCTCAAGGTGCGCGCGCGCTGCTTCCAGGCGCGGCGCAACGTCGGCGATGCGCGTCTCCACGTCACGGAGATTGGCGGCGCGGTCTTCCGCCCTTTCGCCGACGAGAGAAAGCGATTGCAGATTCGTCTCGCCCATCGCCTCGCGGGTCTGCTGAATGGAGGCGACCAGTTCGCCGCGCCGCCCATCGATCTCGGCTTGTTGCCGCTCCAGCGCGCGGATGCGCGGCAAAGGCACGAGGCCTTTCTGCGCAAGTGTCTTCAAACCGGTCAGCTCCTCGCCAATGAGCACGTTCTGGCGATCAAGACTCTTGATCTGGTCCTCATAGCCGGAGATGCGCGAACTGAGTTGCTGACGCCGCTGTCCAAGCACGCCGATCTGGGCCCCGAGCGAGCTTTTGCGCGTGTTCATTTCACGCTGCTGGCGCGCGAGGACGGTTTCCGCGAGCGCGCGATCGGGGCCGGAAAACGCCGCCCAGTTCGAGGGGACTGGAATGGTGCGCTGCTCGGCGCTCTCGGCGAGCAGGCGTGCGCGCGTGGCGTCGAGTTCGACGAATTGTCCGAAAAGCGCCCGTTCCTGGGCCTGAATCTCGGTAGCGGCGAACTCGAGCAGGATCTGGTTGCGGGTAACGCGATCGCCCTCGTGCACATGCAGCGCCGACACCGTGCCGCCGTCGCGATGCTGCACGGCTTGTCGGTAGCCTGAAACGACGACGACACCCGGCGCCACGACGCCCGCGTCCAGCGGCGCTAGCGCCGCCCATCCGCCAAGCACGATGAAGAACAGTCCCGCCACAAAGGCGCCGCCGCGAATATCGCCGATGGGATCGTCGACGCCGGCAGGCGCTCGCGGCGGGGATGCGGGAAAGCGGGGCCTCATGAAGATGGCCCTGGGGAGGCGCCCGGACCAGGCAGCGCGCCGGATGGTGTGCTAGCGCCAGGTCCGCGCATCTTGGCCATGATGTCGGCGCGCGGGCCGAACTCGGCCACCCGTCCATCGCGCAATACAAGCACCTTGTCGGCGACGCCTAGAACACCAAGGCGGTGAGCGATGACAAGGCTCGCGGCGCCGCGCGCTTTGGCGTTGCGCAGTGCGGTCACCAGCGCGATCTCGCCGTCGGCGTCGAGGTGGGCGTTCGGTTCGTCGAGCACGATGAGAACTGGGGCGCGAAAAAGCGCGCGCGCGAGTGCGATGCGCTGGGCTTGTCCAGCCGATAGACCCGCGCCGCGGGGCCCGAGCAAGGTATCGTAGCCATCCGGCAAATGCAGGATCATGTCGTGGGCGCCTGCCTGCTTCGCCGCCGCGACGACATCTTGCGAAAGCGTGTCGGAGCGATCACCGCCGATCGCGGCGAAGCGCGAGATGTTCTCCGCGATTGTGCCGTCGAAAAGCGACACGTCCTGCGGCAAGTAGCCGACGTGGGGCGCCAGAAGCTCGCTGTCCCAGTCAGCGATGTTGGCCCCGTCGAGCCGCACGACGCCGCCTTGTGCGGGGAGCGCCCCCGCGACGACGCGCGCAAGCGACGTTTTTCCGGCGCCGCTGGGCCCTACGACGCCGACAATCTCTCCGGGCGCAACTTCAAAGCTCACCCCCTGCAGCGCGGGGCGTTTTCCATCGGGCGTCATCATGGAAACCCGTTCCACGCAGAGACGCCCTGCCGGCGCTGGAAGCGTCATGCGTGCGCGTTCTGTGGGCCGGGCGGCGAGAATGCTCTCGACATTGCGCCAGCTCGCCACGCCCTGCACAAGCGCGCGCCACGACCCGACGATCTGCTCCAACGGTGCGAAAGCACGCGCTGAGATGATCGACGCCGCGATCATCGCGCCCGGCGAAATCTGCTGTTGCACCGCGAGGATCGCGCCGATGGCCAGCACTGCCGACTGCAGCATGAGACGCACGAATTTCGTGCCTGCGCCGTAGTTGCTCTGGATGAAAGCCGAGTCCGCCTGTGCTTCGAGCAGCGAGCGCCGCCGCGTTTCGCTGCGCTGCACGAGCGCCTCGCGCATGCCGAGCGCGCGTGCTGCTTCCGCACCGATGGCGTCGGCGTCCTGTGCGGCATAGACCAGAGGCGCCTGTTCCGTGATCCGTTTCATCGAACGCTGCTGCGCGCGTTCGTTCATCAGCGCAGCGCCCGCAAGCGCAAGACAGCCGAAGAAGACAAACGTGCCGATCGCCCAGTGCATCCCGAAGCAGACGGCGATGAAGAAGATCGCCCATGGCGCATCGAAAACGCTGAGCGCAGGAGCGCCGACCAGGGTCTGGCGCACGGTGTCAAGATCGCGCAGCGCCTCGCGCGCGCGGGGTCTGGGATTCCTCGGGTCCGGCGTGAGGGCCGCGCGCAGAAGCGTCGCCGACAGCTGCTTGTCCAGACGCAGTCCGGCGCGCGCCAGGATCCTGCCGCGCACCGCATCGAGCCACGCGAGGGCGCCTAGGCTCGCTGTCAGCACGATGCACAGGAATGCGAGCGTCAAGATCCCGCCGCTGGTGAGCACGCGATCATAGATCTGCAGCATGAACAGCGACGGCGCGAGGTAGAGGATGTTGACCAGCGCGCTGAACGAGAACGCCGCCCACAGGTGCTCTCGACAGGCGAGGACCATCTGCCGGAGCGTATCGTTGGTCTTCGGCGCGGGTCCCGCCATTGCTCGCTTGTCCTGCCCGCCGTGGCGGTTCTGGGGTCGTCCTAACAGGCGCGGCCTTATGGAGCCAAGCGTGGACCTCTGTTTCGCTACACGGCAGTTTCCGGGGGGTCGCGCCCTTGGGCGAACGCTTGCGCGCGGCGCATCACGTCCTCGAACATGACGGCGGTGAGACGGTGGGTTTGGGTGTTGTAACGGCTGCAATGATAGCTGGAGAACAGCCGGCGCCCGCCGGGGAGCAGGGCCTCAGCCCCGTGGCCGAATTTTGCCGCTGACGGCTTCATGTCATGCGCCCGCAGGACGCTCTCGTGCGCGATGGCCCCCAGCGCCAGAATGGCGCGCATGCTCGGCAGGGCCGCGATCCGGGCGCCGAGGAAGGGGCGGCAGGTCGCGATCTCGGCGGGGGTGGGCTTGTTCTCGGGAGGCGCGCAGCGAACGGCGTTGGTGATCATGACGTCGCTGAGCGTCAGGCCGTCCGCCGGATCGGCCCCATAAACGCCCGAGGCGAGGCCGAGTTTCAGCAGCGTGCCGTAGAGCAGGTCGCCGGCGTAATCTCCGGTGAAGGGCCGCCCCGTCCGGTTGGCGCCGGTGCGCCCCGGCGCGAGGCCCACGATCAGAAGGCGCGCCTTCGGGTCGCCGAACGAGGGCGCCGCGCCGTTGAACCACTTGGGCTCCAGACGTCGGTTTTCCTCCCGGTACGCCGCCAGGCGGGGGCAGAGCGGGCAGTTTGGCGCCGCCTCGGGCGGCGTTTGGCGGTTCACCGGTCTTCGTCCTGCTCGCGGTCGCCGTCGTGACGCGGTCGATCCGCCGGCGCGCGAGGCGGGCGCCCGATCAGGGAAATGAGGTCGGTGAGGTCGATGAACACATCGGCCTGCCGCCGCAGCTCGTCGGCGATCATTGGCGGGTTGGAGCGCACCGTGGACACAACACTCACCCGCACCCCGCGCCGCTGCACGGCGGCTGCCAGCGCGCGGAAATCGCCATCGCCGGAAAACAGGATCGCGTGGTCGAGGCTGGACGACAGCTCCATCATGTCGACGGCGATCTCGACGTCCATGTCGCCCTTGATGCGCCGGCGACCGTTGGCGTCCTGGTATTCTTTCGCGGGCTTCGTGGACAGCGCGTAGCCGTTGTAGTCGAGCCAGTCGACGAGCGGCCGAATCGGCGAAAAGTCCTGATCTTCCAGCAGGGCGGTGTAGTAGATGGCGCGGATGAGCCGCGTGCGAACACGGAATTCACCCAGCAGTTTCTTGTAGTCGATGTCGAACTGCAGCGCGCGGGCGGCGGAATAGAGATTGGCGCCGTCGATGAAGAGCGCAGTGCGGTCTTCGGGATAGACGAGGTCGTCGAGCAGGTGGGCCATTGAACGGAAGTATCCTTGAAGGTCGGTCTCAGAACGGACGCGCCCTCGTGGCGATCGGCACCAATCTGCCGTTCGAGGGACGCGCCGGCGGCGCGCTCGTGGATGCGGGTCTGAAGCGGCTCGGCGTTTTGGGTCTCAAGACCCTCGCCGTCTCTCGCACCCGCATCACAGAAGCATGGCCCGACCCCGCCGACCCGCCCTTCACGAACGCCGCGGCCCTTCTGCACGCGCCGGGATGGACCGCGCAAGCGGTGCTCGAAGCGCTGTTAGCGACGGAACGGGCCTTTGGGCGGGAGCGAAGCCAGCCCCACGCCCCGCGCACGCTAGACCTCGATCTCCTCGACCTGGACGGGCAGACGCTCGCCGCGCCCGGTCTGGTGCTGCCCCATCCGCGGATGCACCTGCGCCGCTTCGTGCTGGAACCTCTGGTGGAGATCGCGCCGGCCTGGGTGCATCCGGTGCTTGGGGAGACAGCGCAGGCGCTCCTGCGGCGGCTATCCGACGCGCCCTGAAAGCAGGGATAAACCGGTCAGGGCCGCGTTGGCTCATTGATATCCGGCCCTTGGATCGCTATCGTACCTGTTCGCCAACACAAATAGTCAGGATGCGCCTGTGGCCCGCGTCACCGTAGAAGATTGCGTCGACAAGATCCCGAACCGGTTTTCGCTGGTTCTGCTCGCTGCCCACCGGGCGCGGGCGATTTCCTCGGGCGGCCTGCCCCTCGTCGAGCGCGATCGCGATAAAGACCCCGTCGTCGCCCTTCGCGAGATCGCCGAAGAGGCGGTCGTGCCGGAGGAAGTCCGCGAAAGCCTGATCACGCTCTATCAGGAAGTCCAGCCGGCCGCGAAGGCCGAGGACGAGCAGGACCTGATCGCGCTCGCCGCTCCGGTGGAGACCAGCGAGGAGGAAGTCCTGAAGGCGCTTCAGCTCGAAGCCGAGGCGCAGCGCGACGAACGGTACTGATGCGATGGCCGGCGCGGACGGTTCACGGCAAAACGCCGCCGTCGCCGCGCCGAGACGCGCGCGGTATCTGCGTCAGTTCGAACTCGTGGAGCGCGTGCGCGCCTACGATCCGGAAGCCGACGAAGCCCTGATCAATCGCGCGTACGTGTACGCGACGGCAAAGCACGGCAGCCAGAAGCGTCACTCGGGCGATCCTTACTTCGCGCATCCGATCGAAGTGGCGGGCATCCTCACCGAGTACCGTCTCGACACGTCCACGATCATCGCTGGGCTGCTCCACGACACCATCGAAGACACAGACGCGACCTGCGCCGAGATCGCGCGCCTCTTCGGCGAGCCCATCGCTGAACTCGTCGAGGGCGTGACGAAGCTCTCAAAGCTAGAAGTCCTTGGCGAGCAGGAGAAGCAGGCCGCGAACCTGCAGAAGTTCATCCTCGCGATGTCGAAGGACGTGCGCGTCCTGCTCGTGAAGCTGGCTGACCGCCTGCACAACATGCGCACCATCAAGCATCATCCGCGCCCCGAAAGTCGCCGTCGGATCGCGCTGGAGACTCTTGAGATCTATGCACCGCTTGCGCGCCGCATCGGCATGGACCGCATGTCGAGCGAGCTAGAAGACCTCGCGTTCGCCGAAGCGTTTCCCGAAGCAGCGGCCGCGGTGCACGCGCGCCTTGAATCTCTCAACGCCGCCCGCGTGGACGCGGTGGCGCGTATCACCCAGGCGATCTCCGAGACATTCGAAGGCGCCGGCATCGGCATGCGCATCTATGGGCGGCGCAAGCAGCCCTATTCGATCTGGCGCAAGCTGCAGCGCAAGTCCGTGCAGTTCTCCGATCTCGCCGACATCTTCGCGTTTCGCGTCGTCGTGCAGGCCGATGACGATTGCTACCGGGCGCTTGGGCTGGTGCATCAGACGTGGCGGTGCGTGCCGGAGCAGTTCGAGGATTTCATCTCGAACCCCAAGCCCAACGGCTACCAGTCCATCCACACGACCGTCATCGGTCCCGGCAACGTGCGCGTGGAGATCCAGATTCGCACCGAGGAGATGGACGAGTTTGCCGAAGTCGGCGTCGCCGCGCACTGGCGGTACAAAAACGAGCGCTACGGGTTCGATGCCGAGCGCGCACGCAAGGGTGGCATCGATCCGCGCGAAGCGGTTCGTTCGTTGCTCGAGTTGGCCGAGCACGGCGGCGATTCAGAAGAATTTCTGGAGCACGCCAAACTCGATCTATACCAAGACCACGTCTTCGCTTTTACGCCGAAGGGCCTGCTGATCGATTTGCCGCTGGGGGCTACACCGCTCGATTTCGCCTACGCAGTCCACTCCGACGTCGGGGACACGTGCATCGGCGCGCGCATCAACGGCGAGGAAAAGCCGCTGCGCACCCAGCTGCAGAATGGCGACACGGTGGAAATCGTATGCGCGGCCGAGGCTGCGCCTGTACCGGGATGGGCTTCGCTTACGAAGACGGGGCGCGCCAAGAGCGCGCAGCGCCGCCTCGAACGCCAGCAAAGGCAGGAGGAGTTCGTGCGCCTCGGCCGTGATCTTGTCGCACACGCGCTGCACCGTTACGGCTACGATCTTGCGGACACAACGCTCGAGGAGGCGGCTCAACGCCTTAACCAGCCAACCGTTCTCGAGCTCTTCGCCGAAGTCGGCGAGGGAACATTGAAGCCGGAAGACGTTTGCCAGGCGGCGTTTCCTGCGCTTTCGGAGCGGATCGAACAGGAAACCGCGCGCGCGCCGATCAATCCCCAGAAGGCGCGGCTTTACGTCCGCGGCAGCGGTTTGACGCCCGGTGTGACGATGCACTTTGCAGACTGCTGCTCGCCGATCCCCGGTGACCGGATCGTCGGCGTCCATGAGCGCGGCAAGGGCGTCGTTGTTCATACGATCGATTGCGAACGGCTTGAGGAACTGGAAGCCGGCGAAGCCGAATGGCTTGACCTCGACTGGACCGAGAGTGCGCGTGAGCATGCGCTTGCAGTCGGACGGATTCGCGCGACAGTCGAAAACAGTCGGGGCGTGCTTGCGACGCTGGCGCGCATCATTTCTGAGAACGAGGGCGACATCCTCAACATCCGCACCGTGAAGCGCGAACGCGACTTCTTTGATCTCGTGTTCGACATCGAGGTAGCCGACACACGGCGCCTGACGCACATCCTCGCTGCCATGCGGACGTCAAAGGCCGTACGAGAAGCAGAACGGGTGCGCGGCTAACTCGCCGGGCAGACCGGAATGTGCAGGCCCGGCGGCAGGCGCGTCTCGTCGTCGCCGCAGGCGGTCCGCAGCTGTGCAGCCGTCAGTCGCCGGGCCTGCGAAAGGTTGGCGCCGGAAAACACCGCATTCGCCATCTCGGCGCCATGCATGTCGGCCTGCGTGAAGTCGGCGTCGTCGAAGCGTGCAAAAGCAAGCGAGGCGCCGCGCATATCGGCGCGCAGGAACGTCGCGCGCATCGCCTTGGCGCCGTCAAAGGAGGCGCCGCGCAGGCCCGCTTGCGTGAAGTCAGCATCCGGCATCTCGGCGTTTCCGAAGTCGGCGCCATTGAGGTGCGCGCGGCTGCCGTTGACCCCCGTCATCACTGCGCCGGCAAAGCGCGCGCGGTCGCACTTGGCTTCGCTCAGCGATGCGCCCGTCATGTTGGCGAGGGTGAAGTCGGCTTCGATGAAGGTGGAGCCCGCGCCGTTCATGCGCACGAGGAACGAGCGGATGAAGCGTGCCCGCGTGAAGTCGCCTTTTTCAATGCGCACGCCTGGAAGCGCGCGGTTGGAAAGGTCACAGTCCTGGCAGACGCCGCCAAAACGTTGCTCGCGTCCGACGGGTATCGGTCGATGTCCATTCGATTCGCCCTGCGCCAATGCCGGCTCCACGCTCAGCAGGAGCGTGGTCGCGAGCAATGCGGCGCGAGGAAACCAAGTCATGGCGCTGCGGGTATCCGTGACTCCTTGGGTTCAGAAGTGAATTGTTGTTAAATCTGCACACAGTCGCATGCGCGCCACAGGCGGTCTGCGCGCCCCGCGACCGCTTTGTTGCGCGTTCGCCACAGGATTTCGCCAATAGCGGTACTTGCCGCGGTCAAGCGCTGACTATCACGCGTGTTTCACTTTGCAGCCACACGCCGCGCACGAAAGGACGCCGCCAGTCGCACGCGCGACGGTGAAGTGGCCGCACTCGGGGCAGGGATCCTTTTCATAGGTTTCCGCGCCAGTCGAACGCTTGGCATCGCCGCTGCTCTCGATCGGCTTGCGCGCGCCGTTGCGCGGCGCGAGCACCACGAGATTGTCCGGGGCCTGGCCGCGCGAAAAGCCCCGCGACATCAACCGGATCGCCGCTTCCGCATCGACTGCGCTCGCGCCGATGCCGTCGCCCCGCGCCGCAAATGGATCCACGTGCGCGAGGTCGCCTCGGTCGAGATAGGACACCGCAAGTTCCCGGAACACGTAGTCGAGGATCGACGTCGCATGACGGATGCTGTCGTTGCCTTTCACTTCGCCCGCGGGCTCGAAGCGCGTGAAGACAAACGCGTCGACGAACTCTTCGAGCGGCACGCCGTACTGCAGGCCGATCGAGGTCGCGATCGCGAAGTTGTTCATCAGTGAGCGGAAGGCGGCACCTTCCTTGTGCATGTCGATGAATATCTCCCCGAGCGCGCCATCGTCGTATTCGCCTGTGTGCAGATAAACCTTGTGTCCGCCGACGCTCGACTTCTGGATATAGCCCTTGCGCCGGTCCGGCAGACGCTTGCGCAGTTCGGCAGGCGTATCGACCACGCGCTCGATGACGCGCTCGCGGATTTTTTCCACAGGCGCCGGCTCAGCGACAGGCGTCGCTTCCTCGTCGGATTCGGGCAGCACCAGCGGCGCTGTGTGCGATTTCTGAAACAGGATGCCGGTCGCGCCGGCTTTCAACGCCGCAGCTGCATTGCGCTCAGCGTCGCCGCGATCGCTCAAGCGCAGCGTCAGCGCATCGCTGGCGAACGGGGCGATCACTGCAGCCATCGCAATGCGCGCATCTGCATCGATGCTTTCACCGAACGCAAATACTTGGCGGTGCGCAGCGGCAAGACCCGGCGCACCGGTGACGCCGCCGGTCCCTTGCGCCCATGCATCCGCGGCCGCCGCGTCTGCATCGGTGAAGCCGAGTGTGCGGAAGAGATCGCCACGTCGACCCGCCGCCACGTCTTCCGGCAAGCCGAACGTCTCCTGCAGCACGTCAGCGCCGATCACGGCTGGATGGATCGCGGCGCGTACTGGGAAGCCGTCGCGCACCGCTGCGTCAATAGCTTCGAGGCTGGAGTCCGGCAGACCTTTGCGCGCAAGAATTTCGAGACTGAGCGCAGGCGCGCCTTCGAGCGTGCGACGCCCCTCCGCGTACGCGGTGATCTCCATGATGTCGCCAGGCGCGTAGCCGAGTGCGCGCAGGCCGTCGATGACCGGTTGGACGACGCGCCGGCCGATGCCGCCGTCGCTGCGCGGCTGATAGGGGGCGATCTCGGCGAGCGGATCGCAACCGCCGTCGATGTCCATGCGTTGCGCGGACGTGAATGCAATGCGCTGCGCATGGCGGAAGTGCGCGTCCGCCGGAATAAGTCGCCACAGATCTGCGCCGCGCATGGCGATCGCCTCGAACGCCGTCGGCGGCGCCAGGCGCTTGGCGGCGTCGCGCGCCGTCTTGTTCGAAGCGTGAGGGCACGGCCCGAGACGATCCGAAAGCGCAAGGCTCGCTGTCGCCGCAGCGCCACTCACGAGCGCAGCGATAGACGCGGCCGCCTGACGACCATCGCTGCTCGCGAAAGCGAGACCACTCGACATAAGCACGGTGGCGAGACCTTCGATGCGGATTGCGATGGCGCGGGTCGCGGATGCGCCGCGAGCAATTGCCTCCGATGGCGGCAGGCTCGCCCAGTGCGCCGCTTCGAGCGCGACGACGACATCGGCGATTGCGAGTTCAAGCGAGGCGATATCGAAGGCGCCGCCGTCGAGGAATGCCGACACGTCGAAGCCTGCGGCGATGATCGCGCCCGGCGCGTCGAAAATGCCGGAGCCTTCAGGTTCGATCGCGTCGCGCGTGCGCAGCGGCGCGCCGTCAGCGTCGAAGGGCATGGCGTGGCGTGCGCCACGCGTGAAGCGTTCAATGTCTGCGGCGAGCGCGCTCGCGTAGGCGCCATTCCATTCTCCGGCGAGCGCCGAGGCGATATCGCTGTCGAGCGCGCCGTCACGGCGGGCGCCGGCGGCTTCGCGCAGTGCGGTGGGGCCGCCGCGGGCGGCGGCGATGGCGCTAAGGCTCGCATCAATTCGGCGCGCTCCGGCGGACGCGGCGGCGGCGAGACGGGGGCGATCGACGCTGCGCGCGTCGAACGGCGTTGCGCCGGGCGAGATCCGGATGGCGTCGGCTTCGCGCCCGAGCAGACGGGCGAGGGCGTCCAAAGCATCGACGGCGTCCGCAGAGGGCGCGCCCCGGATAGCGAGGCGGGCGCCGCCTGCAAGCACGCGTTGGGCGGCGCAGATGGCTTGGGCCTCCTCGCGACCCTGCGCCGGCCAATCGACGCAGCAGGCCGAGTATGCGCACGCCGCGCCTGACCCCAGCGCGGCGCGAATCAGCGGCGTTTCCAACCGCAGCGCGTCGGACGCCAGGAGCAGTGCAAGGCGATCGGCGAAAGCCCCTTCTTCATCAGGTTCGATAGCGTCTGCGCCGGCCGCCCAACCGGCGATCCGGGCCGCCGCACTCTCGATACCCTCGCGGATACTGCGTTGGCCGCGCGCGCCATGGTTACCAACGGCAAGACCGCTCTCCAGCGCCGCCGCTACGGCCTGATCGCTCCAGCCTTCCGGCGCCACTATCGGCGTCGCCTCGCCGTCATCCCAGCACTCAACGTCGCGCGCGCGCCAGCCGAGTTGGTCGATCGCATTCGCCATGGTTCGCCTCCATTGTGGAGACGCTAATGCGCGCCGGGCCTGTCATCAACATATGGTGGCTTCATTTCGGTGGACAAACAATATGTGGCGAACGCGCCCGCTGGACCGAGGGCCACGGCTCGGCCATATTGCGGCGCGAAATCAACGAAACGGCGGACCATAGCCTTGTTCATCAAGCGCATATTCACCTGGTGGAACGGCGCCACGTTCGGTGCCCTCTATGACATCGGTCGTCGTGGCGCGTCGGTCGGTCACGACGAGCAAGGCAACCGCTATTTCCAAGAGAAAGGCTCGAGTGCGGACGGGCGTCGCCGCCGCTGGGTGCTTTACGCCGGTCTCGCCGAACCCTCCCAGGTGCCGCCCGACTGGTATGGGTGGCTGCACTATTCCTTCGACGATCCGCCGCCGACCTCGCCGTTGCCGCGCAAGGCTTGGGAGCGCCCCCATGTCCCCAACCTGACCGGCACCCCCGGCGCCTACCGTCCCAAGGGCAGCCTCGCCCGTTCCGGCGACCGACCCAAGGCCACAGGCGACTACCAACCGTGGAAACCCGAATGAACGCGTTCAAAGAGCAGGCGGCCGAGACCATTCTCGGCGCCATCGTCGCGGCGGCGGCCATTGGTTTTCTCACCTTTGCGGTCACGCGGGCGGGAGCGGGGGAAGCGTCAGGCGGCTACCCGCTGACGGCCCGCTTTAACCGTGTGGACGGCGTCAACGTGGGCGCAGACGTGCGTTTGAGCGGTGTGAAAGTCGGCACGGTGAGCGCGGTCGCCATCGACCAAACCACATACCTCGCCAAGCTGACGCTGTCGGTGAGCCCCACGGTCAAACTTCCGGACGATTCCACCGCCAGAGTGGCCTCGGACGGATTGCTTGGCGGCGGCTATGTGGCGCTGGAGCCGGGTGGTTCGCCGGACATGTTGGCTTCAGGCGGTGAGATTGTGAACACGACGGGGACAGTGGACCTGTTGTCGCTTCTCGCTGCTGCGGCTGGAAATTCCGGCACGTCCTCGACGTCGCATGAGGAACCCGCCCGTTGAAGATTTTCCCATCGATCGCCGCCGCGCTGGCGACACTCGTGCTCGTGGCGACGCCCGCGCACGCAGCGCCGGGCGCGGTACTGCGCGGTCTCGACAAGATCAGCGGTCAGGCGCGCGATTTCACGGCGCCGATCGGGCGGCCCGTGAAGTTCGGCACGCTGGAGATCACCGTACGATCCTGCCAGAAGGCGCCGCCGGAGGAGCCGCCGGAAGTCGCGGTCTATATTGAGGTCGTCGATTATCCGGTGCCGCGTCGACAGGACGAACCAGCGCCGCCGAAGCCGGTGTTGTCGGGATGGATCTTTGCGTCGAGCCCGTCGCTCAATGCGCTCGAGCACCCGACCTACGACGTCTGGGCTATCGACTGCAGAAGCTGAGCGCCGCTCACGCCGTCGGGCAATGCCGAAAAGTCACCAGTTTCCCTCAGCGCCGCCTGCAAACGCTTGCGAAATTGCGCCCGCGGCACTGTTTGCGCGCCGAACTGCGCGAGATGCTCGGTCTGGAATTGCGCGTCGAGCAGTCGGAAGCCGCCCACGCGCAGCCGCGCGATGAGAGCCGTCAGCGCGATCTTACTGGCGTCGGTCTCGCGCGAAAACATGCTTTCGCCGAAAAACGCAGCGCCCAGCGAGACGCCGTACAATCCTCCGACGAGGCGCTCGCCCTGCCAGCACTCGATGCTGTGCGCATGGCCGCGCGCGTGCAGCGCTGCATAGAGGCGCAAGATATCCCCGTTGATCCAGGTTTCGAGGCGCCCGGGCGCGGGCTGCGCGCAGAACCGCATGACATCGGAAAACGCGCGGTCGTGGGTGATGCGAAAGGGCTCACGTTTAACCTTGCGGGCAAGACGCGACGGGACATGAAAGCCTTCGAGCGGAATGACGCCGCGCTCGGAGGGATCGACGAGATAGAGGTTGTCGCTATCGCGGGTCTCCGCCATGGGGAAAACGCCACGGCGGTAACAGTCGAGCAACTCGTCCGGACCCAGGCGGACACTCATGTGTCGGAAGGATTTCCCTTCAGGAATTCTTCCAGCCAGTGGATATGGTAGTCGCCGTTGGCGATGTCAGGCTGCACGGCGAGACGCTGGAACAGCGGGATCGTGGTCTGGATGCCGGTGATCACCATTTCATCCAGCGCGCGCCGCAGGCGCATCAGGCATTCTGTGCGATCTCGTCCATGCACGATCAGTTTGCCGATGAGGCTGTCGTAATACGGCGGGATCGAATAGCCCGCATAGATCGCACTATCCATGCGTACGCCGAGACCGCCCGGCGCGTGGTAATCGACGATCGTGCCGGGCGAGGGCGTGAAAGTCTGCGGGTTCTCCGCGTTCACGCGACATTCGATGGCGTGTCCCTTGAACTCGACGTCCTTCTGCTTGAACGACATGGGCAGGCCGTCGGCGATGCGGATTTGCTCGCGTACGAGATCGATGCCGGTGATCATTTCCGTGACCGGGTGTTCGACCTGCAGGCGCGTGTTCATCTCGATGAAGAAGAACTCGCCGTTCTCATAAAGATATTCGACCGTGCCGACGCCGAGATAACCGAGCGTCTTCACGGCCTTCGCGGTGATCTCGCCGATGCGGGCGCGTTCTTCGGGGTTGAGCGCGGGCGAGGGCGCCTCTTCGAGGACCTTTTGGTGGCGGCGCTGCAGCGAGCAGTCGCGCTCGCCGAGGTGCACGACATTGCCGTGACTGTCGGCGACGACCTGGATCTCGATGTGGCGCGGCTGGCCAAGATACTTTTCGATGTAGACCGCATCGTCGCCGAACGCAGCGCGGGCTTCCGCGCGTGCCGTGGAGAGCGCCTCTGAAAGCTGGTCGGCGCTGCGGGCGACCTTCATGCCGCGACCGCCTCCGCCTGCGGCTGCCTTGATGAGCACGGGAAAGCCAACGCGCTTGGCGACCTTAAGCGCCTCGGTGTCGCTTGTTACGCCTCCGTCGGAGCCGGGGACCACGGGAATGCCCGCATCGGCCGCCGCTTTCTTCGCGGTGATCTTGTCGCCCATCATGCGGATGTGTTCGGGCTTGGGCCCGATGAACACGAGCGGCTTGCCGTCGATCTTGGTCTTCCCGACCATCTCGGCGAATTTCGCGTTCTCCGAAAGGAATCCGTAGCCCGGATGGATCGCCTGCGCGCCGGTGATTTCGGCGGCGGAGATGATCGCGGGAATGTGCAGATAGCTTTTCGCCGCCGAAGGCGGGCCGATGCAGACGCTTTCGTCGGCAAGCCTGACGTGCATGGCGTTGGCGTCCGCCTGGCTGTGCACCGCCACTGTGGCTATGCCCATTTCCTTGCACGCGCGATGCACCCGGAGGGCGATTTCGCCGCGGTTGGCGATGAGGATCTTTTCGAACATCGCGCTATTCGAGCAGAAGCAGGGCCTGGCCGTACTCGACCGGCTGGGAATCTCCGACGATGATTTCCACTATCTTGCCGGAGCGCGGCGCAACGATCGGGTTGAAGGTCTTCATCGCCTCAACGATGAGCAGCGTCTGGCCCTCCGCCACCGTGTCGCCGACCTTGATGAAGACGTTCGCACCCGGTTCCGGCGAGAGATAGGCGGTTCCCACCATCGGCGACGTTACGGCGAGCTTGTCGTCGCGATGGTCCTTGGCGGCAGCCGGCGCAGCCGCTGCAACGGGCGCCGCCGCCGGCGCAGACGTCGCCACGGGCGAGGGCGCGGGCGCATACGCGATCGGCATGTGCTGGGCGAAGGGCTGCGTGCGCGCCAGCCGCAGGCGCAGCTCGCCGTGCTCGACCTCGATCTCGGTGAGGCCCTCGTCGGACAGTACTTTCGCCAGTTCTCGCACCAGATCGGCGTCGACGCCGCTTGATGACTTCTTGTCGCTCATGGACTTTGGTCTCCCCATCAGGGCGCCGGATCAGCCGCGCAGCGCGCAGCCGCTTCCACGGCAAGAATATAGCTCACCGGCCCGAAGCCCGAGATCACGCCCTTCGCCACGCCCGTGATCGTTGAAACGTGACGGAAAGTCTCGCGCGATGCGGGATTCGACAGGTGGGTTTCGATCACCGGGACATCCAGGCTCTTGATCGCATCGTGAAGCGCGATCGAGGTGTGTGTGTAGGCGCCGGCGTTGAGCACGACCGCGCACGCCTTGTCACGCGCCTCGTGCAGCCAATCCACAAGCTGACCTTCGCTGTTGGTCTGGCGGAAGTCGAGCGTCTTTCCAAGGGTCTTCGCCCTTTCGACGCAGGCCGCCTCTATGTCGCCCAATGTCTCCAGGCCATAGATACGGGGCTCGCGCGACCCCAGCAGATTCAGGTTGGGCCCGTTGAGGACGAAGATGGGCTTGGGGCCGGGCTGGCTGGTCATGCGTTGCTCATGCGTTGCTCATGCGTTGCTCATGCAGGGCGCGTGATAGCCGGGGGGAGGGGCCGTTGCGTCGCCGCGCGCCCCCCCCTATGTCGAGCGCGATAGGAGGCGAGTTTGCGGGTCACGGTCAACGGGGAAGTTCGCGATGCTGCGTCCGGGGAGACGCTGACGGAACTCCTCGCCTCGCTGGGTATTGACCCGCGCAAGGTGGCTGTGGAACGTAACCGCGAGATTGTGCCGAAGAGCACCTTCGCGCGCGTGGTGCTGAGTGATGGCGACGCGCTCGAGATCGTGCAGTTCGTTGGGGGCGGGTGATGGACGGCGGCGCGCTCACCAACGCCGATGCGCCGCTCGTCGTCGCCGGGCGCACGTTCAAGTCCCGCCTTATCGTCGGCACCGGCAAGTACAAGGACTATGCGCAGAACGCTGCAGCCGTTGAAGCCAGCGGCGCCGATGTGGTCACCGTCGCGCTGCGGCGCGTGAATCTCAGCGATCCTTCGAGTCCGCGTCTCGTTGATTTCATCGATCCCGAAAAGATCACCTATCTGCCGAACACGGCGGGCTGCTACACGGCCGATGACGCGGTGCGCACGCTGCGTCTCGCGCGCGAGGCGGGCGGGTGGAGCCTTGTGAAGCTCGAAGTGCTTTCCGACCAGCGCACGCTCTATCCCGACATGACCGAGACCCTCGCGGCGGCGAAGGCTCTGATCGCGGAGGGTTTCGAGGTGATGGTTTACTGCTCGGACGATCCGGTCTTCGCAAAGAAGCTGGAAGATGCGGGTTGCGTCGCGATCATGCCGCTTGGCTCGCTGATCGGATCGGGCCTAGGCATTCAAAATCCCGTGAACATCCGTCTCATCGTCGAGCAATCGCGCGTGCCGGTGATCGTCGATGCAGGCGTCGGCACTGCGAGCGATGCGACCATCGCCATGGAGCTTGGCTGCGACGGCGTGTTGATGAACACGGCCATCGCCGAAGCGAGGGATCCCGTTCGCATGGCGCGCGCGATGAGGCATGCGGTCATTGCTGGCCGGGAGGCTTACATCGCGGGACGGATGGTGAAGAAGCGGTATGCCGATCCGTCGAGCCCGCTGGCTGGCTTGATTTAGTGTCCGATGAGACTTGGCTGCGGGCTTCTACGAGGCAGCTGTGGTTCTGGAACAACATCTGATTTTTCGGCGCTTCAGCCGCAATGGCGAGATCGGATACAGTTGCTCTGGACTCATACGTGCAGAGTATCCTTATGCGACCATTCGATCGCCAGAGTGATCGAGTTTGGTCGGATGATGCTCTAGGCGAGACTGGGAGTTCTATGGCCGATAGCGGTCTGCCCTGCGCGCTGTCGGTGCTTTGGTCCAGTTCCGAACTTGAGAACGCAGGCGCGCTGGACCTTAAAGAGTGCGATGCCTTAGGTCGCGCTGAATGCGTCCTGAATCACCTGACGCTGGGCTCTTTGCAGCGAGGAACAATCGTCGCCCGTGAGGATGAGCGTACTGGCGGTGGTTGGCTTACTGTAGCGGCGCAGCTAGGAGGTTGGCTGACCGCGTGCCATCGGTGGGCGGATTTCCGTTTGGCGACGATGAAAAATCACGCGACAGGCGTGAGCCGCAAGACCGGAGTTTGGCTCAACTTGCGATTGAGATCGCCGACGCCGCGCCCATCGAGATCACAAGGATCAGCTGCGAAATCTCCGGCCGCTTTTCGCCGTGCGACCCCGATCAGCCTCGCAGAATTGGATATGTCGCGCGCGATACGACTGGCGCGTGCATACATTGGCCTGCCACTGACCGGACTTGGATGCGTTGAGGACGTCACCGTTTCCGCGCATCCCGCAGGGCTTCCGCCAGCAGCTTGTCGGCTTCCGTGCGGTTCCAGCCGCGCACCCACTTGCCGTTGATGAGGAAGGCGGGCGTGCCGTCAATCTTTGAGTCCGCCGCGACCTCGTGATTGGACTGTAGGTGATCCATGATCGCGCGATCTTCCATGTCGCGGCGCATTCGGGCGACGTCGATGCCGGCGCGCCGCGCGAGCGTATCGATCTGTGCGGAATCGATCTGGCCGCGATGGGACATGACTGCGCGGTGGAACGCCACGTACTTGCCCTGCTTGATTGTGGCGACCGCCGCTTGTGACGCCTCGACGGACGCTTCGCCGAGCACGGGGAATTCCTTGAAGATGATGCGCACTGTCTGCGGGTTGCGACGGTTCACCTCGAAGAGCCAGGTCATGGCGTCATGGCAGTACGGGCAGCGGTAGTCGAAAAACTCCACGATCGTCACGGGCGCATTGCGCGGGCCGATGGAAAAATCCCGCGCGTCGCCTTCGATGCGTACGCGGCGCGCAGCTTCGCGGCGGCGCTCCAGTTCAGCCATCGCTTCTTCCACGACTTCCGGGTTCTGGCGGAGATAGTCGCGCACGACCGTGCGCACGTCTTCCTTCTGGGCGTTGGTCAGCGCCTGCGCGGAGGCGGGCGATGCAATCATCGCGACGGCCGCCAGCGCCAGTACGCCGAGAAGCGCTCTCATCATCGATCTTGTCCGTTCGTTTCGTCACCGCCGGACATGCGCGGCGCGCGCGCGCGGCGCAAGAGCTTTTCGCCGCTTCCCTTTTCGCCCTGTCCCTTTTCGCCCTGTCCCTTTTCGCCCCGTTCCTTTTCGCCGCGTCGCTTTCAGCCACGCCCGGCGCGCACGCGGGTTTCAGCGATCGTGGCGATGTCGGCGGCGCGCCGCCATGACGGCGTATCGCGCGAAAGGCGTTCTTTCGCGCGTTCGGCGAAACTGCGCGCGCCGGGAAAGTCGCCGACCGCGAAGCGGAGTTCCGCCGACGCGAGTCGCGCCATGCCTTCATCGCCCTTGCGGTCGTAAGCCTGCGACAGTTCGTACCACGCGGTGGCGTTGTCGGGCTCGAGCACGGTGGCCGCAGAGAGCAGCGAGATCGCTTCTTCGTTGCTGGCGGTGGTTTTCTCCGCCGCCAGCGCCCGCGCGAGGTTGACCTGCAGCAAGGCGTTGCGCGGCTTCAGGTCCAGTGCGCGGCGATGGTGAGGAATGCTCTTCGCCACGCGGCTGCTGTTGAGCAGGATTTCACCCACGAGCTCGTGATAATAAGGGTTGGAGGGGAAATCGCGTGTGAGCGATTCCGCTTCGCGGTCGGCGCGTCGAAAGTCCGACGCCTGCATCGCGGCGATCGAGCGGGCATAGCGCGCAGCCGCGCTCGTGTCGGTATCGGGATACTTGGCGAAGGTGCGCGAGGGACGCTCCACGTAGCCAAAGAGCTTTGCTTGCATCAGGCGCAGTTCTTCCATGTCTTGCGACGAGTCCTTCGCCTCGCGATGCTCGCCCTGTTCGACGCGCTGTCGAAGCGCCTGGATGCGGTCGGACCACAGCGGGTGGGTGCGCATCCACGGCGGGACACGCGAGGCCGAGCGCATCTCATTGTAGCGGAACTGTCGGCTCGCAAAATCCAGCAGACCTTGTCCCGATTGGCCCGAAGCCTCCATGAGCGTGACCGCTGCCTGGTCAGCCTTCGATTCCTGCGCTTGCGTGAACTGCACGAAGTTGGCGTAGGCGAATTGTTGTGATCCCGCGATCAGCGCTGCGCCCGCGTCCGGCGCGCCGGCGGCGATCGCGAGGATGCCGAGGCCGATGGAGAGAAACGCCGGGCGCATCGCACGACCCATGGCTTCGCGCGACTGGAACACGTGACCGCCCGCCATGTGGCCGGTTTCGTGCGCGATGACGCCCTTGATCTCGTTCGGCGTCTGCGCCGCCATGATCAGCCCAGTGTGGATGAACATCGAGCGCGAGTTGGTTACGAACGCGTTGATCGAATTGTCATTGATCAGCACGAGATCTGTTTCGGCGGGATCGATGTTCGCTGCGCGCAGGATTGGATCCCAGTAACCGCGGATGATGGTCTCGATTTCGGCGTCGCGGATGACGCCCTGCGCCTGTGCGGGCGATCCCGTGAACACCGTGAGCGCGAGCGCAAGCCCCACGAGTGCGCTGCGCGCAATGCGCATGATCTCTTTGGACATGAAGCCTCCCTGGGATGAGGTCGCAATCTGCTTGGCGCTCCGCTTCCCCTCGCAATGCGGCCCAATCATGGCCTTGCATCGCGAGGGTGTACGGTTAGCCGACGTCAGGTTTTTTTGCCCCACTTGTTCAGGCGGGCGAAAAACTTCTCGCGCCGCGCCAGATCGGGCTCGTAGGGTTCATCGGGCGCGGCAGGCGCAGAGATTTCGCTCACGGTCGCGCCGGCGACGGTTTCCGCCGTTTCGTGAGCGGGCGGGGCTTCCATAACCGGCGCGCGTTCCGGCTCCGGCTCGCCCGCTTGTTCAGGCGCAGGCTCAAATTCAGTCGCAGGCTCAAATTCAGTCGCAGGCTCAAATTCAGTCGCAGGCTCAAAAGTTTCGCCCGAGCGATCGGGCGCGCCGCCGAAAGTGGCGCCAACCACGTCCTCGTCGCGCTCGAGGAAGTCGTCGTTGGCGGCTTCCGCAATCTGGGGATCGGGGTCTAGAACGCTCGGATCGGTGGCGATGAGATCGAGGTGTTCGCCGCCGTCGGTCTCGAAGGGACGACGGCCGCGGCCCCGACGCCGCCGCCGCCGCCGCCCGCCGCGCTCGCCGCCGTCGCGGGCGGAGGCGGGGGAGGGATCTTCGCCGTCTTCTTCACCGGCTTTGCCGCTCTCTTCGTCATTGGCGATGATCGCGGCGGCGGTCGGGAGTTCTTCGTCGCGACGACGCTTGCCGCCCCGGCGACCGCGACGACGACGCGAGGAACGGCCTTCGACGTCGCCGCTGCGTTCCTCAAGCGGGCCCGCGGCCTTCACGACTTCTTCTTCGGCGTCTTCGTCCTCTTCGACGTCGACCTCATCGTCTATCAGGTCATCGGGATCGACGATCTCGAGGGAGGGCGCGGCGCGCGCCGCGCCTCGGCCGCCGCGATCGCGTCGCGCTCCGCGGGGCGCACCTTCCATGCCTTCGCCATCGATCTCGAAGTCGGGGTCGCGCTGGCCGGAGGAGCTGATTTCGAAGTCCGGCGCCATAAGCGACGAAGACCCCAAGACGCGGATGCGTACATCGCGAGCATCTTCAATCGCCGAAAGCGCGGCGCGTTTTTCGTTGAGCAGGTAGATCGCGACGTCCATCGGCGCGCGCGCGATAATCTCCGCCGCGCCTCGCTTCAGGCACTCTTCGTCCAGCGCACGCAGCAGCTGCAGCGAACTGGATTCAATGGAACGCACGCGGCCGAGGCCGCTGCACACCGGGCAGATGTGCGATGAGCCTTCAAGAATGCCGGTGCGGCGACGCTGGCGCGAGAGTTCGAGCAGGCCGAACCCGGATATCTTGCCCATCTGGACGCGCGCGCGATCAAAGCGCAGCGCATCCTTCATCTTCTTTTCCACGATGCGATCGTTCTTCGACTCCTCCATGTCGATGAAGTCGATCACGATCAGACCCGCGAGATCGCGCAGGCGCATCTGGCGCGCCGCTTCCTCCGCCGCCTCGAGGTTGGTCTTGAATGCTGTCTGTTCGATGTTGCGCTCGCGCGTGGCGCGGCCCGAGTTCACGTCGATCGCGACGAGCGCCTCGGTCTGGTTGATGACGATGTAGCCGCCGGACTTCAGCGTCACGGCCGGGCTGTAGATCGACTCCAGCTGCCGCTCCACGCCGTGGCGCGTGAAGATGGGAGTGGGGTCGCGGTAGAGATGAACCTTCTTGGCATGGCTCGGCATGAGCATGCGGATGAAGTCCTTGGCCTCTTTATAAGCCGCTTCGCCTTCGACGTGGATGTCCTCGACGTCCTTGTCGTAGAGATCGCGGATCGCGCGCTTCACGAGGCTGGATTCCTCGTAGATCAGCGCCGGCGATACCGACCGCATGGTCGTGTCGCGGATCGTCTCCCAGGCGCGCGTGAGATATTCGTAGTCGCGCTTGATCTCGGTCTTGGTGCGTTTGGCGCCGGCCGTGCGCACGATCAGTCCCATGCCTTGCGGCACTTCTAGATCCGTGGCGATCTTCTTCAGGCGTTTGCGGTCGGCGCTCTGGGTGATCTTGCGGGATATGCCGCCGCCGCGTCCGGTGTTGGGCATAAGCACGCAGTATCGGCCCGCGAGCGAGAGATAGGTGGTGAGCGCTGCGCCCTTGGTGCCGCGCTCTTCCTTGACGACCTGCACCAGCATGATCTGCCGGCGCTTGATCACCTCTTGGATTTTGTAGCGGCGGGTCAGGATGCGGCGGCGCTTTTCCTCGACCGCGTCCTCGTCCTCTTCGCCTGCGCCTTCGCCGTCGGCGTCGTCGTTAGCGACGGCGTCGAACTCGGCCTTCAGCGCCTCACGGTCGGCGACCGGGATCGAATAATAGTCGGGGTGGATTTCGCCGAACGCCAGGAAGCCGTGGCGGTTGCCGCCGTATTCCACGAACGCCGCCTGCAGCGACGGCTCCACGCGCGTCACCTTGGCGAGGTAAATGTTTCCGCGAAGCTGTTTTTTGTTTTGTGTCTCGAAGTCGAAGTCGTCAACGTGATGTCCGTCCAGCACCACGACCCGGGTCTCCTCGGGGTGGGCGGCGTCGATGAGCATTTTCTTGACCATGGGTCGAAGCTCCGTCAGCGGCGGCCGTGCGAGCGGGCGCGCGAAAATCGCGCTGAGGCCCGAGGCGCCGCAAATGTGAGGGGGAGCGCGGCGCCGGTCTGTCCGCACGGCCGATCGACGCCGCAAGGGCGGTCTCGATACGGTCGGGCCAGTCGGGTGTGGGCACCGCGTTTCTCCAGTTCTGGCTGCCCTACGGAATAATGCGGGGCGGCCGGCGACACGCTACTCCTGGCGGGGCGCAAAGGCTGCGCCGGGCCGGCAGGGAAAAGCAGAGGGAGGCGGGCCCGGCCGTCTCGTGGGACGTGGCGGCGGGCCAGACTCATACGGCCAGACGGCCGCGCGCCATCCTTGCCTGATTTCGGCGACGTTGAAAAGTCGCAGTCGGTCAAGACTTCCGCAAGGCTGGCTGACGTATGGTGCGCTCCCGAGAGTGCAGAAATCATGAATTTTTTTAATCGCGCCCTCGCTGGCGGCCTCTGTTTGGCGGCGGCCATGAGCGTCCCGGCGGCCCCCCCGGCGGGGGCCGTGGCGCCTGTGCGGCTTCTCGGCGCGGACGTGGCGGTGGTCAGTGGGCGCACACAGGTGTCGATTACCCTCGACCGGGCCGTCCAAGCGCGGTCATTCCTGCTCGCGGCCCCGGACCGCTTCGTGGTGGACGTGCCGGCCTCTTTCGCCGCCGGACCGCTCGATCCCGCGCCGGCCGGCGTCGTCCGCGGCGTGCGCCACGCGCGCCAGCCCAACGGCGCCATGCGCGTGGTATTCGATCTGGTGGACCGGGCGCGTCTCGACGCGCGGCGGGTGGAGGACGTCGAGGGCTCTGCAAGCCGGATCGTTTTCGAACTGCTGGCCGCCCCGGTCTCGCCTGTCGCCGCGCCGCCTGTCGCCATGACGTCCTCGACCGGCGTCACCCGGAGCGCAACCGCCCGCCC
>Ga0247843_1002161_pt1 | contig 36933 bp, 26 predicted proteins | sample LaCruzMarch2017__FD_192420 | JGI IMG/M metagenome (GOLD analysis project Ga0247843, IMG submission 192420) | Freshwater microbial communities from meromictic Lake La Cruz, Castile-La Mancha, Spain - LaCruzMarch2017_8m | ecosystem: Environmental > Aquatic > Freshwater > Lake | place: Spain... | reverse complement strand
CTTCGCCCATTGGGCATCCGTCAGTACGAATCGTTCCATCCAGAGCTTGAATCACAAATCCAACGCCTTGCGAATCCCAATTCTCAACAGGTCCTAGCGCGCCCTGCCCGCGCCGCCGGTGCAACCCGCAGTAAAATGTCTGCCCGATCTTTTCCTGCGATCATCCATGTCTTCAACCGTCGGGTAACCTGCCCCTGGCAGGGTCCCGCGCGGAACAGGACGGCGCAACGGGCAGACCGGCGCCTTGCAGGAGAACCCGCATGACCCCTTGCCCCGGCCCATCGCGGCCGCACCCGAGCGCCATCGCGGGCAGCCCCCCCTCCCCGCGGCGCGCGCTGCTGCTCGGCCTCGGCGGGCTGCTGCTGGATGCCGGCCGCCCGGGCTGGGCGCAGGCCGCCTTCACCCCGGCCCACAGCCTGCAATCGGCGCGGCACCTGAACGCCACGCTGCGGACCCTGTGTGCCGCCGCCATGGTCCCGGTGCCGCCGATGGACGAGCCCTCGGTGCCCGCCGCGCGGCCGCGCCACGTCCAAGCGACGGCGCTGACGCTGCGCAGCCGCATCGACCTGCTGCGCCGGCTGCACGGGCTGCCGCCGACCGCCACCCCGCCGACGCCGGCGGCCGAGATCACGCCGGCCGATGTGCGCGCGGCCCTGATTGGCCTGGCCGACGATGTGGCCGCCCTGGCGCCGCGATTCGGTGGCCCGCCCCTGCCTATCCCGGGCGACCTGCCCGCGGCCTCCACCACGCCCCCCCACGTCATCGGCGCGCTGCGGGTGGCCGACACGCTGACCCTCGCGCTCGGCGTGCCCGCGACGACGCCGAACGACGCCATGCGGGCGGCCGAGACGCTGCAGTCTGAATGCCGAGGAGCTGGCCGCCGCGCGCGGCCGCCGGCCGGCCAGCCCGGACCCGGTACCGCCCGGGACCACGCCGGCCGACAGCCTCCGCGAGGGAATCGCGGCGATCGGCGAGTTGCGGCGCCTGGCTGCGGCCGAGCCCGCCCTGGCCCCGCCGGGCGGCGTGCGGGAGATGCCGCCGCGCACCGGCCTGGTGGTGCCCTGGATGGTGGAGGAGGTGATGGTCAGCGCGATGGCGGACCTGCGCGCCATGCGCCACCTCGCCGGCATCGCCACCTAGCACCAGGCACCGCCGCAGGCCGGACAGACGCCCACGGAAGTCCTGACCGCCGCCCGCGCCGCCCGCGCCGCGCTGGCCGCCATCTGAAAGGGCCCGGACATGCCACACACGGACCCGCGGGGCCCGCGCCTCGGCCTCGTCGCGCAGCTGCTGCTGCTGGTGCTGGCGCCGCTCCTGCTGCTTGCCAGCATCGCCGGCGGCCTGTTCGAAGCCACCGACCGGCAAGCCAGGCGGCTGGCCGCCGAGCAGGCGGCGCAGCGGATGGCCGAGACCCGCTTTGCCGAGGCCGCCGACCTGGCGATCGCCGAACTGTCCCGGGCGCAAAGCGCCGCCAGCGCCTTGATCGAGGGCCGGACCACGCAACTGCTCACCCGCGGGCCCGAGCCGGCGGGGCAGATGGCGGCGTTGCAGGCGGCGGCGAACCGGCTGGGCCAGGCGCTGGCCGCGCTGCCGGCGGCGGCGCTGCCGGTCGGCATCACGGCGCGCGCCTTCGCCAGCCCCGAGGCCGCCGATTCGGCCGCGCCGGAGGCACGGATGGCCGGAAGGCTGGCCGCGCTCGGCCGGCTTGGCATCGCCCTGCCCGAGCTTGCCACGCTGCTGGGCGAGGCGGCCGAACGCACCGGCCGGCTGGCCGCCGAGGGCCAGCATGACCGCGCCCGCGCCAACTTCCTGTTCGAAACCCGTCCGCGCCTGATGGCCTTCATCGGCCAGCTGGAGCGCACGCGCGCCATCATAGGCGAGACGGCCGAGGCCGGGCAACTCCGCGCGCGCGCGATGGAGGAAGCGGCCGGGCTGGCCGCGGCCGCCGCGCGCAACCAAAGCCGGGCGCTGGTCTTCGCCGGCATCGCGGCCACGCTGCTCGCCGCCGGGCTGCTGGCCGCGCTGGTGGCAACCCGCCGCGTGGCCCGGCCGATCCGCGCAGCCGCCGCCACCCTGGCCGCGCTGGGCCGCGGCGAGACGCCGCCGGCGGCCGATGCGCGCGGCCGCGCCGATGAGATCGGCCAGCTGATGACGGCCACCGCCACGCTGCGTGGCACCGTGGCGCGTGCCTTCGCCCAGTCGCAGATGCTGGAGCAGCTGCCGGCCGCGGTCATGACCGCCGATCCGCGGGACGCGTTCCGCGTGGGCTACATGAATCAGGCGTCGCAGGCGCTGATGGCGCGCATCGCCCCGCATCTGCGGCTGCCGCCGGGCGGCCTGCTCGGCCAGGGCATCGACCTGCTGCATGCCGAGCTGGCGCAGCAGCGCGACACCCTGGCCGATCCGGCCCGCCTGCCCTTGCGCACCCGCATCCAGATCGGGCCCGAGACGCTGGCCCTGTCCATCTCGGCGCTGCGCGACGGGTCGGGGAGCTATTCGGGCGCCATGCTGTCCTGGACGATCACCACCGAGACCGCGCAGCTGGCCGACAGTTTCGAGGCGGATATCGGCGGCGTGGTGACGGCGGTGGGGGCGGCGGCGAACCAGGTGCAGGGCGCCGCCCGCACCCTGGCCGCGGCAGCCGAACAGTCCGGCCAGGCGGTGGCCGCCGTGGCCGAGGCCGGGAAGGCCGCCGGCCAGGATGTCAACGCCGTCGCCGCCTCGGCCGAGGAACTCGCCGCCTCGGTCAGCGAGATCTCGCGCCAGGTCGCCGATGGCGCCGCGGTGGCGCAGGAAGCGGCAGCCGGGGCGCGCGCCACCGATGGTTCGGTGCGCGGCCTGGCCGAACAGGCGGCGCAGATCGGCGATGTGGTGCGGCTGATCGGCGACATCGCCAACCAGACCAACCTGCTGGCGCTGAACGCCACCATCGAGGCCGCGCGCGCCGGCGAAGCCGGCAAGGGCTTCGCGGTGGTGGCCAGCGAGGTGAAGGCGCTGGCCGGCCAGACCGCGCGTGCCACCGAGGATATCGGCCAGCGGATCGGCGGCCTGCAGGGCGCGACCCAGCAGGCGGTGACCGCCCTGCAGGGGGTTGCCGGCACCGTCGCCCGGCTCGAGGAGGTGACGGCGGCGATCGCCGCGGCGGTGGAGCAGCAGGGCGCCGCCACGCGGGAAATCGCCCGCAGCGCCGGCCGCGTCTCGGATGCCACCAGCGCCGTGGTGACCAACATCGCCGAGGTCGGGCGCATGGTGGGCGAGACCGGCGGCGCCGCCACCGGCATGCTCGACGCCGCCACGGATCTTGGCGGCCACGCCACGCAGCTGCGCGTGCGGGCCGATGGGTTCCTGGCCTCGGTCCGGCGCATCGCCTGACCGCCGGGGGCGGCCGGCGGCCCACGCCGCTTGCGCCTGGCCCGGCCCGCCGACAACAGGATCGGGCTTTCGCGGTGCAGAAGCCGGTTTTCGCGATCAGGCGCTGCGTTCAGACAGCTTCATCCGAACGCAGCCAGCTACAGCACTATCCGTCCATCTAGCCGAAGCGCAGCGCCAGCGCGGTAATGTCATCGGCCTGCGGCGCGCCGGCCGCGAAGGCGTCGACGGCGCGCAGGATCGCGGTGATCACGGGCTCCGGCTCGGCGCCCGCCTCGGCCAGGCAGGCCATCAGCCGCGGCGCGCCGAAGAACTGGCCCTGGCCATTCTCCGCCTCGCTCACGCCGTCGGAATAGCAGAACAGGGTCTCGCCCTCGGCCAGGCTGAAGGGCTCGCTGCGATAGGGCAGCCCTTCCATCACGCCGAGCGCCGGCTGGCGGCGTAGCGGCCCGATCGTGCGCGGCCCGCCGGGGCCGAGCAGCACCGGCAAATCATGCCCCGCCACCGCGATCCGCCCCTGGCCGGTTTCGCCATCGATCACGCCGAGCACGGCGGTGACGAAGGTCTGGGTTTCGTTCTCGGCGGCCAGATCATCATTGGCCATGGCAAGGATCGCGCCCGGATCGGGGGGCGTGCCCAGCTGGCGCGCCGCCGCACGCATCAGGCCGAGCGTGCGCGCCATGGTCAGCCCCGCCGGCGCCCCCTTGCCCGAGACGTCGGCCACCGCGAACAGCATGTGCCGGTGATCCAGCCGCAGGCAATCATACAGGTCGCCCCCCACCTGCCGCGCCGGCACCATCGCCGCATGCACGGAAAGCCGGCCCGTGGCGGCCGCCGCGAAGTCCCGCGGCACCAGCGACAATTGCGCGGCGCGGGCACTTTCCAGCTCGGCTTCCAGGGCGGCCAGCCGGGCATCGGCCAGGTCGCGCAGCCGCTTCTTCTCCAGCACGGCGCCAAGGCGCGCGCGCAGCAGCGGCGGGTCGAAGGATTTCGGCAGGTAATCCTCGGCGCCGAGCTCGATGCAGCGGACGATCTTCTCCATCTCGGTCAGCGCCGAGATGACGATCACCGGCGGCGCCGCGCCGCGCGCCGCGTGCAGCTGCTCCAGCACGCCGATGCCATCCAGGTTCGGCATCTCCAGGTCGAGCAGCACCACGTCGAACCGGGCGCGTTCCAGCGCGGCCAGCCCCTCGATCCCATCCTCGGCCATGGTGATGTTGGCGTAGCCCAATTCGCCCAGCCGGCGCTTCAGCACCAGCCGGTTGAAGCTGCTGTCATCCACCACCAGGATGGCGACGTCTTCGGCGCTGCTCATGCGCGCTTCTCCTGGCTGGCCATGGCTTCCACCACGCCGCGCGTCTCGCTGGCCAGCTTCGACAGGTCGATCATGGTGACGGTGATCTCCTCCGCCGCGGTCGCGTTGGACTGGCCGATGCGCGACAGCGTCGAGACCCGGTCGGTGATGGAGCCGAGCGTCGCCTGCTGTTCTTCCATCGCCACCGCAATGGCACCTGCCAGGCGGGCGCTTTCGCTGACCAGCCCTTCCAGCTCGTCCATCGCCTCGCCCACGGCGGCGGCCGTGCCGCTGCCCTCGCGGGTGCGGCGGCCGGCCACCAGGACCACGTCGGCGATTTCCTGGGCCAGCGTTTCCGAACTGGCGGCCAGCGCCCGCACCTCCTCGGCCACCACCGCCAGGCCCCGGCCATGTTCGCCGGCGCGGGCGGCCTCGATCGCGGCGTTGATCGCCAGGATGTTGGTCTGGGTCGCGATCTTCGCGATGGTGCCGGCAATGCGGGTGACGCGTTCCGTATCGTCGGCGACGGCGTCCACCAGCTCGATCAGGCGGCGCAGCTTCACCAGGTTGGCGGCCAGCAGCGCCTTCGCCTCATCGGCGCGGTCGCTGCTGTGCTGGGTGGTGCGGCCCACCTCGCGCACCGCATCCTCGGTCTGGCCGAGCGCTTCCTCCACCTGGCGCAACTCGGCCAGCTGCGTCATGGCGCCGTCGGAGACCTGGCCGATCGCCTCGCTGGCCTGGTTGGTGGCCACCGCGGTGCGGCGGGCATTTTCCAGCGCCGTCTCGGTCAGCGCATGGGTGGCTTCCAGGCTTTGGCGGAACACCAGCACGGCGCGCGCCATGTCGCCCACCTGGTCGGTGCGGTCGGCGCCCGGCACCTCGGTGGCGACGGCCCCGCGGGAGAGATGGTCCATCGCCATCGCCAGCCGCGACAAGGGCTGCGCCAGCAGGCGCACCAGCACCACCCAGACCAGGGCGCAGCCGACCAGCCCGGCCGCCGCCGCCCCCAGCACGATTCGCCGAGCCTGCGCTTCCAGCGCATGCGCCTGTTCCAGCGACGCGTCGGAGCGGCGCTTCACCTCGGCCCGGGCGGCCACGATCACGCGGTTGAAGGTGGTGGCGTAGTCCAGCCATTCCTCGTGCAGCGGCGCGAACTGGGACCGCTGGCGGGCCGCGAACACATCGCGCACCTGGCCCACGAATTCCGGCAGCCGCCCGGCCATGTCGCGCGCGCCGCCCAGCAGGATCGGTTCGATCGTGCCGCCGACCATCTGCTCCATGCTCGTGAAGCCGCTGGTCAGCCGCTCGGCCGCGCCGGACAGGCTGTTGGCCGCCGGGCCCGACGGCAGCACCCCGGCGATGACGCGGGCGAAGATCGAGGAGACCTCGGCCACCGACAGCGCCATGTCGTCCACCATCGCATCCGCCGCGCGATCGGCCACGCCCATCCGGTCGATGATCGCCAGCTGGCGCGCATTCACCACCAGGGCCGCGCCTGACAGCAGGCCGACCACGACCAGCATCAGCAGGCTGATCAGCCCGGCGCGCACGCCGATGCGGCCAAACCAGGCGCCGAGCCCGCCGCCTTGCCGCGTGGATGTCATGGCGCGCCCCGGGATCCCTGGTCTTTGCTTCTCACCGGGGCAGGCTACAGGCAGCCCGCACGGACGCCAAGCACGCGTGCAGGCCGGATGGACAGGCCGGGTGGACAGGCGGGGGCGCGCGCGGGAAGCTTGCCGCCGGAGGAACCGAACATGGCCGAACATCCTTTCAGCGCGTCCGACCTGGAGGCGCTGCGCGCCTGGGACACGCCCACCATCTGCAATGCGCTGGAGATGGTGATGCCCGCGCGCCGGGGGCATGGCTTTACCATCCGCCCGCTGGTGGCAGCCGATCCGAAGCTGCCGCCGATCTGCGGCCTGGCGCGCACCGGCACGCTGCGCGCCGCCGTGCCCTCGGGCCGCGGCAAGGAAGGCGACCGGGCGGTGCGAATCGGCTGGTACGAATATGTCGCCCGCGCCGCGCTGCCGACCATCGTCGTGCTGCAGGATCTGGACGATACGCCCGGCATCGGCGCCTTCTGGGGTGAGGTGAACTCGGCCGTCCACAAGGCGCTCGGCGCGCAGGGGCTGGTGACCAACGGCTCGATCCGCGACCTGGACATGGTGGCGCCGGGCTTCCAGATGCTGGCCGGGGTGGTGAACCCGAGCCACGCGCATGTGCATGTCGTGGCCTTCGGCCAGGAGGTCAGCGTGCACGGCATGCATGTGGCGCATGAGGATGTGGTGCATGCCGACCGCCATGGCGCGGTGGTGATCCCGGCCGAGGCGGTCCGCCTGCTGCCGGCCGCCATCGAATTGCTGGCCCGGCGGGAGAGGGTGATCCTCGACCTGTGCCGCGACCCGACCTTCACGGTGGAAAAGCTGAAGGACGCGCTGTCCCGCGCCGACGAGATCCACTGATCGGGTAGCGCTGGGCAGGGTTGCCCGCCATCGGGTAGGAAGCCGGCATGGAAATCGTCCATGCCGTGCTGGCCCTGACCGCCGCCTGTATCGGCTTCGCGCTGATCGCGCGGACCGCGCGGCTGCCCTATGCCGTGATCCTGGTGCTGGGCGGGATGGCGCTGGCCTTCATCCCCGGCGTGCCCGCCGTGGAGCTGGACCCGGACCTGGCGCTGGCCTTCTTCCTGCCGCCGCTGCTGATGGCCAGCGCCTGGCGGACCGATTGGCGCGCCTTCCGCGCGCATCTGCGCCCCATCCTGCTGCTGGCCGTGGGCGCCGTGCTGTTCAGCGCCATCATGGTGGCGCTGGTGGCCAAGCTTCTGCTGCCCGGCCTGCCCTTTGCCGCCGCACTCGCGCTGGGCGCCATCATCGCGCCGCCGGACGCCGTGGCCGCCGGCGCGGTGCTCGCGCGCCTGAAGCTGCCGCGCCGGCTGAGCGTGGTGATCGAGGGGGAGAGCCTGGTGAATGATGCGGCGGCGCTGGTGCTGTATCGCTTCGCCATCGCCGCCGTCGCCGCGGGCAGCATCGCGCTGGAAGGGGTTGCCGGAACCTTCGCGCTGCTGGCGGCCGGCGGCATCCTGGTGGGGGCTGCCACGGGCTTCGCCGCCAACTGGGTGTTCAAGCACCTCCGCGATCCGCTGCTGGACACGGCGGCCAGCTTCGTCGCCTGTTTCGCCGGCTTCTTCGCGGCCGAGGCGGTCGGCGTCTCGGGCGTGATCGCCGTGGTGACGGCGGGGCTGCTGATGGGCCAGTTGCAGCACCGCACCCTGACACCCGAAACGCGGGTGGCGGCGGTCACCGTCTGGCGCTTCGTGGAATTCGTGCTGACCAGCCTAGTCTTCATCCTGGTGGGCTTGCAGCTTCGCGCGGTGCTGGAACGGATCGCCGATCGGGGGATCCTGGAGCTGGCGACGCTGGCCGTGGCGATCTCCGCCACGCTGATCCTGGCGCGCTTCGCCTGGGTCTGGCCGGCCGCCTGGCTGCCGGTGCTGATCCCGGGCGTCCGCCGGCGCGAGGGCACGCCGCGGCACCGCGAATTGCTGGTGCTGTCCTGGGCGGGCATGCGCGGCGTGGTGTCGCTGGCGGCGGCGCTGGCGCTGCCGGCCAACTTTCCGGAACGCGACCTGCTGGTCTTCCTGGCCTTCGCCGCTATCCTGGCCACGCTCGTCCTGCAAGGCACCACGCTTGGCATGGTCGCGCGCCGCGCGCGGGTGGAGGAGCGGCGCGTGCCGGGCATGGATCCGATGGAGGCCGCGCTGCGCAACCAGGTCGCCGGCGCCATGGCCGCCGAGGTCGCGCGCCGCGCCGAGGATCTGCTGGAAGGCCCGATCGCCCGCGATCTGCTGGCGGAATATCAGGACAAGGCGCGCATCTTCTCGGGCCTGGCCGGCGGCGCCGGCCCGGCGGAGATGCGGGCGCGCCTGACCATTCGCCTGGCCGCGCTGAAGGCCGGCCGCGCCCGGCTGCTGGCGGCCCATCGCGAGGGCGGCCTGCCCGATGAGCTGCTGGCCGCGCTGGAAAATGAGCAGGATCTGGAGGAGCTGCGGATCCGCCGCCTCCTCGGTGCGCCGGAGCCCGCCCGATGAGCCAAGACCTCGCCGCCGCCCTGGAAGCCGCCCGGCGCGGGCTGCTGGACCTGTCCACCCGCAACCGCCTGCTGGCCCTGCCCGCCCCCGGCCGGTCGCGCGGCGTGATCTGGCTTGATGGGGAGGATGCCGGCTTCGTCCTGGAGACGCTCGGCGCCGGCCGCGCCCTTGGCTTCGAGGTGATGGCCGAGGCCGCATCCCCGCGCCCGAAGCGCGGCCGGCGGACCGGCGCCGAGGGCGTGGCGCTGGCCGACGCCGCCCAATCCGCCGAGGCCGCGGCGCGCGATGACAAGTTGCGGATCGCGCTGCCCGGCGAGGAAGCGGCCAAGCGGCTGCGCGGCCTGATGGATGATGCCCGCACCGCGCGGGAGGAAACCGGCATCGCGCCCCTGTCGCTGGCGATCGGCACGCTGGCCTGGCGTGACCCTGCAACGCCGGGCACGGAACGCTTGGCACCCTTGGCGCTGCTGCCGGTGGCGCTGGCGCGGGAGGGGGTCTCCCAGCGCTTCCGGCTGACGGCGACCGGGCTGGAGGTGGCGGAGAACCTCTCGCTGCGCCAGAAGCTGGCCACCGAGTTCGGCGTGACGCTGCCCCCCTTCCCGGCCGAGGCCTTCGACCCGGATGCCTGGGCGGCGGCCGTCGCCACCGCCATCGGGCCGCGCGAGGGGTGGGGCACCGCGCCCGATGCGCTGGCGCTGGGCCTGTTCAGCTTCCCGAAATTCCTGATGTGGCGCGACCTGGACCCGGTGGCGAACCCATCCATCGCCGCGCATCCGCTGGTGCGCACGCTGGTGGCGGGCACCGCCCTGCCCCCGCCCCGCACCCCCGCGCCCGGCCCCGACGTGGATGCCGAGATCCCGGTGGAGCGCCAGGACCATGTGATCGAGGTGGATGGCAGCCAGGCGCTGGCCGTGGAGGCGGCGCGGCGCGGCGCGCACCTGGTCATCCAGGGCCCGCCCGGCACCGGCAAAAGCCAGGCCATCACCAACATCCTGGCGCAGGCGGTGCTGGATGGGCGCCGCGTGCTGTTCGTGGCGGAAAAGCTGGCGGCGCTGGAGGTGGTGCAGCGCCGGCTTGGCAGCATCGGCCTCGGCGCCGCGGCACTGGAACTGCACAGCGAGAAACAGTCGAAGCGCGCCGTGCTGGATGAGCTGCGCGCCACGCTCGCGCTGCCCGCCGCCGCGCCGCCGGACCGCGCGGCCCTGATCCGCCGGCTGGGCGCGCTGCGCGGGCGCTTGAACGGACATGCGCGCGCCATGGTGGGCGGCGTCGGGGAAAGCGGCCGGCCCTTGCATGCCGTGGTTGGCACGCTGGCCGGGCTGCGCGCCGACGGGGTGGCACCGCCCACCTTCCGCCTGAAGCTGGGCGAGGCGACGGCCGCCGAGCTTGCCGCCGCCGAGGCCGCCATGGCCGAACTCGCCGCCCGCGCGGCCGAAGGGGGTGCGAACAATCCCTGGCGCGGCGTGACGAAGGCGCTGGACCCGCTGGCCCAGGACCGGCTGCTGGCCGGCCTGCCGGACGCGATCCGCGCGCTGGCAGGTGCCGCCCGCGCCATCGGGCCGATGGCAACGGCGCTCGGCGAAGCCGCGCCCACGCCGGAACGCGCCCGGGCGCTGCTGGCGCTGGCGGAGTCGCTGGCCGCGGCGCCAGCCCATGATCCCGCCGCCATGGCCCATCCGGCCTGGCAGGGTGATGTGGAAAAGCTGGCCGCCCTGGCGGCGGACGCCACGCGCCTCGCCGCGGCGGCGCGAGACCCGCTTCTGTTGCCCGGTGGCGTCTGGCGGAAGCCCGGCCTGGCCGCGACGCGCAAGGCGCTGGCCGAGGGCGGGGGCGTGTTTGGTTTCCTCTCCGGCAGCCAGCGGCAGGCCCGCGCGCTGGCCGCCGAGGTGGTGGCCGCCGGGCAGGCGCCCCTGCCCGCCCTCGACGCCGCCATCGAAGCGGCCGCGGCCGAGGCGCGCCTGACGGCTGCCGAGGCGCTGGGGCGCGCCAGCTTCGGCAGCCTGTGGCGCGACGGGCCGCGCATGGCAGGGCTGGTCGCCTGGGTGGCCTGCCATGGCGCCGCCGCGGCACTGGCGAAGGCGCCGCCGCTGCCGGACCGGGCGCTGGTGGAAGCAGGGCTCGCCGCCTGGGACGGCATCGTGGCCGAGACCGGCTGGGCCGAAGCCCTGCCGCTGGCCACCCTGGCCGCCCGGCTCGGCGATTGGGCGGCGGCGCCGGAAAGCCTGCCGCTTTGGCTCGGCTGGCAGCGGGCCGTCGCGGCGGCCGGGCCGGCGCTGGCACCGCTTGTGGACCGGCTGGCCGATGGCAGCCTGGCCCCCGAAGACGCCGCGCGCGCCTTCGCCTTCGCCCGCGATGAGGCGCTGCTGGCCGCCGCCATGCGCGCCAACCCGGCGCTGGCCGCCTTCGACGGCGCCGAGTTCGACCGGCTGCTGGCCGATTTCGCCGCCGCCGACCGGGCGCGGATCGAGCTTGGCCGCGCCGAGGCCCTGGCCGCGCACCGCGCCGCGCTGGCCCGGGTGCGCGCGGGGCTGCCGGGCACCGACCTGCTGAAAGGCGAGTTTGAACGCAAGCGCGGCCATCTGCCGCTGCGCGAGCTGCTCCGCCGGGCCGCGCCGGCGATCCAGGCGGCCAAGCCGATCTTCATGATGTCGCCGCTCTCGGTCGCGGAATTGTTGGCGCCGCCGGATGGCATGGGCCTGGGCGGCCCGCGCTTCGACCTGCTGGTGATCGACGAGGCATCGCAGGTTGAGCCGATCGATGCGCTCGGCGCCATCGCGCGCTGCGACCAGCTGGTGGTGGTGGGCGATGACCGGCAGATGCCGCCCACCCGCTTCTTCCAGCGCATGACCAGCGAGGAACCTGAGGACGACCAGGTGGAGGAGGCCCCCGTGGCCGCGCGCGAGGTGGAAAGCATCCTCGGCCTGGCCAATGCCCGCGGCATCCCGAACACCATGCTGCGCTGGCACTATCGCAGCCGGCATGAGAGCCTGATCGCCACCTCCAACGCCGAATTCTACGGCGGCAACCTCACCATCCTGCCCAGCGCCCGGGCGCGCAGCCCGGCCCTCGGCCTGTCGCTGGTGCGCGTCGCCGGCACCTGGCAGCAGGGCGCCGGCGTGAACGCCATCGAGGCGAAGGCGGTGGCCGAGGCGGTGATGGCGCATGCGCGCGCGACCCCGGGGGACAGCCTGGGCGTCGCCGCCTTCTCGATCCGCCAGCGCGACGCGATCCTGGACGCGGTGGAGGCGCTGCGCCGCGCCGACCCGGCCACCGAGCCCTTCTTCACCGCCCACCCGCACGAGCCCTTCTTCGTGAAGAACCTGGAGAATGTGCAGGGCGATGAGCGGGACTCCATGCTGATCAGCGTCGGCTACGCGCCCGACGCCGAGGGCAGGCTGGCGATGCGCTTCGGCCCGCTCTCGGCCGATGGCGGGGAGCGGCGGCTGAACGTGCTGATCACCCGCGCCAAGAAGCGCTGCATCGTGTTCAGTGGCATCGGCGCCGAGGATATCGACCTGGAACGCGCTTCGGGCCGGGGTGTCGCCGCGCTGAAGACCTTTTTGGGGTTCGCCGCCGGGCATGAGGCGACGCGGCAACAGGGCGTGGCCGCCACCGCCCCCCTCGCCCGGCTGCTGGCCGCCGAGATCAGTGCGGCGGGCAAGGAGCCGGTGGCGCGGATCGGCACCTCCGGCCTGTATCTGGATGTGGCAGCGCGGGAGGGCGCGGATTTCGTCCTCGGCGTGGAAGCGGATGGCGCGGATTGGGCCAGCGTCCCCGGGGCGCGCGACCGCGATCGTGGGCGGCAGGCGGCGCTTGGGATGATGGGCTGGAAGCTGCACCGCGCCTGGGGCCTGGCCTGGCTGGCCCGGCCGGAAGCCGAGCGCGCCCGGCTGCGCGCGGCGCTCGGCGCCGAACCCGCCGTTGCGGAAGCGGCTGCGGTGACGGCCGATCCGGGGCTCGCCACGCCCTATGTGGAAGCGGCGCCGGCGATCCCGGGGGCGATCGATGCCATCGGCTTCGCCAGGCTGGCCGGGCTGCTGGCCGGCATCGTGCGCGTGGAGCAACCGGTCGCGACCGAGGCGCTGTTCGAACGCGCGCGCCTGCTGTGGCAGCGGGACCGCCTGTCGGCCGAGGATCGCGCCGCGCTGCAACAGGCGCTGCGCCTGGCCGCGCAGCTGGAGGGCGTGGCCGAGGCGGGCGGCTTCTGGACGGCCGAGGAAGCACCCCCGATCCGCCCGCGCGACCGCCGCGCCGCTGGCCCGCATCTGCGCCGCGCGGCTTCGGTGGCCCCCGCCGAGGTGGCCGCGGCGGCCGAGGCGCTGCTTGGCCTCGGCCCGGTGGTCACCGAGGGCGAGTTGGCTGCCGGGATCGTGCGCTTGCTTGGCCTGGATGCGACCGCGACGCCTGCCATCGCAGCGCGCGTCGCGGCGCTGGCGGGGGCCGGTGCCCTGCCCGCGCTCACCTTGCCAGGAGATACTCGGGCAGGCCGGTGACCAGCGTGACCGGGAACAGCGTGATCAGCACCACCGTCACCACCAGCATCAGGAAGAAGGGCAGCGAGGCGATGGCGACCTCGCCCTGATCCTTGCCCGTCATGGTCTGCATGACGAACAGGTTGAAGCCGACCGGCGGTGTGATCTCGGCGATCTCGACCAGCAGAACGATGAAGATGCCGAACCAGACCAGGTCGAAGCCCGCCTTCTGGACCATCGGCACCACCACGGAGGTGGTCAGCACGATCATCGAGACACCGTCCAGCGCCGCGCCCAGCACCACATAGACCACGACCAGCAGCGCGATGATGCCGTAGGGGCCGAGCCCGAGCGCGTTCACCCCCTCGGCCAGCGCCGTCGGGATGCCGGTCAGCGCCATGGCCTTGGTCAGGAAGGCCGCGCCGGCCAGGATGAACATGATCATGCAGGACAGGCGGGTGGCGCCGAGCAGACTGTCGCGGAAGCTGGCCCAGGAGAGGCTGCGCGTCACGGCGGCCAGCACCAGGCTGCCCAGCACGCCAAACGCCGCCGCTTCGGTCGCCGTGGCCCAGCCCGCGAACATGCTGCCGATGACCGCGATGATCAGCAGCGCGCAGGGAATGAGCTGGGCGGAGGCGCGCAGCTTCGCCAGCAGGCTCATCGCCGGGTCGGCGGCGGGCTGCTTCGCCGGGTTCAGCAGCGCCCAGACGATGATGTACAGGCTGAACAGCCCCATCACCAGCAGCCCCGGGATCAGGCCGGCGATGAACACCCGCACGATCGAGACCTCGGCCGCCACCGCATAGACCACCATGATGATCGAGGGCGGGATCATGATGCCGAGCGTGCCGGCGGTGGCCAGGCTGCCGATGGCGATCCGCTCATCATAGCCGCGCCGGCGCAATTCGGGCAGCGCGATCTTGGAGACGGTGGCGCAGGTGGCCGCCGAACTACCCGAGACGCTGCCGAAGATTCCGCAGGCCAGGATGTTCACATGCAGCAATCGCCCGGGGATGCGCCGCACCCAGGGGGCGAGGCCGTTGAACAGCTCCTCCGACAGGCGGGTGCGGAACAGGATCTCGCCCATCCAGACGAACATGGGCAGGGCCGCCAGGGTCCAGCTGCCCGTCGCCTCCCACATGGCGCCCGACAGGAACAGGCCGGGCGTGTCGGAGACGAACAGCATCGCCACATAGCCGACGGCGGCGAGGCTGAGCGAAATCCACAATCCCGCGCCGAGCAGAAGCAACAGCAGGCCGATCAGCAGTGCCGCGAAGCTGAGCAGGTCCATGTCTCAGCGCCTGTCAATCAATCGGACTTGCGAAAGAATGCCCGCTGACATCATTGGGTCTTCTCCGGCAAGGTCGGGGTTGGCGGTCATTCTTTCACAAACTCTCAGACCTCGGCCGAGAAATCGCCGCGCGCTGCCCGTTCCTCGGCGGCGGCGACATAGGCGGGCTTGGCGCCGCGCGCCACGCGCACCAGCTCGTCCAGGATGGCCAGCAGCAGCAGCCCGGCGCCGGCCGGCATGGCCATCTTGGGGATCCACAGCAGGAAGGGCACGGTGCCCTGGGCCACTTCCTCGATCTCGTGGCTGAACAGCACATCCTGCATGGTCCAGTACAGGATGGTGCCGACCATGATGGCGGCCAGCAGCAGCACCAGCATCTCCATCAGGCGCCGCGGGCCGGGCGCGAACCGGTCGATGCCCATGGTGACCCGGATCAGCTCGCCCCGCTTGAAGGTGGCGGCAAGCGCGAAGAAGGTGGTGGCGACGCAGAGATAGGCGGTGAAATCGTCGCTGCCCGGGATGATGGCGCCGAATTCCCGCAGCAGCATCTGCGCGATCATCACGGCGAAGATGCCGAACAGGCAGAGCGCGGCCAGCACGGCGCCGGCCGCGTAGAGCCCGTCCAACACCCGCCTCAGCGCCAGCATGCGGCGCGCCCCCGATGACCCATCTCAGCCCCCATGCCCCGCCGATATCGGATCATCGAAGATTGCGGCTGGCAACCAGGCTGCCAGCCGAAAACGCCGCGGGCCCGCGCGCCTGCCCGCACCGGCGCCAGCCGGTGCCCAGGCGCGCGGCACCGGGCGCGCGTCAGGCGCGGCTGTAATCCTCGATCAGCTTGGCGCCATCGGCGCCGGCGCGGCCGACCCACTCCTCGGTCATCTGGCGGGAGATGCGGCGCAGCCCTTCCAGGAACTCGGCCGTGGGCGGCACGATCTGCATGCCGCGCTGGGCCAGCGTGGCCTCGCCATTGCGCCAGGTCTCGGCGCTCATTTCATAGCCGCGGACCTCGGCGCGGGCGGCGGTGGCGCGGATTTCCTGCTGCAGGTCGCCCGGCAGGGCTTCCAGCGCGCGGCGGCTGACCATCACGGCGTTCTTGGTCTGCGAGAAGCCGAGCGGGGTGAACACCTTGGCATAGTCCCAGGCCGAGGTATCGACGCCGGTCGCGGCCGAGGTGATCTGCGCCTGCACCACGCCGGTGGCGAAGGCCTGGGCCAGTTCGCTGGCCTGCACCAGCGTGGGCTGCGCGCCGACGATGGTGGCGAAGCGGTTGGTGGCCGGGCTGAAGGTGCGGAAGCGAAGGCCGCGCAGCGCCTCGATGGTGGTGATGGGCGCTTGCGCATACAGCCCGGCCGGCGGCCAGGGCACCATGTAGAGAAGGCTCAGCCCCTGCCGGGCCAGACGTGCCTCGATATAGGGGCGCTGCAGGTCGGACAGCTTCTTGGCCTGGGCGTAGGAGGTGACGAGCTGCGGAATGCTGTCCGCATCGAAGAACACGTCCTCGTTCGAATAGGCGGCCAGCAGGATCTCGCCCATCTGCACCTGGCCGGTCTGCACGCCGCGCTTGATCTGCGGCATCGGCAGCAGGCTGGCGCCGGTGTGCAGCGTGATGGCCAGGCGCCCGCCCGAGGCCTGCTGCAGATCCTCGACGAACTGGCGGATGTTGCGGGTGTGGAAATTCCCGTCCGGATAGGCGGTGGCCATCTGCCAGCGGGTCGCGGGCGCCTGCGCCAGCGCCTGACGGCCAGCCAGGGTGGCGGCGAGGCCCGAAGCCATGATCGTGCGGCGGTTGAGCATTGTTTTATCCCTATCTCATGCCAGGGGAGCATCGCGCGCAGACGCCGGGGCATGCAACCCCCCGGGAGGGCCGCATCAACCTTGCGGCAAGGTTTCCCGGATAGGAAGGGGTACGCAGAGCAGGAAGCGCCATGCCTCGAACCAGTGCCTTGAGCTGGCCCATCGCGCGTCTGGGCGCCGTCCGGCTGCGGGTTGGCCGGTTGAGCGTGGTCATGGTGGCCGCCCTTCTCGCCGGCATGCTGCCGATGGCCGGCCTGCTCTGGATGGTGGCCAGCCAGGGCCGCGACGATGAGACGGCGGAAGCCGCCTTCCGGCTGATGCAGAGCGCGCAGTTCGTGGCGGGCGTGCAGGGCGATGCGCTGGCGACCGTGGATTTCAGCCTGGCGCAGCTCGCCCGGCAGGATGCCAGCTGGACCATCGATCCCGAAGGCTGCTCCGCGCGTGCCGCCGCCTTCACCGAAGCGCATCCCTACATTGCCGGCATGGCGATCCTGCGCGGCGATGGCACCGTGCATTGCACCCTGACTGCCGGTGCGCGGGGGATTTCGCTGGGCGACCGCCCCTATGTGAGGGCGGCCTTCGAGCGGCCGGGCATGACCATCGGCGAGCCCCTGGTGGCGCGCATCTCGGGCCGGCTTGTGCTGCCAGTGGCCATGCGCCTGGAACGCCCGCCGCTCGGCGACGAAGGCCCGGCCATGATCGCCGCCACGCTCGACCTTGCCCGCGTGGCGGACAGCGTGACGCGGGCGCTGACACAGGATGAACGGGCGGCCGATGGGCGCGTGAAGCTGTTCGACATGGCGGGCAAGCCGCTGATCACCTATCCCGAACGCAGCGTGGCGCATCCCGACGTCACCCTGCCCGACTGGGCGCTGGAGCGTAGCGCGGGGATCTTCGACTTCGTCGCGGCGGATGGGCGGCACCGCATCCTGGGCTTCGCGAAGGCAGCCGATGGCGGCGTGATCTATGGCGTGTCGCTGGTGACCGGGATCATGCTGGTCGAGGCGGAGCAGCGATTCCGCCAGGTGGTGGCCATGGCGGTGGGCGCGGGCCTGGTCGGGCTCGGCGTGGCGCTGTTGCTGGCGCATGCACGCATCCTGCGGCCGCTGGCCATGCTGACCGACGCCGCGCAGTCTGGCGGCGCGGCCCGTCTTCCCACGCAGGCGCTGCCCGGCGAATTCGAAGTGCTGCGCCGGACCATGGGGCGCATGCTGGTGGATGTGGCGCAGCGCGAGGCGAAGCTGCGCCAGGCGAACCAGGAGCTGGCGCGCCTGGCCGAGCGCGACGCGCTGACCGGCATCCCGAATCGTCGCTGCTTCGAGAACGACCTGGCCGAGGCCTGGTCGCGCGGCGCGGCGGAGGGCGAGCCCGTGGCGCTCGTGCTGCTCGATGTCGACTTCTTCAAGAAGTACAATGACCGCTATGGCCATATGCCGGGCGATACGTGCCTGCGGAAAGTGGCGCAGGCCATCGACGGCGTGCGCCTGCGTGAGCGCGACACCGCCGCCCGGCTGGGTGGCGAGGAGTTCGTCCTGCTGCTGCCACGGACCGACACGGCCGGCGCGCTGGTGGTGGCGGAGCGCGCGCTGGAAGCCATCCGCGCCCGCCACATGCTGCATGAGGATGGGATCGAGGGCTCGGTCACCGCATCGGCGGGCGTCGCCGCCTCGATCCCGATGCGCGGCATCGATCCGTTGGCGCTGCTGAGCGCGGCCGACGCCGCGCTCTACGCCGCCAAGGCGGCCGGGCGGAACCGCGCCATGTCGGCTGCCTGCGTGGCGACGCTGGCGGCCGAGCAGCCAAGCTGAGCCGGCGTCATTCCGGGAAATCGCGCGCCGGCTCCACGCCGGCGCCGGCCAGGAACTTCCGCAGCTCGACCACCTCCTGCTTCGACAGGCTGTGCTGCGTGTCGTGGAAGCCATGCGTATGGCCGTTCAGCGTGACCTTCACATGGCCATGCCCGCCATGATGGATCTCGGCGCCGAACGCCTCTAGCGCGGCGAACACATGCTTTGGGTCCAGGTTGCTGCTCACCGGATGGGCGAACAGGGCGTTGAGCGTCTTGCGGTGATGATGGTTCACGGCGCGGATCCTCGGGCGTTGATGCGCCAGATTGGACCGCGCCGCGCCGAACATCCTTGACCTGGGTCAAGGGACGAGGCGGTCAGCCCGCCGTCTCGACGAAGTGGCGAAGCTCCTCGGCCTCATACTCGGCCTCGGCGATGCGGGCCTTCACCAGATCGCCGATCGAGACCATGCCGGCCAGCGCCCCGGCCTCATCCAGAACGGGCAGGTGGCGCACGCGCCGGTCGGTCATCATCGTCAATGCTTCGGTCACACGGGTCAGCGGCGTGACGGTGTGCAGCGAGCGCGTCATGATCTCGGCGGCCGCCAGCGTGCAGGCCGCGGCGCCATGGATCGCCATGGCGCGGACAATGTCGCGCTCGCTGACAATGCCGAGCACGTCGCCCGCCCCATCCATGACCAGCACGGCGCCGATCCGCGCCTCGGCCAGGGTGCGGCAGACCTGTTCGAGCGGCGTGAAGGCCGCGACCGAGACAACGCGCGAGCCCTTCTCGCGCAGAATGGTGGCGATGCTCATCATGGCGATGTCCTCCCCCCCGTACGCCGGAGGTCGAGGCTGCGGCAGCGGCCAGGGCGATATCAAGAAGATTGTGTGACGCATCGCAGCAAGGCTGCGTGACCAAGGGCAGCAAGGCTGCGTGACCAGGGGCAGCAAGGCTGCGTGGCCAGGGGCAGCAAGGCTGCGTGACCAGGGGCAGCAAGGCTGCGTGACCAGGGGCAGCAAGGCTGCGTGACCAGGGGCAGCAAGGCGCGTGGCGAAGGGCAGCATGGCGCCGGTGGGCATCCCCGGTCAGGGCGCCTCGCCCGTCAGTTGCGTGCGGACCAGCTCGGCAAAGCGTCCGCCGGCGGCGACCAGCGTGGTGAAATCGCCGCGTTCCACCACCTCGCCCTGGTCGAACACCAGGATCTCGTCGGCGTCGCGCACGGTGGACAGGCGATGCGCGATGACGAAGGTGGTGCGCCCTTCCATCAGCGTGCGCAGCGCCTTCTGCACCCGCGCTTCCGTCGCCGCGTCCAGCGCGCTGGTGGCTTCGTCCAGGATGAGCACGGGCGGGTCCTTCAGCAGCGCGCGCGCGATGGCGATGCGCTGGCGCTGCCCGCCCGACAGCGCCGCCCCGCGTTCGCCAACCAGACTGTCGAGGCCGCCGGGCCGGCGGGCGATGAACTCGGCCGCCTCCGCCATCCGGCAGGCGGCATGCAACTCGGCCTCGGTGGCGTCGGGGCGGCCGACCATCAGATTGTCGCGGATCGAGCGGTTGAACAGCAGGCTTTCCTGGAACACCACGGCGACGTTGCGGCGCAGGCTGTCCAGCGTCAGGTCGCGCAGATCATGCCCATCCAGCGTGATGCGCCCCGCCACCGGGTCCCACAGCCTTTGCAGCAGCGCCATGGCGGTGGATTTGCCTGCCCCCGTCGCGCCGACCAGCGCCACGGTGCGCCCGGGCGGCGCGTGCAGCGCGATGTCGTGCAGGATGCGCGGCCCGCCCGGATAGGCGAAGGCCACGCCCTCGAAGCGCACCTCGCCGGCGGCGCGGCCCAGCCGATGCGCGTCCGGCTTTTCCGGCACGCTGCTGCGGGCGTCCAGCACGCGGAACATCTCCTCCAGCGCCGGCAGCTGGAACACCAGGCGCGAGACGAAGCCGACCGCCCCTTCCAGCCGGCTGATCAGCAGCGTCGCGAAGCCCATGAAGCTGACGATGTCGCCGACACTGGCCTTGCCCTGCAGATGCAGCGCCGTGCCCAGCAGGAAGATGGCGATCACCGTCAGCGTGGCCGCCGCGCGCGTCATCACCGCGACCACGGCCCACCAGTTCAGCACCGGGAACTGATGGTCCAGCACCTGCCGCACAATGTCGCCGAACAGCCGCGCCTCGGCCGCCAGCCGCGAGAAGGATTGCACCACCAGCACGTTGGAGAGCGCATCCTGCGCGTTGCCGGCAAGCTGGGTGTGCAGCGCCTCCACCTTGCCCTGCGCCACTTCGGTCTGGCGGATCACCCAGGCGGAGACGAGGGCGAACAGGATGGCGAGCGCGATCAGCAGCAGCCCGAGCCGCCAGTTCAGCAACAAGGTCAGCGGCAGCAGCGCCAGCGCCATGATGAAGGTGGCCAGGTGTTCGCGGAAGAAGGACAGCCACAGGAAGAACAGATTGTCGCTGCCGACCAGCATCACCTTCATCAGCCGGCCCGATTGCGTGTCGCCATGGAAGGAGAGCGGCAAGTCCAGCACATGGGTGAAGAAGCGCGACTGCATCGCCAGCCGGTTGCGATGCGCCATGCGGTCCGCCAGCAGCGCGACCGCGGCGTTGCAGGCAATGCCGGCCAGGCCCACCACCGCCCAGACCAGCAGCAATTGCCCGGCTTCCACCCAGAGCGAGGCGGGTTCCATGCTGCTGGACCGCGCCAGCAGGTCGATCACCCGGCCGAACAGCACGGGCTCCAGGAAGCTCAGGCCCGCCAGCGCCAGCGCGCCGAAGCCAAGGCCGATGGCCAGCCCACGGTCGGGGGCCAGCAGGGCCAGCACGCGGCCATAGATGCGCAGGAAATGCATGCGGGTCCCCGGGCTGGCTCGGCCGCAGCAATGGCCGGAAGCAGGGGCGCTTGCAAGCGCGGCCCGGGCACGTCACTCATGGGTCAAGAATCAATGGCCGGCAGCAGCCGGCGAACCGGAGGACCGTATGGAAATCACCCGTCGTGCCGCGCTTGGCGCTGGCCTCGCCCTGCCTTTCGTGACGCCAGCGCGTGCCCAGGGCCCGGGGCAGCCCTGGACCCCGACCCGCCCGGTGCGCATCGTGGTGGGCTTCCCCCCCGCCGGCACCACCGACATCGCCGCGCGCCTGCTGTCCGAGCCGCTGTCGCGCATCCTTGGCCAGCAGGTGCTGGTCGAGAACCGCCCGGGCGCGGGTGGCAATATCGGCAATGACGTGGTCGCCAAGGCCGAGCCCGATGGGCATACGCTGCTGATGCAGACCATCTCGGGCGGCGCCATCAACTACAGCCTCTATGGCGCGCGCATGCCGATCAAGCCCGAGGATCTGGCGGCCGTGGCGCTGATGTTGCGCGTGCCGAACGCGATCTTCGTGACCCCTTCCCTGCCGGTGCGCACGCTGGCCGAGCTGGTGGCCTATGCGAAGGCGCGGCCGGGCCAGCTGAATGTCGGCTCCTCGGGCGCCGGCACCTCGCTGCACATGACGGGCGAACTGTTGAAGCTGGAAGCCGGGATCGACATGACCCACGTGCCGTTCCGCGGCGCCGGCCCGATGCTGCAGGAAGTCATCGCCGGCCGCATCGAGGTGGCGGTGGACAATCTTCCCTCGGTCATCGGCCATCTGCGCGATGGGCGGCTGCGCCCGCTGGCGGTCACCACGGCGACGCGCACCCCGGCGATGCCGGACGTGCCCACCACCGCCGAGGCCGGGCTGCCCGGCGTGGAAGCCACCGCCTGGTTCGGCCTGCAGGGCCCGGCGCGCATGCCGCGCGCGGCCATCCAGCGCTATTCCGACGCGATGAACCAGATCATCCGCGAGCCCGACATGCAGCGGCGCATCGCCGACCTGGGCGGAATGGCCCCGGCGCTCACGCCCGATGGCGGCACCAGCCCGGAGGGCTTCGACGCCTTCATCAAGGCCGAGATCACGAAATGGGGCGAAGTGGTCCGCCGTTCAGGCGCGCGGGTGGAATGAGGGTGATGCGCCAGCCCCTCCTCGCCCGCCGCGCCATCCTGGGCGCCGCCTTATCCCTGCCCGCCCTTGGCCAGGCGCAGGCGCAATGGGCGCCGTCGCGCGCCGTGCGCATCGTGGTGCCCTTCCAGGGCGGCGGCGCCACCGACCTGACCGCGCGGCTGATCGCCGAGCGGCTCTCGCCGCTGCTGGGCCAGCCGGTGGTGGTGGACAACCGCGCCGGCGCCGGCGGCAATGTCGGCGCCGAGCATGTGGCCAAGGCCGAGCCCGATGGCCACACGCTGCTGATGGGCACGATCGGCACCGCCAGCATCAACCAGTTCCTGTATCGCGTGATGCCCTATCGGCAGGAGGAGCTGGTGCCGGTGCACCTGGTGAACCTGGTCGCCAACGGCATCCTGCTGAACCCGTCCGTGCCGGTGACGGATTTCGCCAGCCTGCTAACCTATGCCCGCGCCAATCCCGGGCGGCTGAACTATGGCACGCCGGGCAATGGCACCTCAGGCCATATGTCGGGCGAGTATCTGAAGGTGCGCGCCGGCATCGACCTGACGCATGTGCCCTATCGCGGCACCGGCGGCGTGGTGCCCGACCTGCTGTCGGGCACGCTGCAGATGGCGGTGGATAATCTGCCGGCCTATTTGCCGCATGTCCGCGAAGGGCGGCTCAAGCTGCTGGCGGTCACCTCGGCGCAGCGCTGGTTCGCCGTGCCCGAGGTGCCGACGGTGCAGGAATCCGGCATCCCGGGTTTCGAGGCCGCCGCCTGGTTCGGCCTGCAGGCGCCGGCGCGGGTGCCTCAGGCGGCGATCGAGCGTATCGCGGGCCTGGTGGGCGACATTATGCGCGACCCCGCGGTGCTGGAGCGGCTGCGCAGCCTGGGCACCGAGCCGCGCCCGCTGGGTCCAGCCGGCTTCGCGGCCTTCATCCAGCAGGAAAACACCAAGTGGCGTGAGGTGGTGCGGGTCTCCGGCGCACGACTGGACTGATCAGAAGGCCCAATCATCGTCGAGGATGCGGGCGCGGGCCGAGCCATCGGCCAGCGTCCCACCCACCAGGTCGAACAGTTCCACCGTGAACTCCTCGTCCGGCTCGGCGATCTCGTCGGGGCGCATCAGCACCCTGATGGTCTTGCGGGTCTCGCCGGGGGCGAAGCTCAGCACCCCGCTGGCGCTGACGAAGTCGGCATCGCTCGCCGTCCCGGCAAGCGTGCGCCAGCCCATTGTCACGGCCGAGGCCGAGGCGGCATTCAGGCTGACATCGAAGGTCGCGAAGGCAGGCGCGACGACCGGGTCGGACAGCAGCGGGTCCAGCGCGTCCAGCTTGTGCGTGAGCAGCGTTTGCCAGTCATCGGCCAGGATGCCGCCGGTATCGCCGGAATTGGGGTTCCAGGACCACCAGGCGAAGCTCATGCCCGCGCCGGGCGTGTCGATATCGCCATCGCCGTCGCGGTCGCCCTGCAGGGTGCCGATGATCTCCTGAAGCCAGGCGACGTCGCGCGGCCGGTCGAGACGCGAGCCGAATTCGCCAAGCAGGATCGGCGCGATCCCCTCATGGTACAGATGGCCCCAGAAACGGTCGAAGACCGCGGGCAGATTGTCGGGATAGTTGCTGGCCGTCAGCCAGGGCTGCGGATAGATCGATTCCGGATAGTCGTGCGGCGAATAGACCAGCTTGTCCGACACGCTGAGGTTCACCGGGCGCGCCTTGGCGCCCATCAGGTTGCCGCCCCACCACCCATAGACGCCATCATGGACGGCGACACCCTCGACGATGATCAACCAATCCGGGTTGACCGACAGGATGGCATTGCCCGCACGCTCGGCGGCGCCGGCCCAGCTGTTCCACACAGCGCCGAAAGGCTCGTTGGACAGGTCGGCACCGACCACCGTCGGGTCCCCGGCATAGCGCTGGGCCAGGCTGGTCCACATCTCCACCCAGCGCGCCTCGGTGAAGCGGCCATCGTACCAGAGGCCATTGCCGTTCGGCCCATCACCCGCAAACGATCGGTGATGGTCGAGGATGATGCGCATGCCGATCGTGTCGGCATAGTCGACGATCTTGTCCAGGATCTGGAGCGAGTTCAGCCCGACCAGATCGGGATTCAGCGCCCCGTTGATCGCGGTGGGCTGGCCGGATTCGAGGATGGCTTCCGCACTGAAGGGAAGGCGAATGGCGTTGAAGCCGGCCTCCGCCATCTGGTCCATCATGTCCTTCCAGTTGCGGGCGTGCAGCCCGTCCGGCGCCTTTCGCACCGTCTCCATGCCGAACCAGTTGACCGCGCTGAGGCGCACCGGCGCGCCGGTCTCGTCGATGATCTGGCTGCCGCGCGTGGAGAGCACGCCGACCATCCCCTGGCCGCCCGGATCGCCCTCGGTCACGGCGACGGCGTCGGCGATGCGCACCTGCACACCCCCGGCATCATCGTTGCGGATGGTGCCGATGCCGGTCCCGTCGGCAATGACGGCGCGCGTCGGATTGCTGAGCAGGAGGGTGAAGGTTTCGTCGCCCTCCGCCAGCGTGTCGCCATGGATGCCGATGCTGACGGTCTTCACCGTCTCGCCTGCCGCGAAGGTCACGGAACCGGTGCGCGCCGCATAGTCGGCGCCGGCGGTGGCCGAGCCATCGGCGGTCGCGAAGCGCACCACGACGCTGCGGAAGGACGCTTCCGACAGGCTGATGGTGAAGTTCATCTGCGCGATGCCATTCTGGCCTTCGACGATGGCGGCATCGGCCACGGAAATCCGTGGCCCGTCATTGTCCAGGATGGTGCCGGTGGCCGTCAGGGTGCCGCCCGTGGCGCCGACCAGGTTGGACAGTCGCAGGCTCATCGCCTCGGTTCGCTCGAAATTCGTGTCGTCGCGCAGCGCGATCCGGATCTCGGCGCTGGTCTGGCCGGCGGCAATGGTCACGTTGCCGCTGGCGGCAACATAGTCGCTGGCGGCCCGCGCGGTGCCCGCCTGGGTGGCATAGGCGAAGCTGACGGCGCTCGCACTCGCCCGGTCGAGCGACACGCGGAAGACCAGGTGGCCCGCGCTTTCCAGCGCCTCGGCGGCGGCGATGGACAGGGTCGGCGGCACCGGCGGCTCGCCGGCATCGAGGCTGATCACCTCGAGGCCGGCCAGCTGGAAGGCCGAGGGCGCGGCACCGATGGTCGAGGTGGTTGCGGTGAAGCCGAAGCTGACGCTGGCGCCGGGCGCCACGGCGGAGGTCCAATCGACGCTGCGGACGAGATATCGATCGCCCTCGCGGTCGATAATGGTCGCGCCCCAGATATTGTCGATGTTAAAGTCAGCTGTGAAGGCAAGCGTCCAGCCTGTTAGGGCGGCGTCGGTCGTCACCGTCACATAGCCGACAAAGCCAATGTGCCAGTCGGCTTCGCGGCGGAAGGTCAGGGTCGCGGGCATGCCTGCAGCTTTTTGTTGCGTCCCGATGATATCAACATATGTCGTCTCAAAGTCAACGAATAATCTTAATATTTCCCAATTTTTCGCATGGCGGATGGGATGTGCCGGAACGGCAGCGCCGCCAGATCCAGCGCCGCGGGCCCAGGTGAATCACACTCGATGATGGCTACGCACCGCGCCGCGAAGGCCGCACGGAAATGGTTCTTGGCCTTGTTGGCCAGCAGCCTCACCCCATCCAACGCAATGCCGTGAAGCGCAAAAAAGCCCGGATCCACCGCGGCTTCCTTGCGGCTGGTGACGATGATGTCCAGCATCCCGACGCGCAGCACCGCGCCCCGCCCGACATCCACCGGCGCCCCGCGCTCCATCGGGCCCTGGTTCACGAAGCGACCATCGGCCAGGTGCCGGACCTCGGCTTCGACGGCGATCGGGGCGCCGAACGCGGGGCCGGTCTGCCCGCCCAGGTTGAAAAGACCGCGACCGCCGACCCCGATCCGGCTGGCCGCCGCCACCGCGGCCGGGTCATGCAGGAAGGCGAAGCAGGCGGGCACCGTCAGTCGCGCGGCCAGCAGCGTGGCGAGCAGCCCGGGCGTATCCGCCACGCCGCCCGACAGCGGATTATCCGCCGGGTCGAGCAAGGCCACGAGCCCCGGTGGCGCCGCGAGTGCGGCGGCCAGCGCGGCTTCAGGTCCCGGCAACGAGACCTCAAAGCGCGGCAGCCGCGCCCCGATCGCCGCGGCGACACGCTCGGCGGCCTGGCGGGCGCGGGCCGGGTCGGTGGACCAGGCCATGCCGCAGGGGCCGGCATGGGGCGCATCCCCCCAGGCGAAGCCGCCGAACGGCGCGACTTCGGGCAGGTCCGGGTGCTCAAGCGCGTCGGCCTCGGCCCAAACCTCGGCCATCGGCCCGCCGGCCGAGCGCATGTGGAAGGAATGCAGGATCCGCGGCAGCTTCACGATGGCGCCGTGGAAGCGTTCGCCGGCCATGCGCCGCGCCAGCAGGGACAGGGCGCGCTCAGCGGTCTCCGCCATGTCGACATGCGGATAGGTGCGATAGACGCTGGCGCCATCCAGCAGGGTCGCGATCTCGGGCGCCATGTTGGCGTGGAAGTCGAAGCTGGCCACCAGCGGCGTGTCGCCGATCGCCCCCCGCACCGCCCGGATGATGGCCAGGTCGGCGGCCGGCTCCTCCTCGGCCACGCAGGCGCCGTGCAGCGAGAGATAGACGCCATCCCAGGGCCCGCCCGCCGCCAGCCCCGCCAGGGCCGCGTCACACCAGGCGCCGAGCAGCCCGCGCGCCAGCGGCCCGCCTGGCTGCGCGGCCGCGGTGATCAGCAGTTCCGCCTGCCAGTCTTGCCTGGCGGCCAGGAGGGCGTGCAGCCCGCCCAGTTCCGTGCCGGTGCCGGCGTAGCGCGCCAGCATGGCCGGCCCCGCGCCCCATTCGCGCGCGGCAAAGGCCGCCTGGTCGGTCGGCACCGGCGAGAAGGAATTGCCCTCGAACCAGAGCCGCGCGACCGCGATCCGCGGCATCAGTGGCCGGCCAGCAACGCCGCCAGCGCCGGGGACAGGCCCTGGCTGGTCCGCCCGGCCGGCGCGGCAAAGCTGCCGACGCTGGGCTTCGGCAGGGCCAGCGCCACCAGCGTCTCGGCCATCTTCACCGCGCAGCCGATGCCATCCAGCAGCGGCACCGGCGCCGCCGGCTGCAGGGCCCGGTCCATGCCGGCCAGCGCCGCGCCGGCCAGCACCACCGCGTCGCAGCGCGCGGCCATCTCGGCCACCGCTTCGGCCACCATCGCGGCGACGCGCTCGGGCTCGGCCATGGCCTGTTGCGGCGTGGCCGCCACGCCGCGCACCTCGGCGCAGCGCGCCGCCAGCCCGTGGCGCGCGACCAGTTCCGTGTAGGGGCGCGCATCGCCCAGCGTCAGCACGCCAAAACTGCCGCCGAGCATGCAGGCGGTGAGGCAGGCGGCCTCGGTCATGCCGACGACGGGACAGGGCATCAGCTGGCGCGCCGCCTCCAGCGCCGTGTCGTGGCTGACCGCCAGCACCACCGCATCCACCCGGCCGGCATGCTCGGCCAGCGTGGCCAGCAGCGCATGGGCGGCAATGGCATTCTCGGCGCGGGTCGAGATCACGGTGCAGCCGAAGGCAGGTGTCGCCCCGATGATGTCGCTGCCCGGCGCCGCCGCCCGGCGCGCGGCGGCGACGCAGGCGGCGGTGATCGCCTCGGTGGTGTTCGCGTTGGCGATCAGGATGCGCATGCGCCTACCCCCCGGTCCGGTTGGTCACGCCGTCAAGCGCCAGCAATCCGCCCGGCACGGCGCGGGAGTTGGTGGTAACCAGCAGCAGCCGCATGGCCTGGCGCACCCTGCCCTCCTCGGCGCCGGGCTCGGCCTCGGCGCGGCGCTTCCACACCAGCAGCGGGTTGAACAACAACAGGTCGCCGGGCCGCACATCGATGCGCAGCGCAAGCCCAGGCTCGGCCGAGACCATGTCCAGCAGGTCGAGCGCGGCCATCTGCGCGGCGCTGAGCCGCGGCACCTCGGGCCGGCGTTGCGCGGCCTCGATGGCGCTGCGCGCATAGCGTCCCGTGAAGGCACCCGAGGCGCTGCTAAACACCGGCAGCTCGGCGATGCTGCCATCGGGCAGCAGGTGCGGATAGGGCAGGTGCAACAGTTCCAGCGCCCCTCGATCGCGCAGCATCAGCGCGTTATGGACGCTGGCGGCGGCCACCAGCATGGCGGGGTCCACTTCCGGCGGCTGGGTGAGCACCCAGAGCGCCACAATGTCGGCCGCGTCGGCATGGAACCGCAGCCGCAGCCGGCCGCCCGCCGGGCTTTCCAGCAGCCCGATGGCGCCCGCGCCCTGGCCCAGCGGCCGGCCAAGCACCGCGCCAAGGCGCAGCAGCGCGGCCTCCGGCGCCGCAAACCGTTCCTGCGGCAGGGCCCGCAACAGCACGAACCCGCGCCCGGTCTCCAGCCGCGTCGCCGCCTGTCCGAGCATGGGACCAAGCGTGGTGAGCGGCCCCTCGCCGGCCAGCTCCTGGGTCTGTTCGGCCCCCACGGGCAGCATCCAATCGGCGGCGCTGAGGTCGCTGGCCTTCCAGGCGGCGGGCCCGATCTGTGGCCGAGGGCGGGGCGCTGGCGCTGTCATCGCCGTCGTCTCTAGCAGAATGGCCGCTGAAAGCCCACCATGGTGCGCGCGCCGGCCGCCCGCCGACGGGCACCGCCCCCGCCCAGGATCGCCATGACCAGCAGCCCCGCCGACCCCCCGGGCACCTTGCCCGACCTCGCCTTCGACACGGCGTCCATCCTGGCGCGGCTGCGCCCCTGGGTGGAAACCGAGAGCCCCACCTTCGACCGCGCCGCGGTCAACCGCATGATGGACCTGGCCGCGCAGGAGTTGGCGCTGATCGGCGCCACGATCGAGCGCATCCCGGGCCGCCTGGGCTTCGGCGACTGCGTCCGCGCCCGCCTGCCGCACGCCGCGCCGCCCGGCACGCCGGGCATCCTGGTGCTGGCGCATCTGGATACGGTCCATCCGGTCGGGACATTGGCGAAGCTGCCCTGGCGACTGGAGGGGCCGCGCCTGTTCGGCCCGGGCGCCTTCGACATGAAGGGCGGCACCGTCCTGGCGGTGGCGGCGGCCGCCCGGCTGCTCGCCGCGCGGATCGCCACCCCCCTGCCCGTCACCTTCCTGTTCACCTCGGATGAGGAGGTGGGCAGCCCCGCCACCCGCCCCCTGATCGAGACCGAGGCCGCGCGCGCGCGCTACGTGCTGGTGCCGGAGCCGGCACGGCCCGATGGCGGCGTGGTCACCGGCCGCTACGCCATCGCCCGCTTCAACCTGCGCACCATCGGCCGCCCGAGCCATGCCGGGATGACGCTGGCGGAAGGCCGCTCGGCGATCCGCGAGATGTGCCGCCAGGCGCTGGACATCGAGGCGATGAGCAATGAGGCCTGCACCTTCTCGGTGGGCGTGATCCAGGGCGGCACCTGGGTGAATTGCGTCGCCACCGAATGCCATGCCGAGGTGCTGTCGATGGCCAAGCGGCAGGGCGACCTGGATGAGGGCGTCGCGCGCATGCTGGGGCTGGCGGCAAGCCATCCGGATGTCACGCTGCTGGTCACCCGCGGCGTCACCCGCCCGGTGTGGGAAGCCGATGCCGGCACCCTGGCCTTGCATGCCCATGCCGCGGCGCTGGCGGCGGGGCTCGGGCTGGCGCTGCCGCACCAATCGTCGGGCGGCGGGTCGGATGGCAACTTCACCGGCGCGATGGGCGTGCCGACGCTGGATGGGCTCGGCGTGGCGGGTGCCGGCGCGCACACGCTCGACGAGCATATCCTGGTCGACAGCCTGGTGCCCCGCGCACGGCTGTTCGCCGGGCTGCTGGCAAGCCTGACCTAGGCCCGCCCGATGTCCAGCGTGCTGATGATCGTGCTGGACGATGTGAATGCCTGGATGACACTGCCCGGTATCTATGGCGGCACCATCTTCACCCCGCACATGGACGCGCTGACCGCGCGCGGGGTGAATTTCAGCGAGGCGCATACGCCGGCGCCGATCTGCAATCCTGCGCGAAGTTCCGTGCTGTCCGGCCTGTCGCCGCATGAGACCGGCGTGCTGTCCAACATGCAGAACCTGTTCGACAGGGTGGCGCCGGAAGCGACATTGCCGGCGATCATGAAGATGGCGGGCTTCACCAGCGTCACCGCCGGCAAGGTGTTCCACGGCGGCACCCAGGCGCAGATTGCCGCGGCGCACAGTCAGGTCCTGTCGGTCGGTCGCGCCGACGGGGTGGAGCAAGGCCACCCCGACATCGTGCGGACCGGCCCGAGCCAAGGGTTCGGCATCTGGACCGGCGATCCCGACCTGCTGACCGATGGGCGGACCGTGTCGCTGGTGGAGGATTTCCTCGACCGCTACACGCCCGCCGCCGGCAGCCGCGGGCTCATGCTGAATGTCGGGATGATCAACACGCATGCCCCCTGGGTGGCGCCGCGGGAATTCTTCGACCTCTACCCGCTGGAGGGCATCGTGCTGCCCGACCCGGCGAACGACCTGGACGATGTGCCGGCCTGGGGCCGTCTCTATGCCGACCCGCTCGATCTGCAACGGCTGATGGGTGCCGATCTCTGGCGCAAGACGGTGCAGGCCTATCTGGCCACGATCAGCTACGTCGACGGGCTGATCGGCAGGCTGATGGCCGCGCTCGATGCCTCGGCGATCGCCGATGACACCATGGTGGTGCTCTGGTCCGACCATGGCTTCCACCATGGCGAGAAGCAGGCGCTGAACAAGAACACGCTCTGGGCCGAGGCGACGCGCGCGCCGCTGGTGATCGCGCTGCCCGGCGGCGCGCGCGCCGGCGAGACCGAGGCGCGGCCGGTCTCGCTGCTCGATGTGTTCGCCACCATCCTCGACTTCGCGGATGTGCCGATCCCCGATTGGGCGCGCTCGGACAGCCTGCTCGGCCTCGTGCGCAGCGGGGATGCCACGGGCCTGCCGCTGGCCGCCGTCTCGGTGGTGATGGGCAGCCTGTCGGTGCGCACCGAGACGCATCGCTACACGCTCTATGAGGATGGCAGCGCCGAACTGTACGACGCGGTGGCCGACCCGCGCGAACGGGCCAACCTCGCCGGCCACCCCGCCCATGCCGCGACCGAAGCCGCGCTGGCCGCCCTGCTGCAGGGGTGGGCCGATGAGCATGGCGTGGTGCAGAACCGCGGCACCGCGCCGCTCGGGCTGGCGGGCGATGGCGGGCATGATCTGCTGATCGCGGGCTTCGGCGCCGATACGCTGGACGGTGGCGCGGGCAACGATGTCTACCTGCTGCACACCGCCGACCAGCGTGTGGTGGAAGCGGCGGGCGGCGGGATCGACACGATCCTGATCGGCGGCAGCTGGACCGGGTTCGTGATGCCCGCCCATGTCGAGCGGCTGGTGATCGACCGGACGGATATCGACGTTGCGGGGCCCGGGCGACGGCGGATCACCGGCAACGCGGACGACAACCACATCCGCCTGCTGGAACTGTCCGCCAGCGAGGTGCTGGGCGGCGTCGGGGCGGATACGCTGATCACCAGCCTCGGCGCGGCGACCTTGCGGGGCGAGGCCGGGGACGACCGCCTGGCGGGCTCGGCGCGGCACGACCTGCTGGTAGGTGGGGCGGGACGGAACCTGATGAGCGGCGGTGCGGGCAACGACACCTACGTGGCCGGCCTCGGCCAGGATAGCGTGTTCGACACTGCCGGCACCGACGCGATCGACGTCTCGGCCTGGGGGCGGGCGGGGTTGAGCATCGCGGAACAGCGGGATGGGCTCGGTCGGCTGCAGGCGCTGTTGCTGCGCGGGGCCGGCGGCGGCGAGATGCGGATCAGCGCGGTTGGCGGCAAGAACCCGATCGAGGCGCTGGTCGACGGCGCCTGGCGCGGCCTTATGGTGGCGGGCGCGCTCACCGGTGGGGCGGGGGCCGAGACGCTGGCCGGCACCGCGGGCGCGGATACGCTGACCGGCGGCGGCGGGGCCGATCTGCTGCAGGGCGGCGCGGGGGACGATGTGCTGCGCGTCACCGGCCCGGCTGCGCGCGTGGCCGGCGGCGCGGGCTTTGACCGGCTGTTGCTGTCCGGCGATGGCGCCGGGCTGGCGCTGGCGGAGATCGAGCGGATCGAGCTGGCGGGCGGCGCGCGGCTGCCCGCCGCGCTGCTGGCCAGCGAGGGGCTGCAATCGGTGTCGGGCCTGGGCTTCCTGATGGTGGCCGGCAGCGCGCCGCTGCTGGCCTTCCGCGTCGCGCTCTCGGGCGTGACCTTGCTTGGGGATGCGGCCGCCAATGACCTTCGCCTCGGCGACGCACCCATCTTGGCGCGTGGCGGGGATGGCCGCGACCTGATGCTGGCCGGCGCCGGCGGCCAGACGCTATTCGGCGATGCTGGCCAGGACACGCTTTCGGCAGGCGGGGGCGATGATCGGCTGCACGGCGGGGCGGGCGCGGATGCGCTGCTCGGCGGTGGCGGCGCCGATACGCTCATGCTCGACCGCGGCGAGGGCGATGTGGCGCAGGGCGGCGCCGGCGGCGATCTGTTCCGCCTCGCCGGCGGGAGCGCGCGGATCATCGGCGGGGCCGGGGCGGATACGCTGTTGGCCAGTGGCGACCTGCGCGGCCTGTCGATGCTGGAGGTCGAGCTGATCGGTTTCGAGAGCCATGCCGTGCTGGGTGCCACGCAGCTGGCGCCTGGCCTGCAGGCGATGCGGGGGCTGGTGGCCGGCGTGACGCTGTCGGTGCAGGGCCGCTTCGATGCGAGCCTGCTGGCGCTGAGCGACCTGCGCCTGCTCGGCGGCGCGCGGGCGGATGCGATCAGCGCCGGCGGCCCGGGCGTGACGCTGTTGGGCAATGGCGGCGCGGACCGGCTGACCGGCGGCGCGGGCGCCGAGACGCTCCGCGGGGGCGCTGGCCGCGATCTGCTGCGGGGCGGCGCTGGCAATGATCTTCTGGCCGGCCATGGCACGGCCGGTGCCGATGTCGATTCCGACCGCTTCCTGTTCGCGCCCGGCGACGGCGCCGACACGATCCTGGGCTTCGCCGGCACGGGCGCGGCGCGCGACCGGATCGAACTGCTGCTCGGCGAGGGCGCGGCCATGCGATTCGCGGCGGCGGAGGCGGCCGGCCTGGTGACGCTGGAGGCAGCGGCGGGGGGCGTGCGGCTTTCCTGGCGGGCCGCGCCCGATGTCGCCTTCGCCGACAGCGTCTGGGTGGTGGGCGCCACCACGGCCGACCTGGCCGCCGCGACCCTGATCTTCGGCCCATGACCCGGCTTGTGCCGGCCGCCGGCCGCGCCATAGTGCGCGCCGGCAACCCCCGGTGAGAAAACCATGCAACGCCGCTCCCTGCTCCTCGCTCTTCTCGGCGCCGCATTGCCCTTGGCCGCACAGGCGCAGTCCAACCCGCAGACCGGCGGCACCGCCGGCGTTGTTCACGGGCAAACGCCCGCCCCGCGCCAGGATCTGAACAGCAATGCCGCGCCCGGCGGCGTCAACCCGAACCGCAATGAGCAGGTGCGGCGCCGGGCACAGAATGCGAACCGCGCCCTGACGCCCGAGCAGGAACGCCAGCGCGCCGCCAACCGCCAGCGCCAGCAGGCGAACCGCGAGGCCCGTCAGCGCCGCGAGGCCAGTGCTGGCCAGCGCCAGCGTGAGGCGCGGACCGCCGGCGGCACGCCGGGCGGCCGCACGCCCGACAGCGTCGCGGCGCAGGAAGCCCGCATGGCCGATGCGCGGCGCCGCCAGGCCGAAGCCACCCGCCGCGCCGCCGAGCAGCAGGATGGCGTGAGCTTCGCCCCGGGCCCGCTCGGCGGCGGGCGCTGAAGCTCAGTTCCCGCCGTCGACGGGCAGCACCTGCCCGGTGATCCAGCCGGCATAGGGCGAGGCCAGGAACATCACCGCCTGCGCGATATCCTCGGGCAGGCCGAGTCGCCGCAGCGCGATCCCCTCCAGCAGCGCGGCCTGACCGGCCGCCCCGTAGCTTTCATACTGGCGAAGCGTCGCCGGGTTCGACAGCACGAAGCCCGGCGCCACCGAATTCACCGTGACGCCGAAAGGCCCGAATTCCCGCGACAATTGCCGGGTCAGGCCGACCAGCGCGTGCTTGGCCGAACAATAGGCCTGGATGCCGGTCTTGCTGGGCTTGAGCCCGGCGCCGCTGCTGATCGTGACGATCCGCCCGGCCTTCGCCCGCTTCATGCCCGGTGCCACGGCGCGGGCCAGCGCGAAGGCGGCATGGGTGTTGATGTCGAAGATCGCGTGCCAGTCGCCATCCGGCACTTCCTCGATCGGGCGCGCGACCTGGCCGCGCACGCCACCCGCATTGCAGACCAGCACGCCAACCGGGCCGCCGGCCGCCTGCTCGATCGCCGCGATCCAGCCGGCGGCGGCGCCCGGCGCCGTCAGGTCGAAGGCGGCCACCTGCATCGTGCTGCCGCGCGCCGTCTCGGCCAGTTCGCCGGCATCGACGTCGGTCGCGAAAACCCGCGCGCCGAGCGCGGCAAAGCCCTGCGCGATCGCCCGACCAAACCCGTGGCCGGCGCCGGTCACCGCCACCACAACCCCATCGAAGCGGATCTGCATCGCCCCTCCCCCATCGCAGGGCTCGCATGAGCGGAGCACGCTTGCCCGCATTGCCGCCTGCCCGCACCCTTCGACCCTCGAACCGAAGGACGGCCTCGTCAATGCAGCGCCGCGCGTGACCACCCGCCCCGACAATCTGCGCGGCGCCTCGCTGATGGCGGCGGTCGCGGTGCTGTTCTCGGTGGAACTCATGTTCATCCGCTGGCTGAATGAGCGCGGCGTGCCGACCGAGATCCAGGTGTTTTTCCGGGCGGCCGGGCAGTTGGTCTGGGTGGCGCCGACGATCGCGGCCACCGGGCTCGCGGTGTTCGCAACCCGGCGGCTGCGGCTGCATTTGCTGCGCGGCATGGCCTCGCTGGTCACCTGGGGCCTGTATTACTTCAGCTTCACGCGGCTGGATCTGGCGACCGGCACCGTCCTGTCCTTCACCAACGTGATGTTCACCACGCTGCTCGCCGGGCCGCTGCTGAAGGAACGGGTGGATGCCTGGCGCTGGGGCGGCACGCTGGCGGGCTTTGCGGGCGTGGCCATCATGTTGCGCCCGGGCAGCGGGCTGGACGCGATCGGGGCGGCGGCCGCCATTGGCGCGGCGCTGGCCTGGTGCGGCATCACGCTGACCAGCCGGATGCTGACCGCGACCGAATCGACGCGCACCGTCATCGCCTATGTCGGGCTGGTCACCACGGCGGGCTCGGCGCCCTTCGCCATCGCCGCCTTCGTGCCGCTCGGCTGGCTGGAATGGGCGGCGCTGGTGGTGTTCGGGCTGATCGCGCCGGGCATCATCGCGCTGATCACCGAGGCGCTGCGCGCCGGCGAAGCCAGCGCCGTGGCGCCCTTCCAGTATCTGCGCCTGCCCGTGGTGGCGCTCGTCGGCTGGCTGATCTGGGGCGAGGTGCCGGATGCCTGGGGCTTTGCCGGCGCCGGCGTGATCCTGGCGGGCGCGCTGGCAATCACCTTGGCCGAGGCGCGGCGGCGGTGAACCCGGTGGTGCGGGCCGTGGCGCTCGGGGCTGGCGCCTGCCTGCTGTTCACGCTTGAGACGGTGATCGCGAAGCTGATCGCGGGCGTACCGATCGCCACCATCGTGCTGGCCCGCGCGGTCGGCCAATTGGCCTGGCCCTTGGCCTTTGCCGGGCGCGATCCGGTCGGGCTGCTGCGCACGCGGGCGCTGCCCATGCAGATCTTCCGCGGGCTGCTCTCCGTGGTGTCCTGGTACCTGTATTTCTACGCGCTGGCGCGGCTGCCGCTGGCCACCGCCACGGTGCTGTCCTTCACCTCCATCCTGTTTGTCACCGCGCTGGCCGCGCCGGTGCTGCGGGAACGTGTGGGGCCCCGGCGCTGGGCCGCGACGCTGGTCGGCTTCGCCGGCGTGGTGGTGATCCTGCAGCCGGGCAGCGTGCCGCTGGATGGCGCGGTGCTGGCCGCCATCGGCTCGGCCGCCTTCGGTGGCACGATCGTGCTGACCACCAAGCTGCTGGCCCGGACCGAACGGACCGAGACGATCATGCTCTATATCGGGCTGGTCGCGGTGGCGGTTGCCCTGCCGGTGGCCTTGCCGGGCCTGGCCTGGCCGGGCATGGCGAATTTCGGCCTGTTGCTGATGGCGGGCCTCTGTGGACCCTTTGCGATGCATCTCTGGATCAATGCGCTGCGGCTGGCGGATGCCAGCCTGATCGCGCCCATCGCCTATATCCGGCTGGTCTTCGCCGCCGGCTTCGGCCTGCTGCTGTGGGGCGAGGTGCCGGATTGGACGCTCGGCCTCGGCGCCGCGCTGATCATCGGCAGCGCGCTTTACATCACCCGCCGCGAAGCGGTGCTGGCGCGGGCGCGGCGCCCATGATGCTGGCCCTTCAGGCGGCGCCGCTGCTGCTGCTGCTGGGCCTGCTGGTCTCCGGCCGGGCGGGGCCGGTGCCGGCCGTGCTGGCGGCGCTGGCCGCGACCCTGCCGGCGGTTCTGGCCAGCATGCCCGCCCCCCTGCCCTTCCTGGCCGAGGAAACCGCGCGCGGCGCCTTCCTGGCACTCAAGCCGATCGGCGTCGTCACCGGCGGGCTGCTGTTCCACGCCGCGCTTGTCAGCCCCGGCCCGCCCACGGCGCGCGCCGCCGAGCCGCGGCGGATTTTTGCCGCCAGCCTGCTGGCCGGCGTGTTCCTCGAGGGCGTGACCGGCTTTGCCGTCGGCGCGGTGTTTGCCCTGTCGGCGTTACGCGGCATGGGATTGTCCGGCGCGCCGGCCGGGGCGATCGCGCTGCTGTCGCTCACGCTGGTGCCCTGGGGTGGGCTTGGGCCGGGCACCGCGCTGGGGGCGGCGCTGATCGGCGTACCCGCGCAGGATCTGGCGGC
>Ga0247843_1002160_pt1 | contig 36936 bp, 31 predicted proteins | sample LaCruzMarch2017__FD_192420 | JGI IMG/M metagenome (GOLD analysis project Ga0247843, IMG submission 192420) | Freshwater microbial communities from meromictic Lake La Cruz, Castile-La Mancha, Spain - LaCruzMarch2017_8m | ecosystem: Environmental > Aquatic > Freshwater > Lake | place: Spain... | reverse complement strand
AAATAGATGAGTAGTTTAAAAAAACAACCAAGTCAAAATTTTAAGTGGCAGTTGATTGCTGTCATGATTTCCTTGTTGCTCATGGCCGCTGGTTCATTAACCTCCTCTTGGACTGGCAATGCCTGGTTTTGGGCTGGTGCTTTTGCGATTGGTGGTTTTTCTAAGGCTGTTGAAGGTGTGACAAAAACCATTCAAGAAAAAGCTCTAAACGTTGAATTCTTAATGATTGCTGCTTCTCTTGCCGCTTTTTTTACAGGAGAATTTGCAGAAGGTGCGGTGCTTATTTTTATATTTGCAGTCAGTGGTGTCTTAGAAGAATATGCAACCTCCCAAACAGAAAAAGCATTAACCAGTTTATTAAAATTAGCACCAAAAACCGCGATCATGATTCGTGATGAACAAGAAGTGGTTGTTTCTATCTCAGAACTCAAGATTCATGATGTGGTGATTGTTAAACCAGGTCAACAAGTTCCGGCCGATGGCGTGGTTATCCTTGGCGGTGCTTCGCTTGATCAATCCTCGATTACTGGAGAGTTTAATCCAGTTGAAAAACTTGTTGGAGACTCAGTCTTCGCGGGTTCAATTGTCATTGATTCCGCCATTCGAGTCACGGTAACCAAAGATCCTTCACAATCGATTGTCTCGAAAATGATTGCCTTGGTCAAACGCGCCCAAGAAGAAAAAACAAAATCAGAAAAACGAATCTCTACCTTTGAAAAGATCTATGTGTATGTTGTTATTTCTCTATCCTTATTTGTCATCTTTGCCACCCCAATGCTTGGATGGTTACCAGAAGATGAAGCGTTTCGCCGCGGCATCGTTGTCCTGGTCGTTGCTTCTCCTTGTGCGTTGGTTGCCTCGATTACCCCTGCCTTGTTGTCTAGCCTTTCGCATGCGGCTAAAAAAGGGATTCTCATCAAAAGTGGAAAATACATTGAAGGCTTAAGAACCATTGATGTGGTAGCCTTTGATAAGACTGGGACGTTGACCACCGGAAAACCTCGCGTGACGGATGTTGTGTTTGAAAAGAAATCAGATGAAACAACGTGTCTACCATTGGTGGTGAATGCCGAACGAAGTTCGAATCATCCTCTTGCCAAGGCCATTTCAAAACATTTTGCCACGATGAAGGATATATCACTCTCTATCAAAGAAATCCCAGGTCGAGGACTTGAATTGACTGACAAAGGGGTGAGTTTGCAAGTTGGCAAGTTTCCTTACGCGGTGTCTGATGCCTTTAAGTTGATTTACGACCAAGCGGCGCATGCAGGAAAAACCACCGTCAATATCATTCGTGAGAAAAAACTCATCGGATTTATTGCTCTCCAAGACACCGTAAGACCTGAAGTGGTCGACGCGGTCAAAGCGCTAATTGGCCTTGGGGTTGAACCCGTGATGATTACTGGAGATAAAGAAGAAACTGCGCGTGCGATTGCCTTACAAATGCAAATTCCTACTGTTCACGCCAACTGCTTGCCTGAAGAAAAAGTAGATGTGATTGAAAAGTACCGTAAACAAGGAAAACATGTCTTGATGATTGGAGATGGGATTAATGATGCCCCATCCCTTGCCATTGCTTCGATTGGGGTGTCAATGGGTGATGGCACCGATGTATCGTTAGAAACCGCTGACATTGTGATGATGAACAACAATTTAGCCAATATTCCATATTTGTTAATGTTATCCAAACGTACTCAGGTGATCATCTTAGAAAATGTCATCTTCTCAATTTCTGTGATTTTGCTCCTTCTCTTATCCAACATAGCTGGACTTATTGTCTTAAGATTGGGTGTTCTTGGTCATGAGCTTTCGACCATTTTGGTTATTTTAAATAGTTTACGATTACTTAGAATCAAAACAAATAAGAGGAGTTAACTTTATGGAACCTATCAATCCATACCCTGGCCAACGTCAAGATTGTCGAGATGTTTTTTTGCGGCGAGAAAAAGACTGGCGAATGGGTGGCATCGTCTATCAAATCTTTGTGGATCGGTTTGCCCCATCTCTGAGTTTAGAAACCAAGAAACACCTATATAAGGCACCAAGAACCTTACAGGCATGGAACGAATTACCTAAACGAGGGGTCAAAGACGCACAAACCCGTTATTGGTCTCATGAACTTGCCTTTTGGGGTGGGGATTTGATGAGTATCTTATCAAAAATCAATTATTTGAAGCAATTAGGGGTGGATACCATCTATTTAAACCCAATATTTGAGGCAATGTCTAATCATAAGTACGACACCTATGATTACGAACGAATTTCCTCTGAATATGGATCCATGCAGGAGTTCAAGCAATTCATCAAAGTTCTTAAGGAAAACAATCTCAAGTTAATCTTGGATGGTGTCTTCAATCATATGGCGATTGGTTCCCCCAAGTTTAAAGAGGCTAACCAAAATCCATCAAGTGAGTATCGCTCTTGGTTTGTCTTTGGCAACCAATTCCCTACAGGGGTAAGGTTGTGGCATAACGCACCAAGCCTACCAGAGCTTAACCTGAAGAACAACAAGGTAAGAGATTATCTGTTTAACGGTAGCGACTCGATTGTGAAACGCTACATTGCCCTAGGCGTTGATGGATGGCGACTTGATACTGCCATTGAGTTAGGTTTTGATTACCTTTGTGAGTTAACCATTGCAGCTCATCAAGCAAATCCAAATTCGATTGTGATTGGTGAGTTAAACAACTATCCTCAAGGTTGGGCACCAGCAATGGATGCAACGATGCTTCTGCCCTTAAGAGACGTCATCATCCAATCCATCAAAGGTGGTATTTCTGCTAAGGTTTTTTCAAAAGTTGTAGAGAAAATGATAGCAGAAACTGGCATTGATACCATTCTTAAATCATGGGTTTTGCTTGAAAATCATGACACCAGCCGAATTGTGAATGATTTGCCATCATTTGCAGATTATCAGCTTGCAAAAACATTGCAATTCACCCTTCCTGGCACCATCAATCTTTACATGGGTGAGGAGATTGGCACACCAGGTGGTGATGATCCTCTCAATCGCGCACCGATGAACTGGCAGGTTGTTGAAAAGGGTAATGCATATAGTAAGTTGCACCAGCAACTGATTCAGTTAAGAAAACAACATCGAGCCTTAAGAATTGGTGACATTAAGTTTTTGGAATCTGACCAGCTTATTGCTTATATTCGAACCACCGACCGTTATGATGAGGTTGTGGTGGTTGTGATAAACCCTACCGAGCAACCAATCCAAGAGATGATCATGATTACCGACCCGTTGCTCAAAAGTCATAATAAATTCATCCATTTACTCACTGGTGTGGTTGTCACCACCTCGTACGGTATTTTGTTACCAATAAACATCCCGGCCAAATCCAGTTACATCCTAAAACCAGATTTGTCACCCATCCAAGGTTACTCCCCTTATAAAAACATCCAAGAAGGTTAATCAGTTGATTGCTTTGACACTTGTTTCCAATGTTTCCAACCAATTTGGAATCTTTTGATAACTTATCACTAATTGTCTTTGTTTTTCTTCAATTCTGAACGTATTGATCGCGTTGATGTCATTGCCATCGATCGACTGATTTTGAATCGCCTGGGTTAAGGCAGTTTCAACTTTTTGATCAATGCTTTTGGCTTCATTGATGATGGCTTTTGCAAAAGCATCGGCAGGTATCCAAAAATAAGAGGATACCGCCTTGGCTTGAGGTAAACCAAAACGGCCTTGGTTTGCAAGGGCTTGGATTGGGCCAATCGATTGGATGAGAGGATCCTGTAATGATGCTAAGTTAGAGGGTGCAATCTTTAAGTCTTTTGCTTTGATGCTTTGATTCTCCTCTGAAGTTAACCAATTAGCAAAGTGATGGGCAACGTCAGGTCTTTGACCAAAAGGGTTAACCCCAACGAGTCTTGCTCCCACCATCGATCCAAACTGATGAACTTCTCCGTTGGGATTTTGATAGGTGGGCATTTGAATCGTTCCCATGTTTTCCCCAAGAATTCTTTGAATATCCAGGGCCTGCCAATAACCAGAAACGGCAGCGATGATGCCATCATGAATCATGCCGGCGTTATTTTCTAAGAACAACGTTGGAATAAGTTGATTGCTATCAATGATGAGATTACTGGCGTAATAACTCAACATCGCTTCTGCTGCTTGAATGCCATCATCACTACTCCATGTGATCACTTGGGTTTCTCCATCCCAAGATAAGGTGGTTTCCGGAATAAACCACATCGTCATTCCCCAACCACCCATTTGATCAATATTGATCTTGCTACCCAAACTTTTTGCTTTTTCTATGATGGTATCTAAAGACCCCATTTCCTCTTCACTGATATAGCGTTTGTCATAAAACATATAAATCCCATTGTCTGCGGTGTAAGGATAAGCATAAAGCTCGTTATCAGTGGTAGAAACCTCCACCGTCCAAGGAATATTTCGCTCCATCACCTCTTGTTTGTATTGTTGAACCCTGGCCAAACCACCTGCTTTGACTAAACCAGGTAATTGGTCATCTAAAAACGAAAACACATCTGCCCCACCAGGAATATCAAGCGTTAAGAAGCCTTTCAATTCAACTTCACTTACGCTCGCGATGTCGAATTCAACATTGTACTGGGGAAATGTTTCTTGATACCTTGTGGCAGCTCCAAATAGAAAATTTTGTTCTTGTTGCGGACCCCAAACTTTTAACACAATCTCGTCATTTGGAATTGAAGTCGTACAAGCCGTTACAATCAACGTTGTTAAACTTATAAACCTCACAAATTTAACCATGAGTAAACCCCCTATTGAAGAATCAATGTTGTGAATGGAGCAATCATCAGATCACTTGCCGTCACCGAACCCTTTTCAAGGGTAGGATAAATGCCTTCAAGTAATGACCAACCTTCGCTATTGCCGACCGTTATTGCTGTGCCAGTGATATTCGTGATGATGGTAATCTCACCTGCGTCCGTGGTATACGTCAGCGTGTAAAGCCGTGGATCGATATTGGTCGCCGTTAACCTGGCGGTTTCAATGAAATCATTGTATTTATTTCGAACAGAAATAACCTTTTTATAATGATTCCATAAACTATCAGGAATTGCTTCTAAATCATCCACACCCTTGGTGACTTGTAGTGTCATGTTGTAATCTGCCGCGCTGGCAGGATTGGTTTGACCAGTTTTATCGGCTTCTGACCAAATGAGCGGCAGACGTTTATTTTCATCACGGCCTGAGCCCCTCATCCCTATTTCTTCCCCATAATACATGAATGGTTTTCCAGGCATCAACAAGTAGATTGATGCAAGTAGCTTGTGGTTTAAATCATTGTTTTCGACAAATAAAATGCCTGCAAGGCGACTTAGATCGTGGTTACTTAAAAATGGTGTATCGATTGCATCAGGACGTATCGCATAGAGATTTTGATTAAATAAAGCGGTGACCCGTGCCAAATCATATCCTTGTTGTAATCGAACCCGGTCAACAATTCGATTTCCTATTACAGAGACAGGAAAATTAAAGAATGAATCAATTCGCGCTGGGTAATATTGTAATAAACCAGAGGATGTCATCGACCATGGTCCTTCGGCGACAATAAAGCTATCTGGTTTGATGGCTTTGGCAGTGTCCCCTAACCAACTTAAAAATTCAATATTCTTATTCGCGTTCCCAGTAAAGAATGAAGTCACCGCGTCTAAACGGAAACCATCCACACCTAAGTCAAACCAATACGCCATAATATCTTCAATTTCATCTTTGACAAAAGGATTATCTAAATTAAGATCAGGCATCCCTGACCAAAATCTAGCTTCTGCATAAACCCCGCCACCATAAGGTTCATCACCCTCTCTGCGCGTGCGTGAGAAGTTATAGTAATGGCATTTACTCGCAGGATTGCCACAATTGTCACTCGCATAATCTAATAAGCCTTCTCTAAACCATGGGTGAACACTGGACGTATGATTCACGACTAAATCAAGAACGGTTTGAATATTTCTTGCTTTTGCTTCTTGTAAATATAATTCAAAATCAAACATATTTCCGTATTTAGCAGCGATATCATAGTAATCCGTCACGTCATACAAATGGTAAGAACTCCCTGGATGAATGGGCATAAACCAAATACCAGAAACCCCTAAGTCTTGTAAATAATCTAATTTTTCGGTCACGCCATTAAGATCGCCCATCCCATCGCCATCGGAGTCATAAAACGATTGAATGAAAATTTCGTACCAAACCGATCCGCCTTCATTATCAATCGCTTCAGTGTCATAAGAAAAACTAGGGGTTACATTGCCACAACCAGAAATAAGGGTTGCTAAGACGACGATGGATAGCCACCGAATGGATCGACGCATCGTCAACCTTTGACGGACCCGCCGGTCACCCCTTCAATGTAATATTTTTGCATGAAGACAAATAATAAGGTGATGGGCAAGGCAACCAGGACAGAACCTGCCAAGAACGTGGTGAAGTACTGGGTAATGTTTTCCCGTTGCGTAATCCAAACCAATCCGACGGCGACGTTATAACTATCGGTGTTATCAAGTAAGATGACACGAGCAAAGATATAATCACCCCATGGACCGATAAAGGAAGTTAACGCGGTGAAAATGACAATCGGTTTTGATAAAGGCAAGATGATGTGCCAGAAGATTTGGGAACGAGAAGCCCCATCAATCATCGCCGCTTCATCAATCGCTTTGCTGATCGTATCAAAATAGCCTTTGGCAATATAATAACCAAACCCTGCGCCACCAGAATAAATAAAAATTAAACCCCAAATATTTCCTGTTAGGTTAAGTAGTTTTAGAATATTGAAGACGGCAATCATCGACATAAATCCTGGAAACAATCCAAGGATTAAAATCAATTGCATCATCGGTAATCGCGCACCAAATCTTAATCGGGAGAAGGCATAACTCGTCAGTAACACCATGATCGTGGAAACCACCATCGTCACCGTGGCAATGATTAAGGTGTTTAAAAACCATTGAGGGAATTTAATGGATGTTTGAGCTAATGCAACCGGATCAAATAAATTTAAGTAGTTTTGAAACGTATAACCGCGAGGAAAGAAGTTGACTTGAACAGATCCAGGTTCAGCACGGAACGATTGAATCACAAGCCAAAAGATAGGGACAACCCAGATGACTGAAAGCACCGTTAAAAAGATATAAACAAACGCATTTGACGTTCTTTCAAGCATTTTCTTACTACTAAAAAAAGATGGTTTCTTTTGACTGAGTGTTTTCATTATTGGAAAGCCTCCTCGTCTTTAACGCCTTTAATCTTTGAGAACATGATCAGCGAGATGAAGCTAGAAATTAAGAAAATAATAATCCCTAATGTCGATGCCATCTTATAGTCTTGTTCAAATAAAGTTAATTTGAATAACCATGTGACCAACAAATCTGTTTCACCAGCCTGGAATAAGGTCTGAGAACTTGGTCCACCTCCGGTTAAGAAGTAAATAACCCCGAAGCTGTTGATGTTACCAATAAAGGCTGTAAGTAGCGACGGTCCAGTGACAAAGAACATATAGGGCATGGTGATTTTAAAGAATTTGGTGACCGTTCCCGCCCCATCAATGGTGGCACTTTCATATAGGTCTTGAGGAATGTTCATTAAGATTCCAGAGGTCATTAACATCGTGTAAGGAACCCCAACCCACAAGTTGACGATGATGACGGTGATTCTTGCGTTTTCGGCGATGCCTAAGAAACTGAATCCTTGATTAACCCAACCGAGTTCAACAAATAAACTCTTTAACGGCCCTAAATCATTCAGGAAGAAGTTAATAACCAATAAAGAGATAAATTGAGGTACAGCGATGGTGATGACAAAAGCTGTTCGCCATAACTTCTTTAGGCGAATCCCTTTTTTGTTGATCATCAACGCGAGAATGATGCCAAAGAAATAGTTAAGGAACGTGGCAAAAAAAGCCCAGATAAAAGACCAACGTAGAATCGCAACCAAAGTCCCAGGCAAAAAGCGATAATAACCGGTTTGCCCTGAAAACATCGCGATAAAATTATCTAAACCAACCCACGTGAATAACGTACCAGGGGGTTGATGGAAACGATCAAAGTTAGTGAAGGCTAACAGAATCATGAAGATTAACGGCAAGACCGTGAAGGTGAAAGCAAAGATGGTTGGAAAGGTTAAGACCGTGATATGAAATTTATGGTTGAGAAGTTCATCCGCGTCTTTTTTGAAACCTTGTGGTTGTTTGCCTTCTGAAACGAGTAATTGATTTTTATAGGCAGTTTCGATATTCAAGGTATAGGCATAAAACAAAGCGAAGACGAGGAGTAGAGCGGCAATCGAGAACAACAACACCAACATGGAGTTATCGCCTTCAGTCGCAGGAACATAACAATTACACGCTTCATCAAACCCAGCTGGCGTGGTGATATCCGTACCTAAGGTTGTGAACTTAATAATATACCGCCAAAAGACTGTAAAGATGGATGTAATAATCCCAACTTGAATCAGAAAATAACCAATCCCCTTGACGTATTGTTTATGGACAACGGATCCCCAACCCATGAAGAGAAAGGATAGCCTTGTATGTAGATTACCTTTTTTGAAAATGCTTATGTAATGGGCAAACATACGATAAAGCAGAATAAAAAATTGAACCATTCTTTTACCAAAGTTTAGGATAAACAAACCGATTGAAATGGCGATAGAAGAGAAAAAACCAAAAATACTTTTTGCTAAGGAAACCAACATATCCCAAATGGAAAGTGGAATCCAGACATAAAAAGGCATACTTTTGGATTCATCTTTCATGAAAAATCTCCTTTGATTTATGATAACAAAAACTCAGGATAACGGATAAAGTTACCCTGAGTTTATTTGGCGAAACTAAACCTAACCTTCGTTAACTGCTAAAACGCCTTCAACAAATGCATCTAATTTGTCTTGTAGGGTTTCGTAACTTAGATTAATTAATCGAGCTTTTTCTGTTGTACGGAAAGTTGCAATTGCCGTTGGATTATTTTGAACGTCGCCATCGGTGATTGCAGTTTGTAAATTTTCTTCTACTAACGTATCAATTGCATTTGCTTCAGTGATGACCGCATCAGCGAAGGCACCAGCTGGTGTCCAATAGAAGGACGAGACCGATTTCGCTTGAGGTATACCGAATGGTGCTTGATCCGAAATAGCTTTGATTGAAGGAATTGCTTGAACGAGTGAGTCTGCAGCCGCTGCAAGATTACTTGGGCCAACCCCTAATTGAATGGCGCGGGCTTTTTGGGTGTCTGCATTGGTAAGGAAGTTTGCGAATTGATGAGCGATCGCTGGTTGTTGGGTAAATCCGTTAACACCAATTAATTTGGCACCAACCATTGATCCCAATTGAACTTGAGCACCAGCACCGTTTGTAAAGGTAGGCATTTTGATCATGCCAATGTTTTCTGCACCAAGAATACCAGTGAATGAATTTGCATTCCAAGTTCCTGATACACCAGCAATAACACCTTTGGTAATATCTTCTTCATTTTCTAAAAGTAACGTAGGCATTAAACCTTGATCTCTAATGACACGGTTAGATGCATAGGCATTAAACATGCCTTTTGCCGAATTCAAGCCCGCTTCATTATTCCAATCAATCGTTTGTTCACGGGTTGCTGCATCCCAGGAAATATTCCCAGACGTTGCAAACCACATCGACATGGCCCACCCACCCATTGGGTCGATCACAATGCTCGAGTCTTTTGCTTCAGCAACTGCGAGAATAGAGTCTAATGAGGTCATTTCTTCAGCAGTAATATGACGTTTGTCGTAATACATGAAGACGCCGTTGTCTGCTGTGTTTGGGTAAGCGTAAACGGTATCTCCAATTTTGGCAAGATCAACTGACCATTCGATATTACGTGCAAGTACATCAGTACGGTATTGTTGAACAGGAGACAAAGCCCCTGCTGTGACTAAATCTTGTAATTGATCATCTGGAAAAGCGAAGACATCGGCACCACCAGCGATATCAAGCGTTAAAACGCTCTTTAATTCTGGTTCGCCAACCGCAGCAAATTCAAACTCTACATTTAAACTTGGGTTAGCAGTTTTAAATTCTTCAGCTTTGGCTTGTAAGAAATTTTGTTCTTGGTTTGGACCCCATACCTTAAGGGTAACGGTACTGGGTTCACCAGTACCGCCACATGCCACAAGGAGAAGAGGTAAACCAATTAATGAAAGCATTAACTTGTTATTCATTCAAGTACCTCTTATCTTAAATAAGTTTGAATTAGGAAGGATAGGACCAGCCATGGACGACGATCGTACCTGAAACTGGATTGGTTGGAGCAGTATGGAAGAAGACAAAGAGATTAAATAATGCACGTTGTTCTACAGTCTTACCTGAAATGTCGAGTGTAAAGGATTGTCTTGCGCCAGTTGCGGTGACTCTTGCTTCAACAGCATTTGGTTGACCTGCTTGTTCTACTTTGAACATATATTCATGTCCAGTAACACCAGTGATGTCAAAGATAACAGCAGTTTTTGCACTGTTGAATCCACCATAGATTCTTAATTGAGCATTTGAGTTCCAGAATTCACCAGTTGTGTTTAAGTAAGCAATACTTGTTCCTGTACCAGCTGCATAAGTAAGGGTTGGGAAATCATAGTTACTCCAAGCTGGAGAAATTACAATACGTAATGAACTACCAACTATACGAGCTTCGATTAAGAAGGCGTGTGGGACTTGTTCTGTACCTACTAAGACCTTGATATTACCACCAGCATTTTCAAAAGCTCCTGTTGGCATGGATGCGACGCGATCAAAGCCTGCATCAAAACCAACATCCCATGCGGTACCAGACTTTAATTTAAATTCTTTATTTAAACCTAATGTGAAGACACCGTAGTATTTTCCATCGCCATTGGTATCAGCTAATGACAATGAAGTGTCACTTGGAGTCCATTCTGGTGTGGTTACATTACCGACTAAGAATAAACCACCAGCTAATCTTGCCAAATCACCAACGCGTACAACCGTTGCGGTTGTGGCTGATGCACCCACGGTTAATTCAATTTCATATGAACCATCACGTAAAACTTTAATATTTCCGCCGTTTTCAACGATATCACCAGCGACTGGATTTTGAACGATTGAGAAACCTAAATCTCCACCCCATGCACCGTTCTTAGCAAACTTGAATTCATCGTTTACATATAAGTTGAGGGTTAAGGAGTAAAATTCATTTTCATCGTCTAAGTTAGTCATCTTAAAGGATAGATCTTCTACAGTCCATCCAATCATCGTGCCAACTAATGACCAATCAGTGATTGATGGAGCAGGAATAACTGGATCACCATTACGAACGATCGTAAAGGTTCTTGTTAATGCAGGAAGTGAAACGAAGGTAATTGTATAACTACCATCCACTAAAGTCTTAAAGTTTCCAACGCCACCTAAACCTGGATCAAATCCAGTGTTAGAATCGGCTGGAATGACTAATGCGCCTTCACCATCTTTTGTCCAATTAACACCTTTATCATTAATGGTAAGACCGGCAGACATTGGTCCAACTTCACCATTTGCCCAATCAGTTCCAATGACAAGTTTCCAAGTTGAATCTTCGTATAAATCACCCATCCATGAGAAAGAATTGGTTCCGGTTGCCCGTGTCATCACAGGAGCATTTCCTGGAGTCCAACCACCAATATTGGCTTGACCACCAATAAAGCGATACTCATTATTGTCGACTGGAGCGGAAGATGCTGGTGTGGACGATGCTGGTGTGGACGATGCTGTCCCACCACATGCGGCTAACACAAATAACAATGCAGGTAATAGATGATTTTTGTTCATTAAAAAATCCTCCTTTTCTATTCCTATCTACTATATTAAAGCGCTTACATATATTTGTAAAGAACTAAATGAACAACTTTACAATGAAACTATTCTTTTTGGAATTTCTTGATAGAAACTAATTTCCTCGTGATAATATTAAATGAGTAAAGGGGATTTTATGAAAAAAATCACTACATTAATGATGTCATTGATGTTTGTTGTTGCTGCATGTGGCGGGACAACGGCTTCTTCGTCGGGATCGACGATTCCAGGTCCGTTAGATTTACCTGCTGCTTCAGAACCAACCATCATTTTCCACTATAATCGACCAGATGGCGCTTATGACAATTGGAACATGTGGATTTGGGCAATGGGGTATGAAGGTGCTGGATATCAATTTACTGGCGACACCACGTATGGAAAGTATTTAAGAGCGCCACTTTCAACATGGGCTGGCTCAAGTGAAATCGGTTTTATTGTCAGGAAGAGCTTACCCAATGAAGATTGGAATGCAAAAGATACAAGTTCTGATCGTTTTGTTAACTTAAATGAGTGGACTGCCAATGTAAATGGCGATTATAACGTCTTCTTAAGATCAATGAATGCATCAGTGTTTGTAGATATGGATGGGTCAATTTATAACGGGGTTCGTTCGGCCATGTTCCAAAACACCTCCATTATCTTGGTGAGCACCACAGCTGCTGCTAATGGAATTGAAATTTTTGAAAATGGAACACTGAAGAAAACCGTGAGCGCATTAGCGATTAACAATTCAGTCGATGTTTACGTCAATATTGCAACAGAAATTAATCCAGTTAACTTTGCGTCACAATACACCGCAAAAGTTTATTTCACGGAAAATGATCCAAAACCTCGGACCGTTCCTGTGCTTATCAATCGGTTATTTTCATCCGCGAGTTTTGGTGAACAATACAATTATGATGGAGAATTAGGACCCGTTTACTCCCAAGCATCCACGACCTTTAAAGTGTGGGCTCCAACTTCTTCAGACATGAAATTACGGCTTTACGATAATGGTACGCCTGTGGCAATCTCTGCTCAATTGGGAAATGACCAATTTACTTCAGTCAACATGACGCGTGTAAGTAAAGGGGTTTGGGAAACCACGGTGAGTGGTGATTTACACGGCAAATACTATACTTATTTGGTTACCAACGCCAGCGGTGTTCATGAAGTCGTTGATCCTTATGCCAAAGGCGTAGGTGTCAATGGTCGACGTGGGATGATCGTGGATTTCAGCAGAACCAATCCTTCAGGTTGGGCTGGTGTGAATGATACAGACACTTATGATTCAAATACCGATGCGATTCTTTATGAATTACACGTTCGTGATTTATCGATGGATGCATCTTGGAATGGAACCACAGCAAATCGTGGTAAGTATGCTGCCATGCATGAAACGGGCACAACCTTTACAGGATCTGGTCGGACAGTTAAAACAGGCTTCGACCATATTAAAGAACTAGGTGTGAATGCCGTTCATATCTTACCGATGTATGACCATCACAATAATGAATTAGCGGATGAATTTAACTGGGGCTATAATCCATTAAATTATAACGTGCCAGAAGGTCAATATTCCTCTAATCCACATGATGGTTTGGTGAGAATTCGTGAAGTGAAAGATATGGTGAAAGCTTACGACAATGAAGGTATTAAGATTGTTCTTGACGTTGTTTATAATCACTTAGGTGATGCCAACGGAAGTAACTTCCAACGATTAGTTCCAGGTTATTTCTTCCGTTATAACTTAGATGGCTCTTTATCCAATGGATCAGGGGTTGGCAACGACACCGCTTCTGAACGGTTCATGTTCTCGAAGTTTATTGTCGATTCAACCGCCTTCTGGGCAGAAGAATATAAACTTGGTGGATTCCGATTCGATTTAATGGGTCTCCATGATACAGCGACCATGAAAGCAGTCAAAGATGCAGTGACGGCCATTGATCCAGATACCCTCATTTATGGGGAAGCTTGGAATATGTCTGGTACAGTGACGTACGCTAACGTTCCTATGGCTAACCAAACCAATTTGGCGACGAGCAACATGGCCAATATTGGCGCATTCTCCGACTTAATGCGTGACGCGGTTCGCGGTGGTGTCTTTGATGGCGCAAGTAAAGGTTGGGTGCAAACTGCTACACCAAACACAAGTAGCATTTCATCGTTAAGACGCTCATTTAAAGGACAATTAAACACCAACACCGATCCAAAACGTGTGGTGAGTTATGTCTCTGCTCACGATAACTTAGGGCTTTATGATAAATTACTCACGTCTGGTGTGAGTGCCGCCAATGCTGCTAAGGTTAATACACAAGCGTCGTCGATGATGATCTTCTCACAAGGGATTCCTTTCTTCCACGCTGGTGATGAATTGATGAGACAAAAGATTAATGCGGATGGTAGTTTTAACCACAACTCTTATAACGCTCCTGACTCAGTGAACTCGATTAAATGGGCTAACAAAGCCACCCATTTTGATTACTTCACAAAATACCAAGACATGATTACTTTAAGAAAAGCCACGGAAACCATGCGGTTAGGATCGGCAACCGAAGTCAGTATTCAACACACCGATTTAAATGATTTCGGTGGATTCACCTTCACCAATTCAACCATTGGTTATCGCTTAAATGCTCATGTGACGTCAACGGATGCCTTTGATGAATATGTGATTATTCACAATGGTAACAACTCAGGAATCACATTAAATACGACCGGTTATACGCTCGCTTATGTGTCATCTGGGACATTAACCATTGGCGCGACAACATCGGTTGGTGCTAACGTGTCTATCGTCCTTGCGAAAAATAATTAGTTTAATAAAACCTCTTTGAATCCATTAGAGAGGTTTACTCTTTATTGACCAACGATCTTCTTTGTGAACATGAATGAATACGAAAAGGAATAATGCCCGTGTATAAAACTGTAATGATGAACGAGCTTGAATTGGTGATGAAAAAAAGACCCGTTCAAGTGCTGGATGTTCGTGAACTTGATGAATATGAACTAGGGCATATCCCAGGGGCCATCCTTGCTCCTCTTTCTGAATTCGTCAACCACATCGATAAAGTAGACAAAACCAAACATTATTTCATTGTTTGCCACTCAGGTTCTCGGTCTCAAACGGTCGCAGAATACCTTGGCAAACAAGGATATCAAGTTACCAATGTCATGGGTGGAATGAGCTCATATCGCGGTTTACAAACCAAAGGTTTAAAGTAAACTCATCAAAGAAAAAAGCGTTGAAATCAACGCTTTTTATATTGCAAACCATGGATACTTAAGCGCGTAAAGACTTTTCAATTTCCGTTAAGAATGCATCCAGTGGTTGATTACCTAACAGTTCATATTTTTCATTGATGATGATCTTAGGGACACCGGAAACATTATATTGTTGAGAAATGCCTGGGAATGTATTGGCTTCAATCATTTCTGCTTGAATGTTTGGGTTCAACATCGCTAAACGGTGCGCGGTTTGAACAGCGCCTGGGCAATGTGGGCAGCTGAGGGTGACAAAGACTTTAATCTGTACTGGTTTATTCACCTTGGCGATGCGGTCTAACGCCACTTGAGGAATCTTTAACGGGAAACCAGACATCTCGATTAAGGCACTAATGAATGAATTGATTTCATGACCAGCAGGAATGCCGTTAAACTTAACCCCTTTATATTGCCCTAAGTCATTCAACATGACAAAACTTGGGATTAAGCTGATGCCGTATTGTTTTGCTTGATCCGCATGTTGGTTCTTATCGAGGACTTCTAACTTAATTTTAGGATTTGTATCTTTAAATTCCGTTAAGAGTTGCTTGGTTTCTGGGCAACTTTGGCAGCCCTTTTCATCGACAAATAACTTAATGGTGATTGGACGAACCATTTGTTGAAGGATCTCTGTGATTTGTTTACGAATGTCGTCGGTAAAGAATTTTTCCATGTGCATACCTCCTTTAGGAATGATGGAGTAAATATTGTTGAATTGCCAGGGCGGCTTTTGCACCGTCACCAACGGCAATGACAATCTGTTTAAAAGGGTGATGCGTGACATCCCCAGCGGCAAATAGGCCAGGTATATTCGTCATAAAATCTTGGTTGACGATCACTTCACCTTGCGGGGTTAAGGCAACCAGATCTTTGACGAGTGTTGAATTCGCAAGTAAACCAATTTGAATGAAGAGTCCATCGGCTTCAATGGTGGATTGTTTGTTGGTTTTCTTATCAAGGACCACGACTCGCTTAAGGGTTTGATTGCCTTCAGCGCGTAATAACTGCGTTTCTAAGTGAATGGTCACGTGTTTCAATTTACTTAATTGGTCAAGGATAATTTTATCGGCTCGCCATTGGCTTCGATGGACGACGGTGATTTTCTTTGCCCATACCGCAAGGTCTATAACCGCTTCTGCAGCGCTATTACCACCACCGGCAACGACGACATGTTTATCTTTGAAAAAAGGCGCATCGCACGTGGTGCAATAGGAAACCCCTTTATTGGCAAATTCTAGTTCACCAGGAATCCCTAATTGACGGGGTTGGCCACCCGTCGCTAATAAGACAGTTTTGGAAGTTAAAGTCACACCGTTATCGAGTTCAACATGAAAATGAGATTTAATTTTCTTTAAAGACTGTACACGAACGTCTAAATAAAGTGGGACTTGAAGGGTTTCTAAATGTTTTACAAAGGTATCTGATAAGTGCTTACCTTCTGTCATCGGAATGCCTAAATAATTATCTACCGTGGAGGTGTTGTGTAATTGACCACCAATTTCTTTACTGATGACGGCCACTTTAAATCCTTTTCGTTGCGCATAAAGCGCAGCATTTAGTCCAGCAGGACCACCACCAATGATTAACATATCCCAAAGAGAAATCTCTTCAAAGATTGAGGGAATCGCTCGTTTTTGAATTTGTAAATCAAACATATTATCGGCTTTTGACAATTAAATTCATCGCTTGTTGAATCGCGTCTTTGTCCTTAGGATCATCCAACATGATTTGTTGTAAGTTCTCGGTGGTAATTAACGAAATGGTTTTATCTAAGTTCGCGCGTATCGCTTTTAACTGAACAACCAAATCCTGGCAATGTTCTTGGTTTTCCATCATCGACAAAACCCCCTTCATTTGACCATGAAGACGTTTCATTCGGTGGAGAAGATCTTGATTACATTTCATATTTTTAATATACCCATATGGGTATTAAATGTCAATGGAGATACTTTGTGGTTGAGACATCAAAGGTAAGAAATTGTTTAAATACATAAAGAAGGTCGCTAAGAGTTCAGATAGTTTGTCTGGATCGTTACTTAAGCTATGGCCGCTATTGGGAAAGAAGATGGCTTCAATTGGAGCGTTGATCGCTGTAGCAGCCATTAAAAATCCTTCCATGTTACTCAAAGGAATAAGCTCATCTAATCCCGCATAGCCAATCAAGGTTGGGATGGCTGTGGATAAATGGTGAATGGGCGAGGCGTCCATCCAAGCATCAGGATAACCGTTCGCGACTAGGTCTTCTGGACCGATTAACGATGTTGCCATTAATCCATTGGCAAGAAAGAGTTGAACCGTCGGGTCACCAAAAGAAAGATAGCCTGGATCAGTAAAATCAACTGGAGGCACTAAGGCCATGGCAAACTCAATTGGAATAGGGCTGACGTTACGATAAGCATAAAGCATCGCCAAATGGGCCCCAGCACTTTCTCCGACCATCGCCATCCTTGTGGTATCCACGTTGAGATCACTCGCAAAGTCTTTCAAAAATTGAATCACCAATTGAATATCATCGAGCATATCAAGGTATGTTGCCCCAGTCATGATGAAGCGATAATTCATGCTGACATAACCATAACCAGCGTCTACCACTTGTTGTTGATAACGCCGCATCACGCTTTTATCACCACTGATCCAACTGCCTCCATGGATAAACAAGACCATGGGTGTTGGGTTAGCATCATTGGGTCGATACTCAATTTCTAAGGTTTGTCGTGGATCTAATCCATACGCAACTTGATTGAGGAAGATAGATTCATTGATGTCAGAAATTTGCAGTAGTGAAGATGTCGAAGATGGAGTAGAACTATTGATGGATGAAGGGGTTGATGAAGAACTAATGTCACCACAAGAGGTTAGTACGATCAAAGCAATTGACGTTAAAAGATAATTTATGTTCATGCCTTAATTATCATTAGCAAACGATAAAAATACAATGTGTAAGCATCAGTAATTTTATATTTATTGATCAAGAAAAGAGTTGGGTAATTAAAACTAACGCTTCTTTGCCGTGCCAAAACCACCTTAGACAGGTCGAACATCCAAGAACGTTACCACCGCTTTAGGAAAACGGGCTGCCATATGGGCAACCGTTTTTCTTCTTTTTCTTGGGACATAAGAAATAATCATCGCGTTATGATGGCCGCTTTTGCCAATTGAATCAAGAATCGTTGCCGCAAAACCTTCATTTCTTAGTTCGTTTGCAAAAATGATTGCCTCTTCTTTTTCGGCGATGATTTCAACCTTGATGTTACCTAAACCAACCCGACCTTCTAGCCATGATCCAAAGTATAAACCACATGCAAAACCACCTGCGTAAGCAAGCACACGAAGGGGATCTTCGGTGATACTGGTGACAACCAACGAGACATTAACAACCCAAAAGATTTGTTCAAAGAAGACAATCAAGGCAGCTTGTTTACGAAACCCTTTTGTCATTAATAGCAAGCGAAAAACCCAATACTCACTTCTGACATTTTTGCAGCGAAAATCGCGAGGTATATCAATAGGTTGATCATATTATTTGATGAAGAGTTCGAGAATTTGAACTGCGTTGGTTGCTGCTCCTTTGCGAATATTATCGCCCACCACAAACATATTTAAACCGTTTTTTATCGAATCATCGCGACGGATACGCCCAACATAGACGTCATCTTTGCCATCCACGAGTAATGGCATTGGATAAAGTTTCTTACTTGGATCATCATAGACCACCACCCCAGGGGCTTTCTTGAGAATGGAGACGACGTCTTGAAGTTGAAATGGTTTTTCAAATTCTAGATTGATGACTTCACTGTGACCATTTTTAACAGGAACTCTGACAGCCGTGCTACTGACAGGAAGATTCGGGATCCCCATGATTTTTCTTGTTTCATGAATGATTTTTTCTTCTTCTTTGGTGTTGCCGTTATCAAGGAATATATCGATATGAGGGATGACATTTTCATAAATTTGATAAGGGAACTTGGTGGTTTTACCTGTGGGTAGTTTTTCTTTTAAGTCATGTAAACCTTTACTGCCCGCGCCACTGACCGCCTGATAAGTGGCAATCACCATCCGTTTTAATTGATAGGCATCATGAAGAGGTTTAAGGGCCACCACCGCTTGAATGGTTGAACAATTAGGGTTTGCAATGATGTATTGATGTTGTTTGGCTGCGAATGCATTCACTTCCGGAACGACCAAAGGAACGTTTTTATCCATTCTCCATGCTGCAGAGTTATCGATGACCAAGGTTTTGTGTTTTGCAAAGATCGGCGCAAAGGCAATTGAGACATCACTACCAGCACTAAACAAAGCATAATTCACCGGGTATAGCGCAATATTTTTCTCAGTTAGCGCCACCACAGGATACATCTTGCCTTGAAACGGTAATTGAATGCCGACACTTTTTTCCGAGGCAAACAACACGAGTTTCTCAATGGGAATTTTTCGTTGTTCAAGAACTTCTAAAAACTTTCTTCCAACCACACCGGTTGCGCCAACGATGGCTAATGAAATTGGTTTCATGTTGTTAATCCTCCAAGACAAACTCATTATAGAGTGCATTGATGGCAAACTTATAGTCAATGTCTTCCACACCAATCACCAAATGAATCCCGTTGCTTCCATAATCAATCATTTTTAAGTTCACATTCGCGTTGACAAGGGCAGAAAAGACCTTTAAGACGTTCATTTTGTTTTGAAGTAGGTTTCGACCCACAAGATAGATTAACGAAATGCCTGAGGTAATTTCAATTGTATCGGGGTGCAAATCTTTTTTGATTTTTTGTACCAACAACTCTTTTTTCCCATTCTCTAAATATTTCGATTCAATCATCATCGAAAAAGTGTCTGTGCCTGAGGGGAAGTGCTCGACATTAATTTCTAGTTTTTCACAAATGCGAAGAATCTTTCGATCAAAGCCAAGCAAGTCTGACATCATCTCTTTTTCCAGGACAATTAAGTTAAAGCCTTTGACACCGGTAATGCCGGTAATCGCTCCATGATGCCTGTCTGGAGGTAGTTTACTGAAGATCATCGTTCCTTCTCCACTTGGATTGAAGGTATTTTTAATTTGAGTTGGAATGCCTTTTTTGATTAAGGGGAACATGGTTTCTGCTTGAAGAACACTCGCCCCCATAAACGATAAGACGCGTAATTCTCGATACGTTAGTACATCGATCTTTTTGGGCTTATCCACCACACGTGGGTCACAAGTTAAAAACCCATCGACATCCGTCCAGTTTTCATAGAGTTTTGCATTGACCGCGTCAGCGATAATCGCGCCTGTGATGTCAGATCCTCCACGAGGCAAGAGTTGAATGTGGTCTAGTTCATCACTTCCATAAAACCCACCAATGACCACATAAGGATGCTTCTTTAATAGTGATCCGGCATCATTCCTTGTTTTCGTTCGGTTAAATTGTAATCCCTTAAAACGAATGATGTCCGCTGAATCTAAAAAGGCAAAATCAAGATAGTTTGACAGGATCAATGCTGAGAGATACTCCCCACGAGAGACGATGTATGGGAGCGACTTTGATAGTTTCATCTTTTGAATAATGTCGGCAAGAATGGATTTAATCGGTAATTCTAATTTTAATTCTTCAACAATCTCGATAAATCGTTCCCGAATGATCTTAAAGGTCACAGGATCTTTATCTTGTTGGATTTCTTTTGCCAGTTCATAAAGTAGATCCGTGATTTTTATATCTTTTGGATCACGCTTACCAGGTGCTGAGACAACAATAAATTTTCGCAAAGGATCACTTTTGATAATCTTTGCGACTTGTTTGATGGTCGATGCTGAGGCCATCGAAGTCCCGCCAAATTTGGCGACCACTGCTTTGTTCATTACGATAATTTTTCTTTAAAATGTTCGTAGGTGAAAGACTTCACCAAGACATCTTTTCCATTCATCTTCCTTGCATAAATGCTAGGTAATGGGATCCCATTGAACGTGTTGTTTTTGACAATCGTGTAGAGAGCCATGTCTTGAAAGACGATAGCATCGCCAACCTTTAAAGGGTCCTTGAAGCGATAAATACCAATATCATCGCCGGTTAAGCAAGTTGCTCCCGATAGCCGAATCACGTGCTTCCCATGAGGATCTGAGGTGGTCACTGGAGGAATAAATTTAGCCTCAAGCACATCAGGCATATGGCAAGTCGCTGAAGCATCAAGGATAGCAATCTCGACATCGTTCTTGGTGACATCCAAGACTTTACTGACCAAGAAACCGGCGTTTAATACCACCGCTTCTCCAGGTTCTAAATAGACATCAAGTTTGTAGGTTTGTTTGTAATATTTGATAATCCGAACAAGTTTTTCAATGTCATAGTTGGCTCTTGTTAAATGATGGCCGCCACCAAAATTAATCCAGGTTAATTGAGAAAAATACTTCCCGAATTTACGTTCAACTTCTTTTAAGGTTGCTTCCAAGGCATCGGCATTTTGCTGACAGAGGGTATGAAAATGAAAACCAGACACACCACTTAATAAGCTTGTATCAATATCAGCAATCTTGATGCCCATTCTTGAGGTTGGTGAGCATGGATCATACATGCTACTTCCTGTTTGAGTCGATACTTCTGGGTTAATTCGTATCCCGATCGTTTTCTTTGCAGCCAAGGCTCGTTGTTTAAATCGCTTCAATTGGCTATTGGAATTAAACACCAGGTGGTCGCTATACTTTAGAATCTCGTCAAATTCTTCGTCTTTAAAACCAGGCGTAAAGACGTGAATTTCTTTACCAAAATGTTCATAGGCAAGTCGCGCTTCAAACAATCCACTTGATGCAGTGCCATCTAAATACTGTTTGAGTAAAGGATAAAAGTAAAAACTTGAGAAAGCTTTTTGGGCAAGAAGAACTTTGCAACCACTCAACTCTTTGATTCGTTTGATAATCATTAAATTATTGAGAATAAGTTGCTCATCAATTAAGTAATACGGGGTTGGTAACTCTGGGGTTAATTTCATCATCAATCCTTACTTAACCAAGACCGGTTTAAAGGTTTCTTTCCATGGTAAACCCCATTGATTGAGCATCGCCATGTAAGGATCTGGGTTGAATTGTTCAACGTTGAAAACGCCTTGTCCTGACCATTGTTTGGTGAGGATTAATGCAGCGCCAATCATCGCGGGAACACCTGTGGTGTAACTGATGGCTTGAGAACCAACTTCGGCAAACGCTTCTTGGTGATCACACACATTAAAAACTCGATAAGAAACTGGCTTGCCTTGTTTGTGCCCTTGAAGAATGACACCAATGTTGGTTTTACCTTTGGTTCGTGGTCCTAAAGACGATGGATCAGGTAAGATGGCTTTTAAAAATTGAAGAGGGACAATCGATTTTCCTTCGTAGATGATGGGTTTAACCGAGGTCATGCCAACATTCACAAGCACGCGCAGGTGAGTTAAATAACGTTCAGAAAAACTCATATAGAAGCGAGCGCGTTTGACTTCAGGAATAAATTTAACAATGGATTCCAATTCTTCGTGGTACATCAAGTACATATCCTTTGGACCAATTTCATCTAAGGGGTATGTTTCTTTGACAGTTAAGGCAGGAATCTCTACCCATTTGCCATGTTCAAAATAACGTCCTGGCATGGTGATTTCTCGAATGTTAATTTCAGGATTAAAGTTGGTTGCGAAAGGATAACCATGATCGCCACCATTCGCGTCTAGGATATCAATATAGTCAACGGTGTCAAAATAATGTTTCTTGCCATACATACAGAAAACGCTGGTGACTCCTGGATCAAATCCCGTTCCTAAAAGCGCCATCACTCCAGCTTGTTTGAAACGGTCATGATAAACCCATTGGGTGCTATATTCAAATCCAGCTTTTTCTCTGACTTCCGCTGCAGCGGTATCTAAGTAATGAGTTTTGGTTTCAATGCATGCTTCCATGATCGGAATGTTTTGATACGGTAATGCTAAATTCATCACCAAGGTTGGTTTGTATTTTTGAATTAACTTAATCATTTGAGCTTTTGATTCTGCATCCACTTGTTCGGCAATTGCCTTCACGGGGAAAGATTTCATTCGTTGAACAATTGCTTCACATTTCGCTAAGGTGCGACTAGCAATAATGATAGTCTTAAAAACCTTGTTGTTTTGGGCACATTTTTGTGCAGCAACAGAAGCCACTCCGCCACTACCAATGATGATCACGGTTGACATAATGTTTCCTCCTAGGGATTCATCTAAATGGTTTTTAAGCATTACAAACAAGACAAACCATGACGCTGGCTGTCATAGGATTTCATCCTTTAGACCCTGATAGTTCTAACGACCTTACATTTCTATAAGTGTGTTCACATAAATATTACAAGAAATTTAAGATTTTTCAACGAAATCACTTTATCAAATACATTGATAATCTATTTGATTTTCATTAAGATATAAAAGATTGCGTATCATTGAATACGCTGAGGAGACATATCATGATCATGGCACAAGTCTTTGGTGACAAACACCTTTTTGGAACAGGTTTTTTATTGCTAGCAGTTTTTGTATTTCTTTTTCTATTAAAAAAGAGTAAGACTGATCTAAAGAAACAACAACGGTTTTACTTATATTTGTTTACCGTGTTATTTCTTGTCATCGAATCCTTGCGTTTAATCTTTTTATTTATTCGCGATGGTGGATTAGCCATTTATCAACTTCCATTAAATTTATGTTCTGTGCCTTTATATTTATATCCAGCGATTTCATTAGATAAGAAAAATGGTCGATTAAAACAATGGTTAATGCCAGCGGCATTTGCAACGGTGATGTTGGCAGGTTTAATCGCCTTACTGATCCCTTCGAATATTTTAGGTCCGGAAATGTTCTGGCTTCCTATTGATAAAAACTATGTTGAAATTGCTAGTTTTACTTTTCATGCGGTGATGATTGCCGCTCCACTTGCATTAATTAAACTTGATTTTTACAAACCAAAATTGAGTGATGTTGGCTATGCATTAGCATTCACTGGAGGATTTGCTGCAGTTGCGATGACTGTCAATGCCTTGACGAATCAAGATTTTTTATTATTGAATTACGGCAACGGAAGTCCATTTCAATTTTTAATCACAGAATCAAAATTACTGTATCAAGCAACCATGATTGGTTTAGGTGCTTTTTTAATCACCATGTTTTTTGTTTTTGCCAATTTAAAGAAAGCTAAAAAGCCCATTTCATCGCAAATTAAAAAATGAAATGTTTTCACAGGTAGCAAGTTGCAACAAATTAGACAAATAAGGGTATAACTAAAGATGACAGGAGGATAACACCATGGCCACTCCAAAACCAGTTGCGAAACCAGTTGCAAAACCAGTTCCAGCTAAACCAGTTAAGAAGTAGTTTATCAAAAAGGTCACCCAGCAATGCGTGATCTTTTTTTTATGCTTTTAAAAGGACATCATCACTTATGTATAATGAAATCATGACCATCAAAAAAATATTTTCTCACCCAGGTTTTATTCTTTTCAATTGGTTCGTGTTTGTGTTTTTTATGGTGGTGATTTTACCCGCGGTTTCCTATGCAGCAAGTCAAATGGGACTATCCCCTTCCATCGATACAAACTTTAGTTTTGATCCGTCTGCCATCTACAGTATCTTGGATGGGTATGGAGAAAACGGTCGATCCTTTTATTTATTTCAACGTTGGACGTTTGATGCTGTTTGGCCGATGGTTTATGGGTTTCCCATTTTTTTCACCCTAAGATTATGGTTAGGAAAAGTAAACTCATGGTTCGTCAAACTCTTTATTTATTTACCCTTGATGGCGATGGTTTTAGACTATTTAGAAAACATCACGTTTTCTGTCATCATTCTTCTTTATCCATCTGAATGGATTATTCTTGCTTATCTTGGTGTCCTCATCAGTTTACTCAAATGGATTGCCCTTGGGGTGTCGTTAATGTCTGTGACTGTGCTAAGTGTGGTGGTGTTGTTTCAAACCATCTTTCGCGCGATCAAACCTCGTTAAAATAAATCCCGCCAACATCTTTACATCCACATCCTAGGCTTTATACTTTAAGTAGAGGATGGGGATCACTAAAGACCATCGTTCTGATTCGATTGATTCTTCTAGAGACATTCGCTTCGTTTGATGGTTGATCAAGGTTGCGCTGAGTTACCTCCACAGGTCCTCGATACGCCGGGTTCCCATCCTTCGCGGTCCACATAGAAAGAGAAAAACCGTCCGAGTGGATGGTTTTTTTTATGGCTCCATGTTGATTTTATAGCCGATGCCCCATTTGGTTTCAATGATTTTGGGGTTCTCTGGATCGAGTTCAATTTTCTTTCTTAAGCGACGGATGTGGACATTCAAGACATTGCCATTGTCATAGTAATGATCTTGCCAAATCATTTCATACAATTCTTTTTTCATAAAGACTTTGTTGTGATGACTTGCAAGGGTGAGGAAGATGTTGAACTCCAATTTAGTCACTGGCAAAATCTCATTTTTTCTTTTGATCTGATATTTATCGACATCTATTTCTAAATCATGGACAAGAAATTTCTTTTCCAAGGGCTCACTTGCCATTTGCTTTCTTTTTAGCATGGCTTGAACGCGAATGATAAACTCTTGAATCGAAAAAGGTGAATAAATCACATCATCGGCGCCGTGGTAAAAAGCAGCCTCCAGCAAGTGTTCGTTTTTTGGAATCACCGTGAACACAGGTGCCTTTTTGTATTTTTTAATTTTTTTAACAATTTCGAATTGATTAGGTTCGGTGATTCCTAAAGAATGAAAAAAGATCACCACATCTGGATTGAGTTTTGGAAATTCGGCCTCGAAATCCGCCAATTGGATCACTTCATAGGATCCAATTAACTTTGTTTTTAGAAACTCTATATTCGTTAACAATTTCTGATCAGTATGTAAAACAACAATTTCCATCCAAGTTCCCCCATTAGATGAATCGTATTTCTATATAGTAATTATGACACAAAATTATGACCTTTTTATTAAGAAAGGTTTAAAAGTGATAATAAATCAATATATTGTTATGGGGATAATGGATAGTTCATATTTTTATAATTTTACCTTTATATTTTTTTAATTCTTTTAATTTGATAACATAATATATGCGCCTAAATAGTGAATTTAAAATAGACGCATCGACGCAACCCAGTTATTTTAAAGTCTTACGGCAATAGGATTGTCAATAAACATGACAGTGAGTTACTTTGATTTCCTTGAAAGTGCAAAGAGAGCCAGTTTCAGGATTAATCAATACCAGAAAGGTACACACATGAAGATATCCATCACCATTCGAAAGTTTCTTGCCGAGTTTTATGGAACATTTATGCTTATCTTCATTGGCACTGGATCGATTGCCTTCAATCCCAATGATGACTTAATCACCGTCGCCTTTGCTTTTGGTTTTGCGGTTATGTTGGCTATTTACACGATTGGACATATCTCTGGGGCCCATCTGAATCCTGCGGTTAGTTTAGCGATGGTTCTTGATCGCCGGTTAAGCTGGCGTGATTTCGGCATGTATCTTTTAGCCCAACTCCTCGGTGCCTTATTTGCTTCCTTAACCCTCTTGTTAGGGTCGGGTCTTGAGTTATTTCAAGGACTGGGACCGACTGTCTTTGCAACGAATACCCCGGCACTTACGGTTGTCATCATCGAAATGTTTTTAACTTTTATGTTGGTCTACTTGGTCCTTGCTGCCTCACAACGAAAGAGTCTACAACCATTTCTTGGACTCATCATTGGGTTTTCACTTGTTGGGTTAATTCTTGTGGGTGGTCCACTCACAGGTGCTTCCCTCAACCCCGTCCGATCAATGATCCCTGCCTTACTTGAAGGTCGAGAAGCATTCCAACAAGTCTGGGTTTATATCGTTGGGCCGATGCTAGGGTCCGTGCTTGCGGTAATCCTTTATCGATTCCTGAAGTTCACTGACAAAGATACCACCCCTTCTTAAGGGTTGAACCTCCAATCATTCATGATTAAAAAACGAGTCCTGTTGGACTCGTTTTCTTTATATTAATGTTTATTTCTTCTTTTTCTTAGGATCTTCAGGCAGGTGTTGTTTTAAGCTATTCATGAATGATAAGTCATTGTCACGAAAGCGAGAAATGCTTTCATTGACGGCAAAGAATTTCTGTTTGATGCCTTCTTCGCTGGCTTCAAAATTAGCCGCGCGATCACGTTTGATGCCTAAATCCATGGCAGTGGTAAAGGCGTCGATGTTGGCTCCCAAGAAGAGAAACTCCCAACCAAATTTTTCTTGTTGTTCTGATACTAATCTTTTTAACTGATGACTATTGAATTGCTTGCTCGCGTTTTCTTGACCATCCGTGGTGATGATAAACATGGTCTTTTCTGGGGTGTTGTCTTTGCCTAATTGACGATGGACGTGTTTGATTTTTTCGATTCCTCGACCAACGGCGTCTACCAGTGCGGTTGAACCACGGACATAATACGTATCCTTGGTTAAGGGTTCTAAGGATGCAATCACGCGTCGGTGATGGACGACTTCAAACTGGTCATCAAACAACACAAGACTGACGAGTGCTTCTCCTGGAGCTTGCTTTTGTTTTTCAATCAGGCTGTTAAAACCTCCAACGGTATCCGCCTCTAATCCACGCATGCTACCACTTCGGTCTAAAATAAAGACCATTTCGACTAAACCTTTTTTCATCTTGGTTCCTTCTTTCTAAAACAAGTTTAAAAGATTGACCAATGCAAAAGGTTTCTTGATAAGAGACATTGATTAAACCTTTAAAGCATGGCAGGAATGGTGATAAGGAGTTCGTTATAATGCGTGGTAAAAAGGTTGATGTTGTCAAAACGAGAATTTGAATCGATCGTGCTTGAATAATTACGATAGAGGGTCGATTTTGCATTGTAAACATCTTGGTAAGCTTGAATCGAAAAGGATTCTTCTAAATGGATTCTTGTCACCAAATCACTATAGGTTTGTCGATAATTTCCTACCAATGGATAAAGGGTGGCTTCGTTTTGCTGGCCGGTTAAAATCGTGTACCAATAGAGTGGGTTTCGAATGGTTTGATCAAAGGAATTTCTTGTGGAAAAAGGACTTTTCTTATACATGCTTTCGGTGATATCTTCATCCCAGGTTAAACCCAAACTCCAGTCTAAATCATAAGGAATAAAATGTGCTTGGTTGGTGACGCTATCAAAATAAATATACGTATTGTTCATGTTGTTGCGCATATCATCTGGGTTGCCAGTTAAGTAGCTGACCGCAACATACATAAGAAAACGATCGATATTCACAATCCGATTAAGTGTCTCTAGGCGTTCTTCCGCGGTTGGTAATCGATTTAAGGTTGCTAAGGTTTTGACCAGTGTCATCAGTTGTTCGTGTTGAGAGGTTCGTCGGTTAGTTTTTAAATCATACACCGGATGATAAAATTCTTCGGTGTTTTCAATGCCTACCATCGAGGGTGTAAACACATACTCATTGGTGATGGTGTCCATGGACGCCATATGGCTTAGCAGCAGTTGATTAGGATACAAGGCTTTGTATAAATCACCTTTGGCATTGGCAGGTTGAAAATGACGTGCTATAAACATATCATCCACGGCTTCATTGATCGTGTAGATACCGACTTCATGGACTTGGTTTTCGGTTTGTAGTGACAATGTCGCCAAGGTGGAATGAGGTGTCACCACCCCATGCGCTTTGAATAAATTGGATGCATAGACTTGATTCACCATTGAAGGATCGTTGGACCGATTCCATTTGAATTCCATTGACTTCATGCCAAACAAACGCCGATCTTTTCTGGCTTGATAGGTTGGATCGGTTTCTTGCCAGGATTTTTGTAGATTCAAGGGTCCGTAAAACTCTTCATCAAACGTTTCATCAAATGACAAACGGAAATGAAAAGGGTTTGCTAACCTTGCCTCTTCATTGAGGAAGGGTCCTCTAGAAAAAATATTCCCTTTTTGGCGAATACCCACTTCCTCAAAGACCAATCTTTCTTCATTGATTTGAAAGGCAATCGTCGCGGGAAAATAATAATCATTGTATTGACCATTTTTTTCTTGACCGTAGGTTTGAATGGCAATTAAATTTGTTTGACTTAAGGTGATGTTGACATCAATGTTTGTATTCTTTGCCCAAAAAGTGACATAGTCTTTCGGTTGGTTTAATTCACTGGAAGTTCCTGAACAACTCGTCAATACCAACAAAGCGGAAAAAGAACCAAGGATAGTTTTCTTCATTGTTGAATTAAATCCATGAGTTCAGACAACTCTTTGAGTTTCTCTTCAGGCTTTTTATTGTCAATCGCTTCTTTGACACAGTGATCCATATGATTGCGAAGAATGAGGTTGTTGGCTTTCTTTAACAACGCTTGGACCGCCAATACTTGCTTGGTAATGTCCACACAATAACGATGATTTTCATACATACTCAAAACCGCTTTGAGTTGGCCTTCAGCCGTCTTTAATAAGAGTGTGACGTCTTTTTCGGTTGTGTTTTTTTTCATGAACAACCCTCCATTAGGGGGTATGTTTATCTTAACATAGTTGACGCTGACGACGGCACGTTGATTTAACATTTTGGAATGCGGAAGCAAACCCTGCCAGGAAATCCAATCACCTAGGGATAACCCACTAAGTAAGCACCACGACCATCAACTTATCTGATTATTAAGCTAAAAATATATCCAATGAAGGATGATGAAATCCGTTATAATTGTGGATAGGATATACATGATGGACATCATCACCACCATTTTAATCAGTGTTTCAGTTGTCGGTATTGTTATTCTTTTGGTTGTGGTCCTCAGACAACAACACCAGACCAAACAAGCCTTAACCCTTCAAGATTTAAAGAACATGAATGAGCAAATTGATAAATCCATTAAACAAGCGAACCAGGCCGTCAATGATGTATTAATGATGATGCAAAGACAAGTTGGCCAATCGCAAAATGATTCTCTACAAGGACAAACGCAGTTAAGGTTAGAACTTACCAAGCAATTGGATAACCTCACTGTGACCAATGAAAATAAACTTGAGTTGATTCGGCAAACCACAACCTCGATGTTAGAAAAACTGCAAAAAGACAATGCAGACAAACTTGAAAAAATGAGAGAAACCGTCGATGAAAAGTTAAACAAAACCTTAGAAGAACGCTTAACCCAAAAGTTCCAATTGATTAGTTCTCAATTTGAAACGGTTCAAAAAGGCTTTGGAGAAATGCAAGGTCTAGTCTCTGGGGTTGATGAATTAAAACGCGCGTTGAGCAATGTGAAAACTCGCGGTATCATGGGTGAAATTCAGCTTGGAAGAATCTTAGAAGAAATCTTGTCTCCGGATATGTATCTAAAAGAAGTCCCCACGAGACCTGGATCTACAGAACGTGTGGAATATGCGATCCGATTACCAGGGGATGGAAATCATCCTTTATTCTTGCCGATTGATTCTAAATTTCCTTTAGAAGATTATTACACGGTGTTAACTGCCTACGACACCAACGACATGAAACAAGTTGATGCGGCTTTAAAGGTCCTTGAAACCAAAATTGAACGGTTTGCCGATGATATTGCCAGTAAGTATATCGAAGTCCCTTATACGACGAATTTCGCGGTGTTATTTTTACCTGTGGAAGGTTTGTTTGCCGAAGCGATACGTCGGGGCTTGGTAGAAAAATTACAAACCAAATACAACGTGGTCCTGGCAGGACCAACAACCATGGCTGCTTTACTCAACTCATTACAAATTGGGTTTAAAACCCTCGCCATTCAAAAGAAATCCCAAGAAGTCTGGCACGTCCTTGCCAATGCCAGAAGTGAATTCGATAAATTTGCCGACGTCTTGGCCAAGGCCCAAGAAAAGATTCAATCTGCCGGTAGTGAGCTTGATCGATTGATTGGCACGAGAACAAGAATGATTCAATCCAAGCTTAAAAATCTAGAAACCTTAGGGGAAAATCTTAAGATTGACGAACCAAAAGTCGATGCTGAAGAATAATTCTTTTTTCCTCTTGATTTGTTGATAAAATAAAAGCATGAAGGCAACAACCCAACGTTTATTCCATTATGTTTTAACTCATCAATTTGCTTCGATTGCCACTGCCCAAGTGGAAACCAATGATCGCATTGCGATGAATTTAATTTATTGGTTAGCCGATCATCACCTGGTCACCCATCCTTTGGTGAAAACCGAAGACATCAAGAATTACCTTTCCAAAGAATGCAAAGCGTTTTACGAGCAACAACAATGGAAACACGATCCTGACTTGATTCTATTCTTGTTGTTGGTGACCCTTGGTAGTAAACCGTATGAAGCATCGAGTTTGTATCATTATCACCGCTATAAAGTATATTTCTTAAACTCCTTCACTGATCTTCATCTGACCCAACCTAAGCTTTTGGAATTGATTGAGAAAATTCAAGATAACAAACAAGCGTATCCCTTCCTCGATTTACTCAAAGGCATTTGGTACTCGTTATTGAATAAGGCGAGCAAAGCAAAAAACCATTTAAAAAACGTCATTGATCCGGAACGCAAAAAGATTGCTTTATATTTCCAAGCTCAGATCGATCTTAAATTAGGCCAATACGACGACTTAAAGCAGAAATTATCCACCCTCGAAGGTGTGGATTTTCCTCTACCAATCGATGACTTTGTGGATAAAGCAAAACAAGGGATTCATCAACATCATCATTTAGATTTTTTTGCCGACATCAAATCCATCTATGACGTCGATAAGATTCAACTCTACATTGAGAAAGTCTTTGATTTAAGTTTGTGGCGAAAAGCCGATCAGAAAACCAAGACGATGGTGAAGACTGCTTTTTATTTGTCTTCAAGAATGTCGAGGTTACTTGATAACGACACCATCCAAGATTACTCGTCGTTTGCCTTACCGTTTGTGAAAGCCTATGAACATGAATGCTATAAGTTATTCTTTAAAAACTATATTCAATATTTAATCAAAGAAGGGATTGCCCCCAAGCTTTCCATTCCACCGCATTCTAAGAAGGGTCGTTATATTTCTCTACTCGACATGGATCAAGAACCGTATCATTATCGGGCCACGGAACCAGAAAACTTCTCGATTGGTAGTATTCCTTTTATCCTTGATATTAGTCATAAACTTGCCAGCAAAGAAAGTAAGCAAGTGGATCCTTCAGGGTTGTCCATCGCCCCTTTGTTTGAACGGTATTGGATAAAACGTACCTCGTTTTTACCGCTTAGTTCTCAAGGAAAAGGTAAACTGATTAACATCGCAGAACAAGCCTTTTTGATTTCAAAACTAAGAAACAAAATGACCCATGCAGAAACCTTAACCTTATCTGAATTTAAAGAGATTGTCGCGTTGATTTTGGAGAATCGTCAGCTTCAAGAATTGATGCTCATCAACATCTCATCGTGATTGGTATTATCTAATCGGGGATAGCTTTGATACAATTAAGGTATGGAATCAAGAAAAAAAATCGCCTTGCTCATCGACTATGACAATTTCAACCAAGAAAAATACTTTCCCATTCTGTTTGAAGCCTTAAACGATATTGGGGATGTCATCATCAAATACGCTTACTACTCGAACTTTAATGACAGCACGATTAAAAATAAGTTTATGAAGTATGGCATTGAACCCCGAGCACAAATTGCTTATTCCTCAGGAAAGAATGCCGTCGACATTGGCATCACCATCGAAGCGATGGAATTGCTAAACCATGATTATATCGATTGTGTTTGTCTTGCCACGAATGATTCCGACTTTACCCCTTTAATCAAGACCATTCAAAAACATAATCGTTATGTGGTCGGTACTGGGGATAACAAAGCCTCGGAAAACTTTAAAGATGCATGCAACACCTTCATCTCCGTTGAAAAAATTGCCTCCAGTCAAAACGTCAATACCAAGAGTCCAATTCTTAATGACCTGATTGCGATTGTCGATAAGATCATTGATGATTTAATCGATGGCGATGAATATGCTGACTTTGCTTCCGTGATCCAAGCCTTACGGGTGCAGATGAAAGATTTTAACCCAAAGAACTATGGCGCGAGTAAACAAAAACCCATTTCCTTTTTCCAAAATGAATTGAAAAATGATTATGAAATGACCAAGGTTGGCAATACGCATATGATTCGGCTTAAGAAGCGTTCCAAGTAAAGTACTGATAAAAGAATAATTGTTGATACGGAGAAAACACATCAATCACGTCGATGATGTTTTCCCCATCGTCGATGGTGATGATAGTGGGGACATCGGTGTAACTAGAAACCCCATTGGTGCCAAAAAGTCGCAGGTACGTGTCATTGACCCACCGGGCGAACGTATCGAGTAAGTCATAATTTGCCCAGTAGGTTCCTTGGAATTGATAATCGGCGCGAATGTCTGGATTTAACCGTTGATAGGCCCTACCATACGCGGTGGGTTCACCCATGTATCGGGTTAGATTGAGCAAGGCATAGAAGGTGTTGAAATATCCCGAGTATTGCACATAAGGATCATCACTGAGTAAACAAACGTATAAGGCGACGAGGTTGGCATCATCTTCACGCATCACCCCTTTGGCGTGAACGAGTTCATGGATCATCGTGTAAGGAATCAGGGCATCCGGAATCAAGATGTTGATCGTTGCTTCGGTGCTTGGGGCAAAGTGAACCCCGGTGATATGAAATTCTCGATACAAAAACGACGTCAATAAAGGTTTTACGGTTGTTGTATACGTGGTGAAATAGGTTGAATCAAGATTGGCGTTCATAAAAGCTTCCCCGATGACCTCGTTGAGTTCATCCAAGGAATAAGGGTTGATCACCGAGCCTGTGTCTTCATCAAATGATAATTGCGTTGAGGCGTCATTGAATCGGTCCGCGAAATAATCGACGATGGTGACATATTCGGTGTATACCACGTCACCTTCAAATTGAGGGATGACGACTGGTCGACGACGATACGCCATCCCTGCGGTACCAACATAAAGATTGGCCATCACCAAGAGCGTGATCAATGCGGATTGCAATGATTTTAATAACGGACCTGGTTGCTTTTGAATTGCAAACCTGAAGGATTTTATCAATTGAATCGCAACAAAGACGCCCCACGTGACGACGATGATTTCCATCAATGAAAAAGGGATTAAAGAAAACAACCAAGCAAACGATAGATGATACATTCGAGCGATGGTGATGGTCCACCATTCCGACACACCTTCAAATTGCATCAAAAAAATGAGCACAACAAATATACCTATTAAAAAGAGAACGGTGAAGGTTAAGGGTGCGGATCGAAACTTTCTCATAGGTATATCTTAAAACATTTAAAGTTTAAAATGATAAAATACCTTGAAAGAGAACCCCATGAAAAAACATTTATTGATCCCCATTGGTTTAATTACCTTATTGCTAGCCTCGTGTGAGATTGTTTTACCAAGCATTCCTTTTTCTTCCACTGAAGGTGGGACAACGATTTCCACAGAGACAACCACGTCGACTGAAACCACAACCTCGACCGAAACCACAACTTCGACTGAAACAACCACAAGCACCACGACCACATCCAGTGGCGTGACCTCTTCACTTAGCACCACCTCTATTTCCTCAAGTAGTTCAACATCGGTTGTTCCATCCAGTTCTGAGGTGGCTCCAGTTGGCTACACCAAAAATATTTCTCCAACCATCAATCTTGATCAATATCGAAACGCCAGTGACAATATCGGTCTACCTACCACTGGGGATGTCAAACTTTTGGTGATTCCTGTGACCTTCACGGATCATCGATGTGGTTCTGTGTGTGTCAGTAGAAGAGAACAAATTCGAAAGTCCTTTTTCGGACTAGCCTCAGAAACATCATGGCATTCTGTTAAATCGTTTTATGAAGCCTCTAGTTATGGCGCGTTGACACTGACTGGGGTGGTGACCGATTGGTTTAATTCCTCGTGGTCATCAAGTCAGTTTGCTGACCTCACCACCAATCAAGGCAATTATGCTGATGCGTTTGATCCAACCTGGGCGATGCTTGATGCTGCCGTCAGTTGGTATAAAACATCTTCAGGCAGTAACTTAACTGAATACGACACCGACCAAGATGGATTCATTGATTCCGTTTATTTGGTGTACAACAATCCAAATTCGAGCAATGCGAATTATTCTGGCGCAGGCGATAACGTCTTTTGGGCTTACACCTATTGGCACTACAACAACCGTGGCAATCAAAACGTGAATAGTCCTGTGGGCATGACCTTGGTATGGTCAAGTTATGATTTTATGCATGAAGGATACGGGGTTAATGGCATTGATGCCCACACCTATATCCATGAACTAGGTCACGCGTTTGGTTTAGATGATTACTACACGTACACCGATGGGGATTGGGGTGCAATCGGTGGGGTGGATATGATGGATTACAACATTGTTGATCACAACGCCTTCTCGAAATATTTACTTGGTTGGGCAAACCCCTTTGTGTTGAACAGCAATCAAACCACGACCACGGTCACGTTAAAACCGTTTGAATCTTCTGGAGAATTTTTCTTGTTAGGAAATAGTTGGAACGGCTCCGCGTTTGATAATTATTTAATTTTTGAGTTTTATACACCAACAGGAATCAATTTAAAGGATTCACAAGCAGCGTATCCAGGCAATGGACTTCGAGGCTTTACGGTGCCTGGGGTTAAAATTTATCATGTCGATGCTCGACTTGCGCGCTACTCCAACAGCACTGGGGCATTCTTAGGGTATACCGATACCCTCAACACCAGCGGGAGCTACCCTTATATCGCCCATAGCAATTCCCTTGAATATACCCAAAACGATAACTATAAACTTATTCACTTGATTGAAGAAGGTCGCCTCAATACCTTTATCGATGGTGACACGGCGACCAATGCAACATTATTTAGACAAGGGGATACGTTTAATCCAACCACCACCCACGCGAGTTTCTTCTACCATCAAACCGGTCGGTTTAATGATCAAAGTTTGATTGGGTATCAAGTCAACGTCACCACCTTAACGAATCAAGCTGTCACCTTAACGGTCACCAAAATTTAAGATTCGCACTTATTGGTTCACCCAATGGGCGTATTTTCGCATGGTATAATTAATCATATTTTGATGAGTACATTCCCTTGGAAAGATGTTCAATCTCACCTCAACAACGTCGATGTGATCATCGCGCCTTATGCTTTTCATGCATTCTACTTAAACCTTAAACAAACGAGCTGGGCTTATCGGTTTCAACTCATCACCAAAGACCAATTCCTCAACGATGTTACCTTTGACTTTGATGATCAACAGGCAACCAAGAAGGTGATGGAATCGTTGGCGATGTCCTATCAAGAAGCGAGGACGTTGTTAACCACCTTAAGACATTTCCCCCTTGAACAGCTGACCAACCAAGGACCTTACGCCTCACTGCATCGGGTGTATCAATTGCTCATCCAAGAGAAGTTGATTCAAACCAACCCTTTTTCTAAGCATAAGTATCAAGGAAAAAGAATCTTGATTGATGGGTATCTTCCTGATGATCAGTTGTTACTTAATCATCTACAAGCCAAAGGCAGTCAAGTTGATGTTATCAAGAAGGATTCCATTCCACCTCATGGCGAAGTTCATGTGTATAGCAACCTAGAAGATGAAGTGTCGGGATTCTTTAACCGAGTTGCGCATGAGCTTAAACAAGGAAAAAATTTATCTTCGATGGTGCTGGTGGATCCCGGGGTTGCCTATCATTATGAATTAAAAAGACAATCCCAGTACTTTCAAATTCCGATTCAATTACCAGGTCAAGAAACCATCTTTGCCCTCCCGTTGATGCAAGTCATTCTTCGTGAACTTGAACGTGGTGTGGAGGTGAAGGTCTTGCTTTCCAATCCGTCCTTCACCACTCACCCAGATTGGGCGATGGCCGTCCCTTTCCTAAAAGAGTACCAAGGCTTAACCTTAAGCCCT
>Ga0247843_1002158_pt1 | contig 36975 bp, 27 predicted proteins | sample LaCruzMarch2017__FD_192420 | JGI IMG/M metagenome (GOLD analysis project Ga0247843, IMG submission 192420) | Freshwater microbial communities from meromictic Lake La Cruz, Castile-La Mancha, Spain - LaCruzMarch2017_8m | ecosystem: Environmental > Aquatic > Freshwater > Lake | place: Spain... | reverse complement strand
ACCTTGTTTACAGAAGGATACGCCGTCAATAAATTTAAAAATCTGACTTCCGAAGGGTTACAAGGGAAAGACACTTATTACCCCGACACCGATTTTCCCATGTTCCGTTTGGCAGATGTCTACCTGATGGCTGCTGAGTGCCTGTTGCGAATTCCTGGGGGTGACAAAAGCAGGGCCACGGATCTTTTCAATGAGGTTCGAACGCGTGCCTACACCGGATCAGCGGGCAATTTTGACCCCTCCGAACTGACCCTGGATGTTATCCTTGATGAAAGGGCCAGAGAACTTTATTGGGAATGCCACCGCAGGCAAGATTTGGTGCGTTTCGGACAATTTTCCGATGGTAATTACAAATGGGCCTGGAAAGGTGGTGTGAAAGAAGGTGCCTCCGTTCAAAGTTACCGCAATATTTTCCCCATTCCATCTCAAGACCTGGGCGCGAATCCAGGCTTGAATCAAAACCCGGGGTATTGATAATAGTTGAGGATGTTGAGGGTTGAGCACGTTGAGACTTTACGCTCAAGCTTCTCAACGCCCTCAACATCCTCAACCCTCTCAACAACAACTCATTTTTCAAGTATTAAATTTTTTTCACAATGAAATTACGTTTACTTTTTTCAGCGCTGTTTTGCAGCCTACTGCTTGCCGGCATCAGCCAGGCGCAGTCCATAGGTCTGATTGGCTCTGCCACGCCGAATGGCTGGGATTCTGACACCAACCTGGTGCAAAACGTGGACAGTGCCCACCTTTGGTCCCTGAAACTCAACCTGATTGTTGGCGAAGCCAAATTCCGCCAGGACAACGCCTGGGACATTAACTGGGGCGACAAGAACTTCCCCTTTGGTAATGGCACACAAGGCGGCCCAAACATTCCCATTCCTGCGGCAGGTGAATGGACGGTTAACTTTAATTCCCTCACAGGAGCTTACAGTTTTGCCTACACTTCTGACATTGGTATTATCGGTAACGCAACCCCAGGTGGATGGGACAATGATACCAAAATGTACTACGACCCGCTTGATTCCAATAAATATTTTATCACGTTGAACCTGACGCAGGGTGAAGCAAAATTTCGCGCCAACAGCGCTTGGGACATCAACTGGGGTGCTATAGATTTCCCAATTGGTATTGGAACGCAAGGTGGGGCCAACATCCCGGTTCCGGCGACAGGTAAGTATTTGATAAATTTTGACAAATCAACGGGCGCCTACTCGTTTGAAGAGGTCCTCGAGTTTGCTGCCATTGGTTTGATCGGAAGTGCTACGCCAGGCGGTTGGGATGCTGATACCGACCTGACCAAATCCAGCACCGATCCGAATCTTTGGAAAGCGACCGTCACACTGATTGATGGCGAAGCTAAATTCAGGGCAAACGACGCATGGGCCATCAGCTGGGGCGACACCTTGTTCCCTTCCGGTGTGGGTATTTTGAATGGTCCAAATATTCCTGTGGTTGCAGGCCAATATGTCGTTACGTTCAACACATCTACTTTCGAGTACAACTTCGCACCCCTCGTCATTTACGCGACGGTAGGAATCATCGGAAATGCTACTCCAGGCGGTTGGGACGCTGATACAGACATGAACCAGGATCCAACTGATCCTTCTATTTGGAAAGCGCGCCTTATCTTGACAGACGGGGAAGCGAAATTCCGGGCCGATAACGATTGGGCAGTCAACTGGGGTGCTGGCGATTTCCCAACGGGCATTGCAACGGATGGTGGCGCTAATATCCCTGTTCCTGCTGGTGAGTATAAAATTACCTTTAATTCCTTCACAGGGGAATACAACTTCGAGTTGTTGGTAATTTTCAACACGGTTGGTCTTATTGGTACTGCAACCCCACTCGCTTCATGGGATACCGATGTTGACATGACCAAAGACGCCGTGGATGAATCTTTCTGGTACATCAGCTCAATTGATATGGCGACGGGCGAAGCAAAATTCAGGGCCGAAGATGCATGGGCGGTTAACTGGGGCGTTGCTTCATTCCCTTCCGGGGTTGGTACGCAAGACGGACCAAACATCCCGGTTGTAGCGGGCACTTACCGGGTTACTTTGAATTCTGCATCTGGTGAATATGCTTTCGGAGACCCACTTTCAACGGTGGATCTGTTGAATCCAAATGTTGTCGGTATTGCACCAAATCCGGCAACTGATAATCTAAATATCAGCATCACTGCAGAAGAATTGCTCGGCGAGGTGCGCGTGATTATTTTCAACAGCCTTGGAGCGCAGGTTTTGGCTCAAAACCTTAACATTCAAGGTCAAGCAAGCGTGGATGTTTCGCAATTGACTTCCGGCAATTACATCGTTCATATTGCCAACGACAAATTTGCCGTCGGCAAGGCTGTTGTGATTGTGAAATAACTTGGCAGTTGAGTGGCACTATAAAAACAGGAGCCACCTAAAAATCGCGGTGACAACTGCACAAAAAAAGCCCAACGGATTAACCGTTGAACTTTTCTTGGGTAGTTGTCACCGCGATTTTTTTGGGTGGCTCCTGTTAATTCCAAGGGAGTATTAACGCTTCCTTATGGCCTACCTCCATCTACTGTCATCCGTTTGCCAATCTTCATTATCAATTTTTGACGCATGACTTTCTCATTACCTTGTTGCCAGTTTTTCCTCCTTTTTTTAAAAAATGAAAAGAATATCGCTCCTTCTTCCACTTTTTTTGGCGATTTCCGCCAGCCTTTCCGCTCAAATTAGTTTTACCAACAAAACCAACCTGCTCACCCCCGTGAACCATTACAGTGGCGTGGCTATTGCTGTAACGGATATGAATGGTGACGGCCTGGACGACATCGCCCGTCTAAGTCAAGGCACTGCCCTTAACATCCAATTCCAAACCTTCCCTGACCAAGCTTTCACCAGCTCCGGAATGACGCCCCTCCCCGGCACCAACAATACATGGGGGATGTGTACAGCCGACGTTAACAATGACGGCTTCGGTGACGTTTTGGCCGGTGGCAACGTAAACGGTATAAAAATCCTTCGCTCCAATGCCAATGGCACTTTCACCATCCAAAACATTACTTCGCCAATCACTTTTGTACAAGGGGTGAACTTCGCCGACATCAACAACGATGGATGGCTGGATGCTTTTGTCTGCCACGATGATGGCGTTTCGAAGATTTTTGGCAACAACGGAGATGGAACTTTCACCCTGCAGCCCAACTGGATTGACCTGACCACTTCCCCTTCTTCTGACAATTCAGGCAATTACGGCTCCGTGTGGAGCGATGTGGACAACGATGGCGACCTGGATCTCTACATTGCCAAATGTCGCCAAAATGTGACCAATTCCAGCGACCCGCGCCGTATCAACCAGCTTTTTCTGAACAATGGTGACGGCACCTACACTCAAGACATCGCAAACACCACGGGTTTGCGCATCGGGGCACAAAGCTGGACGGCTGATTTTGGTGATATTGACAACGATGGCGATTTTGATTGTTTCATTACGAACCACGATGTGAACAGCCAATTGTTAGAAAACGATGGTTCTGGTCACTTTACGGACATCACCACGGCATCTGGGCTGATTGGCGCTATCCAAGGGTTGCCACTCCAAGGCCTGTTCCGCGATTTTGACAATGATGGTTTTACTGATATCCTTGTAGCAGGTGACAGACACTACATTTTCCGCAACAACGGCGATAGAACGTTCAGCACAGCAGCAAATCCCTTTGACAACAACGAAATGGAATCATTTGCTGTGGGCGATCTCAACGGCGATGGGTTCCAAGACGTGTATGGTGGCTACGCTAAGGTTTATACCAACCCATCCAACATTCCAGATGTGCTTTGGATGAACGATGGCAACTTCAATCTTTTCTATGGACTCAACTTGCGGGGCCAACAGAGCAACCGAAGTGGCGTGGGTGCCAAGGTGCGTTTGTACTCAAGCCTGGGCATCCAAACCCGCGAAGTGCGTTCCGGCGAAAGTTATGGCATCAGCAATTCGCTTCAAATCCATTTTGGCCTCGGGCCAATCACAGAAATAGACTCTGTCGTAGTCAACTGGCCTTCAGGGATACGCGATGTACTTTATCAACCTCCTGTAAACCAATATGCCACGCTCTTTGAAGGGGGGTGTATTTCGCCCACAGTTTCGCTGGTGGCAGATGGACCCACCACCCTTTGTACAGGGCAAAGCGTGAACATTGGCCCCACCGAAGTTTTTAGTAAATACCTCTGGAATACCGGCGACACTACTGCCAGCATCGCGGTTACTGCTCCGGGTAATTACAAAGTCACGGTGACCAGTTCAGAAGGTTGCACGGGGGTTTCAAGTCCGATCCTTTTCCACTTTGACCCCATTCAAATCCCCAGCATCCAAGCCTTGGGCGACACTATTTTCTGCCCTGGTGACGAAGTAGTACTGACCTCTTCAGTTGCCACGAGTTACCTCTGGAGCACTGGGGACACCACCCAGAGTATTGCCGTAAACCAAACTGGACAATACAGTGTAGCGGCCCAGGGTCTTTGCGCGGTGTTCAACTCCAACACCATCGGTGTCCATGTACTCGCCGCCCCACTTCCAACGGTGACGCCTGATACGGTTTTGGTGGGAGAATCCGCTACGCTCATCGCCCTAGGCGATCAAGTGACCTGGTATCCAACCGAAACCGCCCAAAACGAACTTGCAGTAAACGACACGCTCGTAACCCCTGCACTCATCGAGACCACCACCTATTGGCTCAGCAATACTACGATATACAGTTCACCCAACGATTTTGTGGGCATGGTGAATCACCAAGGCGATCCCCTGAGTGGCAATGGTTACAATGGAGGCTTGGTTTTTGACTGTTATAAATCTTTCATTTTGGCCAAAACAAAGGTAATAGCGGCCGTTGCAGGTGTGCGCAAAATTGAACTTCGCGCGGCTAATGGCGATGTTTTGCAATCCAAATCCGTCAATATCCCCATAGGAACGACCCTAATTGATCTGAATTTTGAAGTTCCAGTAGGATTTGACTTTCAGCTTACAACAAACCAAACGGTCAACCAAGCTAATATTGGCACGATTAGCCCCCAATTGCGCAGGAGTGACATTGGCTGCAATTTCCCTTACAGCATACCAGGTCTTGTGAGCATTAAAAAATCTACTGCAGGCCTCGATCGCTACTATTATTTTTACAATTGGGAAGTTGAACCCCTGAGTGTGGAATGTGTTAGCGACCGGATTCCCGTGACCGTGGTGGTGAAAGAGCAAAGCGGCACCACACCCCTGCCAGTTTGGGCCTCCGTATTAAACATCTTCCCCAACCCGACTGAAGGCAGCATCCAGATTGACATACAAGGTTTTGCAGGGGGTGACCTTTTAACAACTGTCAAAAACGCGCAAGGTCAAACTTTACAAACCCGCGCATTCAATGCCCCAGCGGGCAATGCTTCATTTATTACAGACTTGAGCCATTTGCCCCCGGGAATCTATTGGCTGGAGGTGGCCAGTGGAGGTGACGTGGCGCAGCGGAAGGTTGTGTTGCATCAGAAGTGACACTTTTTTAAAATGTGTCACTGTGTTTAAGCAACATTCTGGTTGTAGATTTTTCCTATTTTTGTACAAAATTTCTGCTATGGAAGGACAAGCACAATCGGCACCCGCAGGCAAAAAGTCAGGCATTGTTAAATCGTACACCCTGGAGGAATACTTTGACTTCGAGTTTAAGGCTGGGGGCAAGCATGAATATTTGAATGGCCGAATCCGGGCTATGGCCTATACCTCGCCTGCGCACGGCCGAATCCAAACTAATTTTATGGACGAACTTGCGCAGTGTCTAAAAGCCAAAGGCTGTATGCGCTACACCTCTGACCGTATGCTGTATGTGCCTCATTGCAATAAAGTCTTTTACCCAGATATCCTGATTGTGTGTGACCCAGAAACTTTCCGGCAGCACAAAGGCAAAATGAAGGCCACGCTCAACCCTTCCGTAATCATAGAAATCCTTTCAGACAGTACCGAAGAAGAAGATCGAATTGATAAATGGGGCTGCTATCGCACCATACCCTCCCTTAAGCAATACCTCATGGTGCAGCAAAATGCTCAAAGTATCCACAGTTACCGCCGCAAATCTGAGCGTGAATGGGACTATTCTTATGCAAACATGCCCGAGGAATCCATTGCTGTAATAGACTGCTTAGTGCAAGTAAAAGAGGTGTACGCCGGGGTGGAAATCTGAACTATTCCCGAATCCGCGCCATCAAAATAACGTCAATCAATTCCCCGTTTTTGATGGTGTGCTTTCGGGCAAAACCTTCGCGCTCGAATCCTGCTTTTTCCAGCACCCGCGCCGAAGCCGGATTGTACGAATGCACCTTGGCCTCCAATCGTACCAGCGCCGGACGACTTTCAAACAGCCAATCGCACAGCACCCGCACCACTTCTGTCATAATTCCTTGGCCTCGAAAGGGCTCCCCAAGCCAATAGCCGATCTCGTCAAGATGCCCTTCCTGGCCAGTACGCAAGAAGGCCCCAATACCGCCAATCACGCCATGTTCGGCATGACGGATCGCCCAGTTGGAGATAAAACCTTGGTTTTCGTATGCTTTGCGCGCATCGCTGATCCAGTTTTCTGCGTCCGTCTCAGTATACGGAGAAGGGATGCGCAAAGTGTTGCGATAAATGACCGGGTCGTTGAGGTAGTGTACTAAATTGGACTTATCTCCCGGCTCTAATAGCGTGAGGCTGATGTGCTTGCGGATGTTGATTTTTTCTTCCATGGCGGAAAATCTTTTCTGATAAATAATTGGAGCTCAATAAAAGTTCCCGGCAAGGGAACCCAGATTTCGTTTGATAATACATAACCTTGCCCCGCTTTATATCAGATCCGATCAATTAGAGGCATCGTTTTATTTCCAAGTTGGATCAATAGGCAGCATGCAACAACGCAAAAACGTTCCCACTGCAAATCACATTCATGCGTATTTTTTTAACACTCCTTCTTGCAATTGCGCATTCAGCCAATGCAATTTCCCAATCCGCTCAGACCACCGAAGCCATTTATTTAGAAGATAGTCCCACCCTCGACGGTGTTTTGAACGATACTTGCTGGCAGCAAATCAGCCCGCTGGGCGATTTTACAAGCGCCAGCCCAATCTTTGGCGCCAACCCAAAGACTTCCACGGAGGTGCGGGTTTTTTATGGTCCTAAAGCCCTGTATGTCGGGGTTTATTGCATTGTTGGGACGGTATTTCGAGATGACAAGAATGTGCGTGATGGCGAGCTGACGGGAGATTGGTTCCGTGTTAGTCTGGACACCTGGGACGATGACCGCCTGGCTTTCGATTTTACGGTGACCGCTGCTGGCGTACAAATGGATTCCCGTGATGGGACGGACGATTGGGACGCTGTGTGGCAAAATGCAATTGTACAACATGCTGACGGATGGAGCGCCGAAATACGAATCCCCTACACCGCCCTGCGATTTCCCCGGAAGCCCGAACAGGATTGGGGGCTGCAACTGACCCGATTCGACCGGGCCAGCGGCGAAACCTCCACATGGAGTCCACAAGACCCATTGGTAGCCGACCGGGTGCTTCAGTTCGGCAAACTAACTGGGTTGCATGACCTTGGGCAAGAGCGGCGGCTGTCTTTGGCGCTACAGACTGGAGGTTCCATCAAAAATTTTAGGAGAGACCCACCGATAAGGACAGGAAAAATTGGATTAGACGGCCGTATTGGATTAAACGCAAGCTCGACACTCGATTTTACATTACTTCCCCTCAGCCAGTACAATATATCGCCTGGGGAACTTTTTCTATTCAATAATTCCCCTAGGTGGTCTGACGGGGACGAGATACAACCCAGGCAGTTTTCTGCTGAAGAGGCTGGATTGTTTTCTAAAAACCCCAACCGGATACAAAATCCTTCTGTACATCCTTCGTCATTCCTTTGGCGACTGATCCCAGATAGTGGCGCGATGTTTTTTTTCCAGTCAGGCGCAAGCAGCCGGGTACTTCAATCATCGAAACTGACGACCCGTGGTCAAGGCGATTGGCGATTGGGCGTCATCAATACCTTGCTCAGCCCGGTAAACGCAGAGGTGTTTGATTTTCAAGGATTTGAGTCTCGCAGGGAAACCTTGCAAGGTATTTCCAATTACAACTTCGTCACCCTGGAGCGCATTCTTCCAAACAACAGTTTTGTGAACCTGTCAAACGGGACCCTGCTTGCTGGCCCTGGGTACCGTTCTTTCGCGCCGTCGCTCAACTTCCAGTTGCGCAACCGTGCCAACCAATACGAACTGAGCGGAGCCACGGATTGGGCGTATGATTTGCGCAACAAAAATGACGTGACCCTGCGTCATGGATACAATATTCGCCTGGCGCGTATCAACCGTCGTTGGGGCTGGAATTTGGCGCACAGTGATCAGGAAAACACCCTTCGCGCACCAGAATCCACCTTTCCCCTGCCTGATTTTTCTTATACCACTGCTGGAATTTCGTTTCGAGATTTCCGTCCTCGCGGCATCCTATTGAACCGATTTGGCGACCTGGGTATCCGGGTGAATTGGAGGGAAAATTTAGAACAGACTCCCATTGGGTATCTATATGGCACCCTTTCAGGATTGGACAAGGGGTTCAGGGGCTGGGGCATTTCCTACTTTACTTATCCACAAAATCGTACGGTACGATACAGTACACCTGCAAAATTCCTGGACAGGCGCATAGCCCCTACCTTAGGCGGAGCCTTCTCTTTCCGATCCGATATCCGGAAACGACTGAGCTGGGACGCAAGGGTTAGTGCAGAGAATACGCTTAAAGGGGAACAACCACAAATTCATACTGCTTTGGGTGCAACATGGGTCCCTGTTCGCCAGTGGTCGCTGCAAGGCCGCCTGCAAACAACCTGGGCAATCAATGATTTACGCTTGCTGGATGTACCTGGTGTGTGGATATTCGAACGTCGGGACGAACGGAGGACTGGTCTATCTGTGATAACAGAGTGGTTTCCCCGCAGAAACTGGCGCTTGTGGTTTACATCGGAATTTGTAATATACAGTCACACTAAAAGGGAAAGCTTGGAACTTATCGCGGGTGGAGCCTTAACTCCCAGTTCATGGCCTTTAGAAACAAAAATGTTGGATCAAGGAAACCGATTTGGATACAGTTTCGGATTTCAGCGCTTTTTCAGTCAAATCAGCCAGTTGCGCCTCCAAATTGGGCACTTTTGGGTGCCCCAACCAGAGTCCAACATAGTCCCAAACCCTGTATACGATTCCTACGGTAGCGACCTAAATATAGACCTGAGCTTCATCTGGTTTTTAAACGGTAACTGATAATCAGCCCCATTCCTTTTGCTTTCTAAAGGCCACGCCTCGAAAGAACGCTACGGCAGAACCATCCTGCTTCGTGACCATGACCGCGTAGTTTGAAACAGATTTCCCAAGGTTCTCCTCCCGCGCTTCGGCAGTAAGCACATCGCCCTCGAACACAGGGGCGACATGCTCTACGGTGCAATGAATGGATACGGTGTGCCGACCGCGCGAGTTGCAGGCAAACGCGAAAGCGCTGTCGGCCAATGAAAAAGTAATGCCACCATGCGCAACCCCAAATCCGTTGAGCATTTCGGCACGAACGGTCATGCGCAGGGTGCAGCTGCCCTCCCCCATCCATACGAGTTCCGCGCCCAGCCATTTGCTGAACGGATCGTTGTCATACATTTGATGGAAAATCTCAAGTGGCGACATAGGAAAGTGGTCGAAAATTCCTCACCCAATGGTAATCTCCACGACTTCGAATTCCAGCGATCCTCCGGGGGTAGTAACTTTGGCGACCTCCCCTCTGATTTTACCCAGTAGCCCTTGGCCGATGGGCGAAGTGACAGAAATTTTCATCAGCTTCGCATCGGCTTCGGTTTCCGATACGAGTTTGTAGGTCATTTCCTTCCCGGTTTTGAGGTTTTTGATGGTAACATTGGAAAGGATGGCCACTTTGGAGTCGTCCAGAAGACTTTCGTCAATAATTCGGGCACTAGAGAGCACCGTCTCCATTTCACTGATTTTGAGTTCGAGCAGCCCTTGTGCTTCTTTGGCCGCATCATATTCGGCGTTTTCTGAAAGATCGCCTTGAGCGCGCGCTTCTGCGATGGCATGAGCAGCTTCTTGCCGTCCCGTGGATTTCAATTCCTCCAGATCCGCTTTCAACTTGTCGTAGCCTCCCTGTGTCAGGTATGTGTAGTTTGACATTTTATGGTTGATAAATGATGCCTACCCTCTTCAAGTAAGATGGGTAACAGAAAAAAACAGAAACGTCCTTGTCGGGTGGACAAGAACGTTTCTGCATTAAACTTGACGCAAAGGTATGAGCAGTTTAGGGAAAGATAAAAGCCCTCTGCCCAAATTTATTACTTTTAGAATTCCAGGCGGAGCCCCAAGTTGTGAATTCCGTTGAAAATTTTGGTTTGGCGGTAGCCATAATCCAGGCCGATGCGGGTGTCAGAACCTTTGCGTACAGGAACGGAGAAACTGATACCACCGCTGATGCCATTGTCAATGGTTGCCTCATCTTCTATGGCGTCCAGTTCAGCTTTGTAACCAACCCGGAGTGCAAAATTTTTGCTGACGGTGAGTTCCAAGCCCCCGCCCAATTGGTCACGCGAAAAGGCATTGGAGGTAAAATTAGCCAATAAACTAAGTCGGTTTTGTTTGCCCAAAAGCCAATCGTAAGATGCCCCGATGTTCAGTTGAGAAGGAAGTTCGTAGGCCGTAGCACGTTCGTAGTAGGTGTTGTTGTAACTTACCGGACCTGGGTTGGGCAGTGTCTTGGAAAGGCCCTCCCCTGTAAAACGCATCTTGGAACCGACGTTGCGCAGTGAGATGCCAAACTTAAAATTGTCGTTCTCGCCCGTCACATACTGAACCCCTGCATCGAGTGCAAAGGCACGAGCAGCGGCATTGCTGATGGACTCGTTCACGAGTTTAGCCGTGACACCGACCGAGACTTTGTTTTCGAAAAGGTGTGCGTAAGACAAGCACATGTTGAAGTAGGTAGGGCTGAATGTGGCCCCGGAGCCTTCAGGTGTTTCCGTGGTGGTGTAGTCAAATTCGCCCAGATCCATGGCTACCAAGCTCACGCCAAAAACACCTCCGCTATTGCCAACAGGCTGAGCAAAACCGAGCGCGTTGAGGTTGATGTCGGCGATGTAACGGGTATGGCCTAATTGGATTTGCGATCCGGTGGTTCTGGCGAGGCCCGCCACATTAAGATACATGGCCTCCGCGCCTGCCGTGCTGGAGGTATTCATGGCATGGAGGCCTGCACAGCGCGCCCATGGGTTGATGAGGAGCTGGTTGGCACCTGCTTCGCCTTGACGATCAGGGTTGCCCGCGTTGGCAACACCCACGCATAAAAAAACTGCGAAAGCGAGCAGTAGAGTGTATTTTTTATTCATGACAGATGAATGTGTGTGTGTTAGAAAGGTTTATGATGGTTGATAAGGTTGATGAGGGTTGATAATTATTGCCCAAAAACATGCTGTATATTTTGGCTCAATTATCAACCTTCATCCTCCTTCATCAACCCTCATAAACTTGAAAAGCATTTGCGTCAAAGCCCTGAGGGGTCATATTGTCTTCCTATGCCAAACCACTTGAGGGTTCGCTCACCCATCCCTGGAGCGTTTACATGCACCAGGTATACCCCACTGGCAACGGGGATACCTTTGCTGTTTTTCAAATCCCACTCAATGGCAGGTGTGATTTGATCATAAGGCATGTACACCTCGTCGCGGTTGTATTGGCGGATGAATTTGCCATCCAGCGAGTAGATTGTTACTTTGCACTTGCCAGGCAGATTGGTTATTTTGACAGTGTTCGAGAACGGAGAAGACTCATATTCCGAAAAACCATAGTATGGATTGGGCACCATTTTTACCGAATCAAGGGCATTCTCAACTGCCACACTGGTCAAAGCGGATGGCTCGCGACCCTGAATTTTGAACAGATATCTCGGGTGACCAGTTTTCCAGTATTTGGTTAACATGGGTGTTGATCCAATGGTGTCAATCAGGTTGTCGTCCTCATACCAGGTTTGGTAAGAATTGTCCACACGCAGTTTGATACGCGTATCGTTGGGGATGAGCCCTTCGCTGAGGGGTTTCATTTTGAAACCTGTGGCCAACTGGAGCATACCGGCCCACGCGATTTTGCCAATTTGTGTCACTTTGTTCGCATTGCCAAGAATCTCTGGGGTAAGACGCCTGCGCAATTGAGTGCAGGAGTCATAGCGCGTGCTCATGACATAAATCCAGTGGTGGCCACCTAAAACTGCACCGTCCCAATAAGTTTGAGTTTCAGGCTCAGGGTACAAGTCCGGGTCAGTAATCTGATCTGTGGGGTTCCAAAGCATATCCCGACCCGTGTATTTCGGGTTAAGTTTTGAAGAATAGCCTGAGTTTTCGCCAAAGAAGACGTTGAGCCTTTCGCCTGTTTCCACATCAATAGCGTAGCCTGGGAACCAGCCCATTCCATACTGTGGCTTCCCTTGAAGCGCAGCAGGAATGCCATGGACGCTACCTGGGAAAGCAAAAGGGTACAATTCTCCATCCGGATCAGGCAGGCCATCGCCATTACTGTCTTCTTTGCCTACGGATAGGGAATAACGTGTATCAAACATCAAACGGCCTTTGTTGGTATTGGGATTGTTCTGAATTTTGACCAAAGCAGTATCGTCTGTGTAAACATCTGATGCCGTTTCTATCACTACACAGCGGCTCCATTTCGATTTGTCGCTGGTCAGCACGATGTCCACGTTGGGCAGTTCTGCAAGCCTCTCTTTTCGGTTACCCACGGCTCCTTTGTTTAAGACAAAGGTCCATGCCGGGGTAATGACCGCAAGTTCTTCAGGCTTTGTGTCCCAATCTGCCAAAACATAGGGCACGAACCAACCCTCACCCAAAGTGCTCAGACCCTGTTTTGGATCCAGCAGTTCGTCATCCTCCAAAGCTCCCGTTTTTACGAAGTTGAAGAAAGGGTTGCCAAATATGTCGTCAGACCAACCAAATAGCCAAGGTTGACTTGGATCGGCATATTCTACTTCTGCGCCTATAGCACCGTTTCGATCATCCAAAAGTTGCCCCGGTTCTCCCGTTTGAGCGATGCTCAGCGAGAATCCATATTGCAAAATGATCTGTTCGTTGAGTCTGGCAATTGTTTTTTCTGACACAATCACTTCTCCGTCGGGGAGCTTACGGAGTTCCCAGCGGGTGGTGTCATCCAATTTTGTGTCGGTAAGGTCGCCATCCACCAAAACCAGTTCGTATTCTCCGTCCTTGATTTCAAACGGGTTGAACACAGTAACCGTGAGTGGTCCACGCCCGGGCTGGTAGGTCAGTGTGCTGTCAAAGTCGGCTTCGAGGACTCTGTTTCTGGTCTCTTCGTCCAGATCAAGGAAGTTGCCTCCTGCACCTTGACCCTCCAATCGGGTGATGACAACGCCTTCACCATAAACTGAGTTAAGCGACTGGTCTACAACCGGGCGTGGTATCACGGTTCTGACCTGGATGTTGCGACGGCCTGCCAGGAATGGGCGTTGCTGTCCAGTCACCGGCTGTGCAAATGGGTCGAGTGGACTAAAGCTGTTGTGGGCATAAGCGATCACAGAGTAGTAGTACTTCTTGTGATTGATGAGGCCTTTGTTGTTACCACTGGCAAATCTATCCTCCGTAATGCTGAACGTATGGCGAATACCTTTGTCTTCACCAGTCACTTGTAGCACAGGGTAATAAACCTTCTTATCGGTGGCTGGGTCGCGGGTTTCTTCCCAATTGTACAAATTCTCTATGCCATTTTTGATATCCACCTGATATACAAGACGACTTTGATCCGGATTACCGTAGTCTTTAGCGGAAACATTCTCGCTCCGCAATTGATAGATCAGGTAGCCTTCAAAGCGATAAAGCGCTGAATCTCTAACAATTGGATCGGCGTTATCCTTGTAATAGTCCGGAGCAAGAAAGTCCAACTGTTGATAATCCTCATTTTCCTTGTTAAAGTTATTGGACTCCGGGTATGGCTGATTCGTGAGTACCACGACCACCTCTTTGTTTAATTCAATCCAGTCAGCGTCTGGGGCATCCGGACCATCCAGCAGCTCAAAACAGTTGTCGAAAAGACCCTGTGCGAGTTTGTCAGCCCGGAATAGAGCTTCCAAGTCTGGGCATGGATATTCAATATCAGGCACCCAAGGCACCCCAATAATAAGTTCGTTCACAGCGCCTGGCTTGAGCGTGAAAGGCCCCGATGCCTGCAAGGTACGGCGGTCGCCCAAAGGCAGGCCGGCTGTACACATACTCCAGCCTGTTTGGTCATTCGGTGGCTCCGTAAAGCAGTAACGGATACGCTTAGCCGTTGTATTGCCTGGGTTGTAGCCGCTGCCGCCATAAGTAAGCGGAGTTCCATCTGCCCAGGTACCGGTGATGTAATTGTAGAATTCGTTAGGAGCACCAGGGTCACCCTGACCACCACCGCCACGATTATAGTACATGAAAGAATTCATGCCCAACTCAAATTCTTCCAAAATCGTGTCAGTAGGATCCGCCGTAGTGGTATCAGGCACCAATCTTTCGCCCAAAGGGCCCCGGAAATAGTCTACACCCAGCATAGGGACGTTAGAGGCATAAGTAGCTGCACCACTTGGACAGGTAGAACCCGGGTTGCCATCCACTGGATCCTGGTTGTAGATGAACATCAGGCTTTTTGCAGTGTCGCAACCAATATAATCATCCTCGTCACAGCCAAGGTCAGGGTCAACCCACATTGCGAAGAACATAGAGTCAATGCGGTCGGCAGCCCGGTTGATGAGTTTATAACGTTGGAACGTCATGTCGTTCAACTCATCGTTGGTGGTATAGCCAAATGCCTGCACTTGCACCTCCATCTTAATGGGGTCGCCTTTGGTTTGAGCATGCGCTTGACCACCACCATCGTCATTATAAATCCAGAAGATCATCTCGTCAGGATATTTGTCGAGCAGACATCCCCGGATTTCAATAGAAGGGTAGTCGCCTTCGAGCGGCTCGTAAGTGCCGATGGTAGGGCCTACATCATAAAATCCTGCAAGTGCCTGGGTTGTGAAGGGCAGATCGAATCCCCAAATTTCCCGGAAGTAACCGGTATTGCTTCTGGCCGGCCAACCTTTTACAGCTCGGGGTATGTCGTTGGGGTTGAGGTTGCCTTTGGCAATGTTGGCCAAGTGCCTGCGGATATCCTCGCCCGTGACACGGAAATGCTGATCCCAGTTGTCGCAAGTGAAAGATTCCGTGGTACCCGCAAAAGAAATCGGACCAGGCCAGAAATCATTTTCCCCCAGGTTGCGATAGTCTTGGCAAGCCAATTTGAGGTTGTTCCCTGGGTCAATACCGCCCAGCCAAACCGCCCCTGCAAAAAGGGACGACACTTCAGGCTGGCCAGAGGCTGGATCCACTTTGGGTACGATGTAACGGCCATTCGACAAATCCCACCAACAGTCGCCGCCGCCCAGAAGACGAGCACGTACGTTGTTAATCGCCTGGTCAATGGCACTTTCTGAGTTAGCGCAAAGATCTCGGTATTGCGCTTTTTTGGTAGTTTTCAGGGCTTTTTTCTGGCCATCCGGCTCCCGGGCTTCAAGGCCCCAGGTCCCCAAAGCCAATAAGGCTATTATCCAAAGTCTATTGATACGCATGAAAATTATGTTTTTAAATTTTTGAAAGTGAGATGCGGTTCGACAACTTTTTCAGCGTTGTCAAACCTTTCTCAAAATTAGAAAATAAAAGAAGCGCCTACAAAAATCCGGCGAGGTTGAGCAAAATTGTTCGGGTTGCGCACCAGCCAGGAGTAAGAATCAATGTAAGCTTGGCTGTCCAGGCCATTGAGTTCCACTTCACGAATTTCCGAAAGACCATCCGTATAAGTTAGGAAGCCATCATCTGTTGGAGAACCGGTATAACGGTACACACTTACCACATTCAAGCGGTTTAGCACGTTGGCTACCCGGAGATAGATGTTCACGTCCAGTGGCGTTTTGGCTTTCGCATTGAGGCGGAAAGTCTTGTCCACCCGAAGGTCTACGTTGAAGCGCCAAGGCAGGCGGCTGCCATTGATCGCACCCACGGTACCGAGCGCGTCAAAGCGGGTAGGTCTCAGTTTTGCTGTGTAAGGACGTCCGGAAGCAGCATTGATGAGCAAGTTGACTCCAAAGTTCGCAAGGATCTGCCTTCCATTAACAACAGGGCCGGTGTATGCCTTGCCAGCATCGAAACGGTAGTCAATCGTGCTACTCAGGTTGTGGCGCTCGTCAAAGTTGAGCGGGAACAGGTAGCGGATATTGCCGCGCGTTGTAAGGTTGTTCTGCGATTCTGCATCAGAACCGGTGCCATCGGCAAACTGCAAGGTATAAGCAATGCGCAGTTCCGTGTTTTTGGTGCGGCGCAGGTCATACTGCCATGTGAAACCTTTCACAGTACCAAAGTCCTCGTTGCCATAAGTATCGTAACTGCCAATAGTCGGCACATAAAGCACGGTGCGACGTTGAATCATGTCGCGGAATTCGCGGTAGTAAGCCGAAAATTTAATGGCCGAACGCTTGTTGAGCTCTTGTTGGAAACCTACTTCATAGTCCACCACACGCTCTGGGCGAAGGTTTGCGTTGTTTTTAGTGCCCGGGCGATAGAAATAGAAGTAATCGCGCGGGGTCACTTCCCAGTTGCTGGGGGGGCGTTGCACCAGAATGTCGTAGTGTGCAAAGAAGTTTGCTTTCTCTGAGATAGGGAAAGAAAAAGCCAAACGAGGCAGCCAGTTCACCTGTGGAGTATAGTCATCAAATGAACTATTGGGGTCAAACTCTGGAGTGGTAATATTTTCATTAGGATTGAGCAGGTATGGATTCACCACACTGCCACCAAAGATGACATTGCCATCATTTGCTTGACGTCCATCCGGGAAGTACCAAGTGTTGCCATCCCGGTAAGCCGTGACTTCAGTATTCTGTAAACTTTCGGTATAGACTTTGAAATCATCGCCAATGGTGGCGGGGCGCGTTTGACCGCCAGGGACGGTTGAAAAGAAAGTTTTTGCATCCATTACTTTGTAAAGGGAGTAAGGATCCTGCAACACTTTGGTGTTCAAGTCAAATCGCTCCACGCGCAAACCGAGGCTGAATATCATTTTGTTGAACGTAAACTTGTCCTTCAACCAAGCTGCCTGATATAAGGGGCGCAATGGCGCAATGGGGAAGTTGCGGACATTGTCTACATCACGGCTCGTGAAAAAGTCGTTGAAAGTGATCCCGTCTTCCGTCTTATTGCCGAGGTAATCGTAACCGCTATAGTTAACGAGGTTCTGGTCCATCAATTCGCGGGGGGCAAACATGGAGAGGCTCAACTGGCTAGGATCCAGGGCGCCCACGTTTACCCACTCATTGAGTGGAACACCCAGAGAATTACGGACTGCACGATAAAACCTGTTCTCTGGCCTGTCAACCGTTGCATAAGGGTGCAGTGGAACCCATATACCATAGTCCGTGGAGAAAATAGAGTCTCTTACCAGGGTATTGTCCAAGCCATTGAAGTGGATGTTGGCATATTGGTCACCCCATTGATACAATTCGTTCGGATTTACACGATAATAACGGTTCGTGCGCTGCTCGTTGAGCAAGCCGAATTGAATGTTGTGCGTACCGCTTTTGCCCAATTTCAAATCAAAACTGACGTTGGCGTTGAGTGTAGCAACGTCGTCTTCTCTCTTTTCAAAACGGTTGTAAGTCAAGCCAATATTGGCGTACATTCCATCCCAAACGTCGTCAAATACAGGTGTAAACTGACCATTTCTTGCAAGATAGGTCGAGAGCGGATCAAAATCCTGGTTGGCAGCAATGGCATCCTCATCCTTAATGGCAAACTCATTGTAAGCCTCCATGACAGGGTTTTGAGTACCCGGAGTGTACCTTATGAAACGGTCATTGTAGCCTTCGTTTACAATTTGGCTACTGTCGTTGGGGCCAATTTGTGGGTCTTGATACGTATCAAACTTACCAATGTAGCCGTAATCAAAAAGGCGGTCTTCATGGCGTTTATCGTAGGTTTTGAACAAGCTGCGTTCAAAAGCAAATTGCAGGGTGTAGTTTGCGTTGCTGATAGCAACGCGTTTGCTGCTGGCCTCGTCTTTGCTTGGTTCCGCAGTACCAAGACGGTGGCGGAAACGGAAGTTGCCCCGGTAGGTGTTTCTGAATTCGGTGGGGTTGTTTTGTGCGTTGAGCAAGGCCCAAGTCGGCCGGTCGATTTCGGTACCGCCGTTTACCTGATCGCGGTTGTCTGTGAATGTGCCTGTAAGGCTCACGTCAATGTTGCTGGAGAGGCGCAGGTCAATCTTTCCATTGAGGTCCAAGTTGGAAGCGGCCTGAAAGGGCCTGGCATCCAAGGCGTCCACATCCTCATTGGTCAGGAAGGACGCGTTGCTGAAATTGATGGGGCCCAGGCGTCGAATTGGGTGCGCTTCCAGTTCTCTCAGCACACTTTCTTTCACCCGGTAAGTCGGCAAAGCCGAAGGATCGTCTTCTTCGCGATTCAGATATTGGGCAGACATCCGGAAGCCCAATACAGTGCGGCTTTTGCCATCAGGCAATTTTTTCTTGATGATCGGGCCGCTGATGTTGGCCGTGGCAAGCAGGTAGCCAAAAGCGTCGAGGCCATTGGAATTTTCTACGTCAAAACCGCCATGGTATGCACCTGCCGGACCTTTCGTAGTACCTGACACAATACCACCCGTTACGTCGCCGATTTCAGCGCCCAAACCGCTGGTAATGACCTGCAATTGCTCCAGATCTTGCACTGGTGGCACACCACCCGTTACCCGGATACCATCAATGTAGTAGTCCGTACCATTGGCGCGGGCACCTTTGATGTTCACGTCGCCGCCGTCAATCGAAGAAGCGCCCACGGTGGTAGCCACGATGGTGTTCACACTTCTTGTAGGCAGGTTTTTGAGCTGCTCAGAGGTCAGCGTCTGACCACTGGAAGTTTGGTCTTGCTGAATGAGTGGGACTACGTAGGCCGTGATTACGATTTCTTCCAGGACCGTTGAGGTAGACATAACCACGTTTTGAGTCGTGATTTGTCCTCCTATCACCCGCACCGCACTGATGCGCTGTGCTTGGAAACCCGTGTAGGAAAATTCTACATCGTAGGTGCCAGGGTCAAGCTGGATACGGTAATCACCGTTGTAATCTGTGATGGCGCCGCGCACAAGATCTGTGCCTTTTGACACCTTCACGGTCGCCCCAATCAACGCATCTTTGCCATCGCTTATATTGCCCGTCAACACCGTTGACTGGGCCAATGCGACGACGGCACCGAGCAGGAGCATCGCAAATGTTAATAGTAAAGAACGTACCATAGAACAGAGATTGAAAAATTTACTTGTTAGGTTTGACGATTATTTTATCCAAAAGAACTTCAGCCAACAATCTTTTCGATTCCAGCGTCCAGCCCGCTATATGGGGCGAAAGAACGACGTTTTCTAGGATATGCAAGCGTCCGTAAAGCGCTGTTTCCTTTTCTGTGAAGGTATGATGTTTCTCGTTCTCAAACACATCCAAACAAGCCCCTCCAATTTGCCCTGATTCCAAGGCGACCACCAAGTCTTCCGTTTTTACACAGGATCCGCGGGCCGTATTGATCAGCACAAAACCCTTCTTGCATTTTTGAATAAACGAGGTATCAACATAGCTTTTGGTCTCCTCCGTCAGCGGCAAATGTAAACTGATGATGTCTGCTCGCTCTTGGATTTCTGCTAAACTTGTTTCTTGTACCCAGGGCATTTGTTCCGAAAAACCGCTCGGCTTGTATTTGTCATGAGCCAACACTTCCATTTCCATTCCTGCCAATTTTCGGGCAAACTGACTTCCCGTATGCCCAAACCCCACGATGCCCAGCACTTTTCCCTTTATTTCCCAGCCCCGATTGGCCTCCCGCCGCCAGATGTTTTGGCGCACTTCGCGGTCGGCACGCGGCAGATTGTTTGCCAAAGCGAGCAACATTCCCAAGGCATGTTCTGCTACTGCATTGCGGTTGCCTTCCGGGCTGCTCCACACATTCACCCCCCTTTCTGCCGCGTATTTTCGGTCCACAATTTCCATCCCGGAACCCAATCGCGCAACAAACTGCAATTTCACGGCCGCATCCAAAAAATCCCGGTCAACCAAAATCTTGCTGTTAATCACCAGTCCTTCGTATGCTCCGATGATTGCCCGTGTTTCTTCTGGTGTGATGTCTGGCAAAAAATCACAACGCCAACCCATGTGTTCCAGCCCTTCTTTCAATATCGGGTGGCAGTCGTCTGTAATTAGCACACTTCCCATTTCGAGGTATGTTTAACAAGGTCGAAAATAGACCTCCTCATTATAGTAATTTCGGCGGAATGTGTGAATGGCAACTCTCGAAGGGCGAACGCTTCGCCCCGGTTCGTGAAAGAAGTTGATATTTCAGCTTTATCTGCGGAAATTTGCGTCTTCTATTTTTTTCCACTAACTCAGACCTTTTGCCCGACAAGCGGCAAAGATATTCAGACAAGTATATGAAGCACATCTTTTTTTCAATTCTGACAGCATTGGCTTTTTGGCAGTGCCAAGACCCCGTTCCGGTCGCCAAAAACATCCTAAACTGCTATGTTCGCTTCGATGCGGCGGCCCGAAAAGTAAAAGCAGAGGCCACGCTCCGAGATAGCGATCGCAAAAAAATCCTCGATTTGCCAGGGGGCATCCGCTTCCAATCTGCCGAAATGAAGGTTCTGCCGATCCAGGGCATCACTTACATGGTCGAGTTCCCCGCAGCTTACACTGCAGAAACGCTTTTTGACTGGAAAAATAAAAAAGGGGAAAAAGGGGTATTCAAGCTGGAAATACCTTCCATTGACTCTTTTTTCTTTGACAGCAAGGTGCTTTCAGTGAAAGATCCGGCAAACCTTCGTTGGATCGGCAAACCACTTGGCAAGGGAGAAACCCTTGTTTTTATCTGGGAAAACGTAGCTGAGGGGAAGACGGAGCCCATGGAGGTCAGTACCACCCTGGGCGCGCCGCTCATCGAAATACCTGCGGCCAAAATAGCACAGATAGGCCCGGGCGATTGGACGCTTTATCTGGTGCGCAAACGGTTTGCGAAAGCCGAAGTCCCCGATTTTTTGATAGAAAGCGCGACAGAGTTTTATACCAAGCCGATGAAGGTGAGGGTGGAAGGTTGAGGGGTATTCACTGCTTCTTCTTCTTCTCATTTACCACTTCGGTGCTGAAGGTGACTTCCAATTCCCAATTGGCGCGAAGCGGATCCAGTTTTTTGTTAAAAACACCCTCTGGCTGGCGCTGGTTGGCGAAATCACCCGTATCCCAACGACCATTTCCGTTGAGGTCTTCTATCAGGCGGGCAGAATAGGCTGCCACTTGCAAATGGTTAAAAACCAGTTTGTGGCTGGCTGCTTGTGCGGTAAACCGCCTTTCTTCTTCCAGGTTGGCCCCGTTGAGCAACTGGAGGACGTAACTTACGCCCGGTCGAATTTTATCCACGGTCAACACCAGGGTGCCGAGTTGTTTGTCGGAAAGTACGTTAAAATTGCGAATCAGCGTGTCGGCATTGGGTGTCCCCCAAAAATCGGTGAGTGCTCCGGGCAGCAACTGGAGCGCGTAGGTTTTGCCTTGTTTCCAATCTATGGCAACCGAAAACCTTCGTGGGCTGGCCGAATCGGGCAGGACGCTAAATGCCGTCACGCGATTGGAATCCACCGTGAGGAGCCAGCGCGCCGTGTCAAAGGCCACTATAGGGAAGTTGATCGGCAGCTTGGCGGGCAAACCGGGGGTTTGAATAATGGTCTTGACCGCTTGGGGCTGTAAGGGCAGACCCAATGATTTGCCACGGCCCGCCTTGGCGCTCGGCGGTGGCGCGACATCGCCAAAACCAATTCGGTGGTTTTTCAGGAATTCGCTGCGAGAAAGTTTTTTTACAAGGATGGTGTCAAAGCGCGATGAGGACAGGGAGTCCAGGTTAGGTAACACCGGGTTGGAAAACACCAGCGTCCAGGTGGTATCCATCCTAGGCAAGTCATACCAAAGCAGAAGCGAGTCGGATGTCTTTTCGAGCAACGTTCTCAAGCCTTCGGGCGCAATAGTTTGTGTTTCAAACGATTGGATAGGAATGCTGAACCCTAGTTTTGCTAAACCGTAGGCATTGGTGTTCTGTCCTATCAATCGAAATTTTGGCTGGTTTTTAAACAGTTTTAAGTTGACCCGCCCGAGGAGCGAATCGTTCACCAACAGCGCGGAATCTCGAAAAGCAATGCGCTCATTTTCGCCGTCCCATTTCAGATTATTGTCAGTTTCTTCTATTGCCACCACGCGAAAAGTACCTGATCGGAGATTCTTGAATTCGTACTGCCCCGCCTTGTTGGTTCGTGAAAAATAGTAAGGCCGCTCCTTGCGAACCGCACTATCTGCGAAGTTTTCGTAGAGCATCACAGAGACGTTTTCTACCGCATCGCCCGTAAAAGCATCGGTCAGTTGACCACTAAAAAACAGGCTGTCAATAAAGTCGCCTGTGGAAAAAACGAAACGCAGGTCTTTGGCTGGATTGCCTTCGTGGAGGTCTTTGACTGCCGTTCCAAAGTTTATGGTGTAGGTGGTATAGGGGCGCAACACCTCGTCTTTATCAAAATTCACCACCACCGTCTTGCCTTTCAGCACTATTTCCGGGCGCTTTTCCAATGGCGGCGACACCACGATCTGCGTAGTTACATCAGAAAGCACCACCCACTCGTCAAATTGCAGTTCGATGCGCCTTTTATCGAAGCGGGTAGCAAAATTGGGGGTACTCGCCAGGGTATCTATCCCCGGAGGCTGGGTGTCTTTGGGCCCGCCGGCAGGAGCACCTTGGCGGGCGCAGGATGCCAAGAGGGTGATCAGTGATAAGTGATAAGTGATAAGTGCTGCGATAGACGATGGGCGCCTAAAGTTGAATGGATTGAAGTGGTGTTGCATGGCGCGGCAAAATTACAACAACGACGGCGGGGAATGCGTCGCGGCTTCTGATTCCTGAGGTTTACGAAATAATGATGGCTTCATAAACGTCGGAAGTCGGCTCCAAAGCTCCCGAACCATTTTACCTTAGCGCCGTGAAAATTATTCTTTTAGGTACCGGCACTTCTCAGGGCGTCCCTGTCATCGGCTGCGATTGCCCGGTGTGTACTTCTGCCGACCCTTTAGACAACCGCCTGCGCTCGGCCGCATTGGTGACCGATGGCCGTACCAATGTGCTCATAGATGCCGGGCCGGATTTTCGGCAGCAGATGCTCCGTTACAGCGTGAAGCACCTCGACGCCATCCTGCTCACGCACGAGCACAACGACCACGTGATCGGGCTGGACGACATTCGCCCCTTCAATCACCGGTCTGGCGAGGCGATGGCCGTGTACACCTTGCCAAGAGTGGCAGGCGAGGTGCGGCGCCGATTCGAGTATGTTTTTACCGAGCACATACCCGGGCTGCCACGCATCGAACTGGTGCCGATTGATAAAGACACCAAGCTGGAATTCGGAAATATCGCGGTACAATCACTCGAGGTAATGCACGGGCGTTTGCCCATTTTGGGGTTCCGAATCGGCGATTTGGCCTATTTGACGGATGTAAAAACGATTTCGGATACAGAATTGAAAAAACTGGAAGGTCTGAAATATCTGATTGTCACGGCCTTACACCACCATAAACATCCCACCCACATGAATCTTGAAGAAAGCCTCGCTTTTGTGGAAAAACTTGCGCCCGAACGCGCCTGGCTCATGCACGTGAGTCACCAGATGGGGTTGGCGGCAGAGGTGAATCCCGGGTTACCAGCGAATGTGAGGCTGGCGTATGACGGGATGGCGGTGGAATGGTAGTAGGCAAGACAGTTTTATTTCACACAACGCCACGACGACACAACGTTTTGGTTTACACTTAAGGTCCAACGTTGTGTCGTCGTGGTGTTGTGTGAAATAACCTCGTCCTCTTGACTGTTTGATGTGGAAAAGTTTGGGTTTGTGGAGGCGGGGAAGTCCTAATGCTTCGTTGGCGCCGGACAAGTAGACATTCCCACCATTTTATAAATCGGGCAAAAACTTACCACACTGGTCAGGGTAAAAATGGCGGCTACCACCAGCGCCACGATACCCATCGTACCCGTTAGTGTCCCGTTGTAAAAGAGAAAAACAGCAATGGCTGCAATGATCAAACGAATGATGCGGTCGGCAGAACCCATGTTCTTGTTCATAATTAATACAATTTTATTTTGATGAAAAATGGTTGACCAACCAGACAATGAGCGCAATTAAGCCCATGCAAAGGCTACAGGCCACTGCAAATTTTAGCAAAACAGGCATTTTTTTCATTATCGGCTGATTTTAGGTCAAAAATACCGTGGGAGGGAGCGCAACCTATGTGACCTGGTTCACACAGGCGAAATTATTTCTATTACCCCTCGGGCATGACGCAAAAAGCCCATTTGCTCGAATTGCCGGATAAGGCGCGAGATGATCTCGCGGGAAGCATGAAGGTCATCGGCGATTTGTTGTTGGGAAATTTGCAAACGCGCAGATTTCAAAGCGGCCGATTTTTCCAGCAAGTAGTGTTTGAGCCGCTCGTCCAGTTGTTGGAAAACAACACTTTCCAGCGTGTACAAGAGCTCATCATATCGGCTGCCAAAACTTTCAAACGCAAATCGCTGCCAAGCCGGAAAACGTCGGGTAGCCTCGTGAATCAGGGCTGCGGGCAACAACACAAGGATGCTTTCTTCCTGAGTGACGGCGTTCACGCGACTGGTTTCTCCCCGATAACAAGCACTCAGCGTCATGGCGCAGGTTTCGCCCGGCAGGATATAGTAGAGGAATATTTCCCGGCCCTCGGCATCTTGCCGGGATACTTTAACGGAGCCGCTGATTACCAATGGGATATGACGGGCTATGCTGTCCACTTGCATCAGTGTAATACCATGCTCAAAGACTTTTTGAACACTTTGTTCCGCCAACCATTCCACTAAATCGCTTTGATCAAAGGCTGGAAATGCTTTTCGCAGAGTTTGTGATTCTGGGTGATCTGGTTGTGATTTCATTAGACAAGGTCATTAATTGCCGCAAGATGCATCAAAATCAAAGCACTTCAAAGCGCTGCGAAAACAATGGGGCCCCGCTTTTTTCCAGTCAATGCAAAATGATTAAAAAGGTCAACTTGCCCCGTGATTAGTGCAAGCCTTCAAGAGGAGCTTGTTGCCACCTTTGCGCGAACCAAATCACCCGTACTTTTGTTATAAATTAAAGTCTAAATCATGCCCTTGCTTAATAAAGATTCGAAATCGTACAGCATTTTTCACCTTAAATGCCCTCGTTGTCATGAAGGTGAAACATTCGAAACAGGTAGCTGGTCATTCAAGAAGTCCTTTGACATGCTGCAGCGGTGCCCAAAATGCAACCTGAACTATTTTCCCGAGCCGGGCTATTATTATGGCTCGATGTTTATCTCCTATATCTGGATGGGATGGTTTTGTCTGCTTTTTGTAGGCTTTTTTCATTGGTTTTTGGGCTGGAGCCAGACTTGGGCATTTAGCCTGCTGATCGGCTTTTTAGCGATCAATTTCGTTTATATCTTTAGGATTTCCCGCTTGATGTGGATCAATATTCATGTTCAGTATGACGCCAAAGCGGTTGAAAAGCACGGCGTTCAAAGTGCGGATCCATTGTAATGGCAGTGGGCTTAGAATGAGAAAGTCCAATTTGCCTATAAATAGTGCCACTGATGGTTTAGTAGATTGTAGCATCTTTTCATGCTGAAAATTACCTATGTTTATGCCCAAAATCACTTTGTAAGAGCGCCTTGATTTGACCATGTTTCGTAAACTTGGATTTAAAAGCGACAAAATAGTGACGTTTGTGGACTCCTATTGCCTATTTTATTTCTAAACTATCCCGCTCACCATGGACACCGAAATACTCGCGCGAATACAGTTTGCCTTCACAGTCTCATTTCACTACATATACCCACCAATGAGCATCGGTTTGGGGCTCATTATTGTGATAATGGAAGGTTTATACCTGAGAAGCGGAAACAAAATTTATGAGCAAATGACGCGGTTCTGGATCCGGATTTTTGCATTGATTTTCGGTATTGGAGTGGCAACAGGGATCGTGATGGAGTTTGAATTCGGCACCAACTGGGCTACCTACTCTAAATATGTAGGGGATATTTTTGGGTCGGCACTCGCAGCAGAAGGCATTTTTGCTTTTGCCCTCGAATCCGGATTTTTGGGTATTTTATTGTTTGGTTGGAATAGGGTCAGCCCCAAGGTTCATTTTTTTTCCACTTTAATGGTATGGTTGGGTTCTATGTTTTCGGCGGTATGGATCGTGGTGGCTAATTCCTGGCAACAAACTCCGGCAGGATACCACATCGTCGGCGAAGGAATGAATGCCCGGGCAGAGATTACAGATTTTTGGGCTATGGTATTCAATCCGTCCAGCATAGATCGACTTTCACACGTTTGGATCGGATCTTTTCTGGCAGGGGCTTTTCTGGTAATGAGTGTAAATGCCTGGTATATCTTAAAAAAAAGGCATCTGGAGATTGCCAAACCTTCGTTCAAAATCGCTTTAGTAATTGCCATTGCAGCCTCTCTGGCCCAATTGTTTACCGGACACCAAAGTGCAGAGGGTGTAGCCAACAATCAGCCCGCCAAACTGGCTGCTTTAGAGGGGCATTTTGATAGCTTGGCTGTTGCAGATATGTATTTGCTAGGCTGGGTAGATAAAGAACAGCAAAAGGTAAGTGGTTTGGGTATCCCAGGTGGACTTTCGTTTTTGATTCATCAGGATTTCGTGACCCCTGTGAGGGGCCTGAACAGTTTCCCTGTGAATGAGCGCCCGTCTCAAGTGAATGCGGTGTTTCAATTTTATCATTTGATGGTGGCGATTGGGATGCTGCTGATTTTGTTGTCGATCATTGCCGCCTGGATGTGGCGAAAGGGGCGATTGTTTGAAACCCAATGGCTGATGAAGGCTTTTGTGTGGGCGGTTATTCTGCCTCAAATTGCCAATCAGGCAGGCTGGTTTGCAGCGGAAATGGGTCGGCAACCCTGGGTAGTATACGGGCTTTTGCGCACCAGCGATGCGTTTTCACGTACCGTTACGGCCAATCAGGTGCTGTTTTCCTTAATCTTGTTTACCCTTGTTTATTTGGTCTTGTTAGTGTTATTTCTATACCTTCTGACCCAAAAAATTCAGCATGGCCCTGACGTACATGGGCATTCAGAAGATTCCAGTGTACATTCCAGACGAGAAAACCCATTAATGTCTAAAAAATAACCGCATAAATATTTCCGCTATGTTTTTAGGTATTGACTACACAACTTGGTGGTTTTTGGTATTCGGTGCGGTAATCACAGGATACGCCATTCTGGATGGTTTTGATCTGGGCGCGGGCGCCTTGCATCTGTTTTTGAAAAAAGAAGAAAGCAGACGGATTGCCTTAAATGCCATCGGTCCGGTTTGGGACGGCAATGAGGTTTGGCTGGTCATAGGCGGAGGTGCCTTGTTTGCTGGATTCCCGATAGCCTATGCTGCTATTTTTTCGGCATTTTATGTGCCTTTTATGATTTTCATTGTTGGGCTTATTTACCGCGCGGTTGCCATAGAATTCAGGAGTAAGGAAACCGGCAAATGGTGGAGGGCATCCTGGGATTTTATCTACTTCTTTGCTTGTACTACGGTAACCTTATCACTTGGTTTGATGTTGGGAAATATCGCTTTGGGCATTCCGCTAGACGTCAACCGCGAATTTGCCGGAAATTGGCTAGATTTTTTCAATCCCTTTAGCTTACTGGTGGCCGTTACTACGCTGGCTTTGTTTATGATGCACGGTGCCATTTTCCTCACGATGAAAACGGAAAATCGGCTTTTTGCCAAACTCACCTTGCTAGCAAAAAACTTTACCATTTTCTTCGTCATCTCCTTTACGCTCACAACGCTCTACACGCTCCTGTATGTGCCACATCTGAGCGATCAAATCCGTTCCAAACCAGTTTTGTTTTTCTTGCCAATGATTATGGTGCTGGCAGTTGCCAATATTCCGCGCCAGCTAACCAAAGGGCATTACAGGGCTGCGTTTATTAGCTCGGCAGTAACCATTGCTACCTTGCTACTCACCGTAGCTATAGAGGTTTTCCCATACCTGGTTTATTCGCCAAACAATCCAGCCAACAGCGTCACAATCACCAATGGCGCCGCCAGCAGTAAAACCATGGAATTGCTGTTGCTGATTGCCTTGATTGGAACACCTCTGGTAGGACTTTATACGGCTTTCGTTTTCTGGACCTTTAAAGGGAAGGTAAAACTGGACGACATGAGTTATTGATGCGCAATGTGAGGGGGCGCCCAGAATCAGGTTCTTTGCTTGCGGAATTAGGGCGTGTTTCCAGTATGGAAATTGGACAATTGAGCTGATTCGTCGCTGCGATGTATAGTTTGTGTTGCATTAGAGCAGGATATTGTTGCTAAAAAAAATAGCGACAGCCATTATAGCTGCCGCTACACATCAAAACAAAACGAAAACCTATTACGGTATTTTTTTACTTGACTTCTTCATACGCCACATCCTCAGCGGATTGACCCGAAGTCTTATACTTCTGCTGCGGTGCTGCACAACCCGCTGATCCACAACACCCTATGTCGAATATTGCCTGCATAGCAAATATGCCCGCGGGTAAAAGCAAAAGCCATTGCGCGGTACGAAAAGCTTCCACCGTAGCCCAAATAGCAATTCCGGCGCGAAGCACACGCATGAAGTGCCAGTTACTTAAAAGCGTTGTCATGTTATTTTTATTTAGAGGTTTTATTGCCTGCTGCCAGCCAGCCATTCATGCCGGGCGACATCTCGTACACCAACTGGAACTTTTGTTGGTGGAGCATTTTCGCAGCTTCTGCGCTGCGTCCTCCAACGGCGCAGTATAGCAGTACAGGACGTTTTTTGTCCAATTGTTTTACCTTGTTTTGGAAGGATGGGGCCGTAAAATCAATGAACTCGGCACCCGGCAGTGATCCTGTTTGAGCGATTTCGCCTGGAGTGCGCAGGTCTACAATCTGCAAATCACTGTTTTTAGTGCTTAGCAGGGTTTGGGCTTCTTTAACCCCGATTTTTTTGAGGACTGGTTGCGTGCAACCAATGGTGCCAAAAAGCAGGGAAAAGGCTATGACTGATAATAATTTCATGCGTTGAATGGTTTTAGAAAATTAGTGAGGAAGACGTTCGCGCAAATACCCATACATCCAGGTGCCTCCAATGGCGCTCAATAGCGTAACCCCAATGACAAAGGCGCCGCTGCCAATTTGGGCAAACAAAGGTCCCGGACAAGCACCCGTCATCGCCCAACCCAGACCGAAAATGGTGCCGCCAAAAATTTGGCCCCGGTTGAATTTTTTGGGGTGAAACTCAATCTGCTCCCCATAGATCGTCTTGACTTTGTACCTTTTAATGAGCCAGACGGAGATGGCGCCCAGCACTACGCCCGTGCCAATGACCCCGTACATGTGGAAAGATTGCAGTCGGAACATTTCCTGAATGCGAAACCAGGAAACAATTTCCGCTTTTACGAAGGCAAGGCCGAAAACGATCCCGACCGCAGCGTATTTCAAATTGTACCACCAGGGGTGTTTCAATTGCGACTCGTTCACACACATGGTATCGAGGGAGCGCACCTCAAAATCAGTATTGATCGCCGCAGCGATTTCTTCAGCCGTTGGCGAATGGAATTGTTTGATGTTAGACATTTTTCTTGTGCAGGTTTCTGAAAAAGAAGAAGAGCAAAACGAGGAGTGTCAGCATTGATTTTTAAAGCATTAAGATGTGCGGCAGAATCAAGTTTGCCATGATGAAGCCCCCGACCATGAAAAAGATCGTAGCCACCAAAGACGGCCATTGAAGGTCCGACAAACCCATGATCGAGTGCCCACTGGTGCATCCGCCCGCATAACGAGAGCCAAAACCCACCAAAAAGCCTCCCAAGACCAACATGATAAATCCGCGCAACGAAAACAGGCTCTCCCAGGAAATCAACTGGTTGGGCACCATGCCGCTATAGTCGGTAATGCCGTAGGTTTGAAGTTCTGCCGCCAGTTCAGGCGCCACTTGTACGGGTTCTGGATTGGCCAAAATTGTAGATGCGATGATGGCACCTGCAATGATTCCCCCGACGAAAAAGAAGTTCCAAATCTCTTTTTTCCACTCGTACTTAAAGAATTTTACGTTTGCGGGGAAACAAGCCGCGCAGGCGTGACGCAAATTGGCCGAAAGGCCGAAGTGTTTGTTGCCCAAAATGAGCAAGGTTGGCACGATAAGCCCGATGATGATGCCAGCGGCCCACCATGGCCAAGGTTTAGAGAGTAGTTCCATGTTTATAGTCTGATTATTATCAACAAAGGTGGTGACATTGGTCACTTACCCTGCGTGACATTTATCACGTTTAAGAAGTATTAGTAAATCAAGCCAAATTACCGCGGAGACATAGATGCACGGAGGATTGGAATTAAGACCTATAAGGTTTTGGAAACCTTATAGGTCTAAGGATTCAGTAGATGTAATTGAAAACCAGGTTGTAATGCGACATATCCACCCGGTTAATGACATACTTATCGTTGCCATAAACTTCGCCCAGGCGGCCTTTCCAGACATACAGGAATTGCACCCTCAGCCCTTCAAACATGCCCCCAAATGCATAGCGGACATCAAAATTCAACTGCTGGAAGGAGGGGAATGCGTATTTGTTGAGCGCCGCATTTTTCACATCTGGCAAGTAAAAATGACCATAGGCGGTCTCTAGTCGCAATTTCTTGTTTTTTGTCTGCCAGTTCAACCGTCCCGTAATGGAGTGCGAATCGCCACTGCCCTCCACCCGCTCTCGCGACATGAAGGTGTAGAAAGGTTCGCGGCCCCATTCCCGGGGCGAGAGGAAACGCCCATCGGCAGTGACACGCGTATAGGCCGCCAGCGCCTGCCAATTGCCGTGTTGCCAACCCGTTTGTGCGCTTACTGCGTTGGATTGCCCCCCTTTTTGAAAATAAGTTTTAGAAACCTCCTCATTGCCGCCATGCGCCAGGGCATCCTGATGGGTTCCTTGTATTCCAAACAGCAGTTTGTGCTTGTTTTTGAGCGGATGAGTATAGTCCGCCTGCACAAAAGCTGTGTTGAAGATATTTTCTACATACTGATTCCACACTTGAATTTTCGTGCGTTTGCCCCATTGTCGCGTGATGCCCAGCAGACCAATGCCCCTGCTCTCCAGATTTTCAGGGTAGCCACTGCCGGTGCCATCAGGATTCAGCCCTTTGGGGTACAAGCCAATAGATTCGCCTACACCAAACCATTCCACGGTACTTCGCGGCGATATTTTCCAAAGAAAGCCGCCCTCTATTTTGGTGTTTTTCAATTCGTTTATTTCTACCCAAACACCAGATTCCGCAGTGGGGCGCATCCGTCCGTCCTGGTAATTGACAAAAGGTGTTTGCAGCGATTGCTGCCCCACCGTTATGCGCGATTTTTTCCATTGATAGCGCAACCACAGTTCCTCAATCCGGTCGAGATCGTTGCGATTTTTTGGGTTTTCTACATCAAAAAGGCCAATCTCGTAGCGATTGACGGCCCCGGTGAGCGAATCTTTTGCACTAAGGTCAGAGGAGGCCAAATTGTAATTAAACATCCCACCCAAGCCAAAACTAAACCCGTGCCAGGGCGATGTGGCAAAATGCAAACTGCCTCCAGCGGCCCAGGCGTAGTAGTCGGACAATTGCCGGGTATTGTCGGTCGCCATAAAGAAGGTGCGGAAACTGCCATGGAAATGGCCATGCTCAAAGGCTTCCAGGAGGTTGCTGGCCTTGGGTTTTGGCTGAGGCTGCGACTCCGCCGGGACGGGTTGTGTGGTTTGTGCAAAAAGCAGGACGGCTTGCAGCGCTCCTGCCAATAGTAGAATGGTGCGTTTCATGTTGTGGTGCAATATCTTCTTTGAATGCTGCCACAAAGGTCGGGGGGGGAAGGGGGGGCGGACGTGACTTATGTCACTGCGCACAACTAGTTAACATGATACGATTGGATACCCAATGGGTTGATTATTAGTGTAGGCACTGACCAATATCACCTTTTACATTTGTTGACAAAAAGGAATATGCGCCTACCTTGCGACAATATTATCGCACTTAATATGCTATCCAGAGCCGAACCTGCTTCCTCCCATCCGACATATACACGGCACGCCGCCCATCAAAACAAGCGCGGTTCGTTTTTCAGTCCAGCAGTGGAAACAAAGCAGCCGTTTTTTAGTCCGGCCTTTGTGCAACCCAAACTAAAGCTAGGACGCCCAGACGATCAATACGAACAGGAAGCGGATACCGTAGCGGACCAGGTGGTGCAACGCTTGAGCAACCTACAGATGCCCATGGCAGTACAAAGCAAATGTCAGGAATGCGAGGAAAAAGAAAAACTACAACGGAAAGAAGCGGAGGACGAGCCGGAGGTAATGAAACAAGCGGAGGAATTAGAGGAAACCTCTATACAAGCCAAGGCGGGGCCAGGAAGCGCCTCTACACCTGCTTCCAATCTTCAAAGCCGCTTATTCGCTAACAAGGGAATGGGCTCCCCCATAGAAAGCAACGCTCGCGCTCCATTGGAATCTGCTTTTGGCCAGGACTTCGGCAGGGTGCGTATACATACCAACAACGAAGCTGCGCAGATGAACCAGGCCCTCAACGCCAAGGCGTTTACACATGGTTCAGATATTTATTTCAACGAAGGGCAGTATAGCCCGGGATCGACGGAGGGGAAGAGATTGCTGGCGCATGAATTAACACATACAATACAGCAAAAGCAGGGCAGCAAATTAGTCCAGCGATATACAGAGTATGATAATGATGCTCAAAGTAACAAAGGGTCTAACGGCTGGATACACCGAGATAGACCACCACTGAAAGTTGCAGATTCGGGAAAGTTAGCTGTTGGAGATGGAAAGGATGCATGGGCGACCCCAGCCAATATCATTAGGGCCGAGAATACGTTGAAATCCATTGGCTCGGAAGCCAAAATAGTAAAAGGAACACATACAATTAGTGGATGGAAACCCAAGTCCAGGTCAAAGAGCCCTTCTGAAAAAATAACATTATACGAAGTACTTCTGAGAAACCGTAGAATTAGTGGTCTTCCATCCAAGCTTTCTATTTCGAAGCTTATTCTTGCGATTAAACGCCCCCTTTTACTTAAAGCGAACTGCGGCGCAGCTGCCAGACAGATAATGGGGATTAGCAATCCCAGAGAAAGGTTTTCAGCAATGATAAAAAACAATGGGGAGGATTTATATACCGACGGTATTAATTATACTGAAGGCACTCCTGGAACTGACTTTTTGAGTAGAAGGATCTATCAGCAATGTAAGAAAGCATATGGTGGCCGAGGATGGCTCTCTCAGGCAAAAATGGAAAGGTTATGTGGTATAAATCGATACGCTGCTCCCGAGATTGGTCAGGCTATGGCCAGTGACAAAGCTCGCCCCAACTATATTTTTCACTTTGCTGGAGTGATCTTAAAGGATGGTTCTGATTATGTCACTGCGGAAAACACACCAGGTAATCCCATTACAGATTGGAAATTCGCAATGTACTCCTCCAATCCTGAGTCAACGCAAACATTTTATGATAAATGGGCACGCGATAATTCTACAGTTATGGTCGTAGAATCAGAAAAAGCCAGAAATGTTAGAACAATTTGGCCTTCTAAACTTAGAATGTATATTCCTCTTTTGGTTTTATTGCCTCTGGCTATGGGTACACGCCTTTTTGTGATAAAGAAGAAAAGAATTACTAAGGTCCACGTGTTAAGTTTTGTTGAAGTGAAATCAGGCCCTCCTACTCATATAGGAAAAAAAGGATGGATTCATCAAAATCTTTATCGGCCAATACTGTGAGGTTTATAAGCCTTTCGGAATAATGACAAAAAAAGATGAAATCCTCTGAATCAAAAATATCTACAACTTCTCCTCACCTTCAGCTGGTAGCGGAGGAACGTCTGCCTTTCTTCGGAAGTGCTGCTGGAGGTCAGGCTATCCAGCGGAAGCCTTTCTTTGATGCGCCCCTAATCCAGGCCAAACCAATTATCCAAAGAAAGGCAGAAGGCGAGCACTCAGTTTTCAGGTCGGAGTCTCCTTCATCTGCCGCAGGTGGCCAATTCAGTCTGGAAATGTTCCGAAGGCTCGAACAAGCCAGAAGATTCTATAATTTGATGGAATCGCCCCTGCAAAAAGCAGTAGGCATGCCTGAAAAAAAGCATGTCCAGGACAAGAATCTTGAAAATAATGAATGGCGGTGGAATCCAGATATTGTCAGTGGACTGATGTTGATGTACAATAAAATGACAGATGACGGGACATGGCAATATGTAGACAAGGTTGTAGCTGCCTCGAGCAGGGTAACCATGAGTTTTGTTCCCAAAGGCGGACACGACCACTTGAGAAAGAAATTGGAGCAGCATGACTATACCCGGGTTCTTGCTAGATTTGGTGGAATTCATTGGGGTATGCGCAAATATGCCCTTGGCGGAACAAATGTGCATTTCAAGCATCACAGGGCTGAGGACATCTCAGTGGAAGCCCATATTGATTTATATGACCCAACCTATAGTTTAATGGATGCTTTAATGCATGGGATAGTAGATTACCGTGGTTGGAAAAGAAGAAACCCCAGACAGATCTATAAATTTTTGAAGAAAGAAGGCTTACCTATGAGCGAAGGCATTCTTAAACACCTCGAAAGCGCCAAAGGTCAACAGAAAAAAGAACCTCTGATGCCGCTACCAGATGCGATGAAGGCCATTATCAGCAAAATCGATAAAAATTTGTTGCGTAATTGGATGTTGAGCCAAGCGTTGAATGAAAAGGACATGGCAGGGCCCGATGAGGAGGAAAGGATGTTGGAAGGTTACAACCTCATCAAAAAAAATCAGGCAAGCCTAACGGACGCTCAAGAACTCGCCCAAGCCATTGCAAGGGAACTGACAATCGCCGCTAAGGATAATGAGCGTAATGGTGAAGCCATCATTGACCATGTAGAGATATCCTTGGGAGAAACCCCAATTTGGGGATATTTGAGGGTTCTTACTGGCCTTGAAAAGCGATTGGAATGGATTGTGAACATCCTGGTATCCCATCTCCCCAAAAAAGATTTTATGGTGAAGCATATCAAATTTACGTACGGTAAAAAAGAGGGCGGACGCTATGCCATGAAAGAAATCTGGACCTATATTAGGAAGTAAGAACCCGAAGGAGGGTGGAATCCCCGTGCCTTACTTAAAAATATCCCTCATCTCCTCCAAATCATACACATCCGGCCGCACATGGTCCAGCTTGTTGCTGCTACCAGTCAGGAAAGTGCCGTTTTTCAAAAACGCAAAATGCAACTTGTCGTTCGAGGCCATATAGAGAATATGGTCTATTTTTACTTCCGGAGGCAGGATACAATGGTGTGTGTCGTGTTTATCTAAATCATTACTGCTGCCTCTTCCCACCCAGAGCTCCGTCCCTTTTTGGAACCATGCAAAGTGCATATTATTGTTGCTGGTGATATACCGGAGATTTTCCGGATTAGCACCTCGGGGAAGCCGGGATCGGTACCAGTCACGTTTGGCGCCCAGCGCTACACTCGGCCCGGTGCAGACCCATAAATGATAATCCGGATCTCCTTTCGGTGTAAGCTCGATATGCCAGGCAAAATGCATGGCATCATTGGAGGAAATACTGACCAAATCCTCGATAGTCATGGGTTTGCCCTCAAATGGTTTGATTGTAAACCGTTGGCGGGACCTTTTTGCTTCGTGGTCTGCGGTGGTGCCTGCACTTACTTCATTGGTATCGTACCACGCAAAGTGCATCGTGTTGTTGGCTGAAAAATATATGGCTTGCATGATTGTTTTTTTTGTTGAGACAATGGGTATTATTTTATTCAAATCGTTTGTGGAGTAGGAGAGACAGGCTTTTGGGGTACATACTCCATTTAGGCACTCCAATTGATTACAAAATTAAACATTTTTCTTTTCGATACGTAGAAAAGTGAAGCGCGTAAACCAGTTGCCACTGCGCAAACAATTGGACGCTTTGTACTACCCGACCTTGCAGTTTAAATATGAGAATGTCAGACAGTTACGAAGCCATTCACATTCCAGGCCGAGATCTTCCTCTAAATATTTGACTATCATCACCCCCTCCCGTGACCAAAGTCACGAATCTCCGAAGAAACAAGCCCATACCTTTGTGAGTAAGTATTCACACACAGTTCATTCTTAAAGTTTTAATCATGAAAAATTGGTTTTTAAATCTGTCAGCCCTGTTGGTGTTGACTTTTGGAGCAACGCTTCCGCTGGCCAGTTGTGGCAAGGACAATGATTTCGCACGAAGAAATATCCTCGATGTGAATCAGGAGCATGGCTATACCAACATCAACCTTGAGAATAACCAGTACAATCTGGATAATTTGCCCTCGGAGCCCCTCAGCGACGAGGAAAGAGCAAGTCTCCTGTTTATGCGGGAGGAGGAAAAAGTAGCAAGGGATGCCTACATTAAATTATTTGAAAAGTGGAATCAGCCTGTTTTCGACAACATCTCAAATAGCGAGGCGACACACATGGGCGCCATATTGCAACTGATTAACAAGTATGATCTGACAGACCCTGTTGGAACAAACGGTATAGGGGTATTTGTCAACTCAAATTTGCAGGCTTTGTATGATGCACTTCTGCCACAAGGCGAAACGAGCCTGGTTGAAGGTCTGAAAGTGGGCGCTTTGATAGAAGAGGTTGACATTATTGATCTCCAAAATGCCCTATCCTCTTTCGTAGACAATCAGGACATCAAAATGGTTTATGAAAATTTGATGAAGGGCTCCCGCAATCACCTCAGAGCATTTGT
>Ga0247843_1002157_pt1 | contig 36980 bp, 37 predicted proteins | sample LaCruzMarch2017__FD_192420 | JGI IMG/M metagenome (GOLD analysis project Ga0247843, IMG submission 192420) | Freshwater microbial communities from meromictic Lake La Cruz, Castile-La Mancha, Spain - LaCruzMarch2017_8m | ecosystem: Environmental > Aquatic > Freshwater > Lake | place: Spain... | reverse complement strand
CATCGGCATCGCCATTTTTAAACTTAATAGTTCTGCAGTCACCAGATGATTTTCTTGTTTCATGAGTTGATCCATCATGAAAATAACCATGACATGTTTTTCTTGAAAACCTAATGTCTTGTAATGCTCTAATAATAAATATTTTAAATCGATTGCTTCAAACATCGTATCCATATTGAACCCATTATAGCAAAGATGCTTTAATCTGTTTGAATCCCATAGGAGGCTAAGAGTAATTTAGCTTCATAGGGTTGATGAACTAACATTTTATTGAGTTCTTGTTTTACTTTTTGCGGATTTAAATAATCAAGCAAAGGTAAACTTTGTTGCAGCGCTTTTGCTAAGGTTGATTCTAAAGTAAAACCTAATGAATGCTGAAACCGAATCACGCGCAAGATTCTTAACGGATCTTCTTGAATACGAAGATAAGGATCACCAATCATCCGTAATATTTTTTGACTTAAGTCTTCTTGTCCGTGGGCAAAGTCTAAAATGTTGGACGTGGCATCCATATAAATCGCATTGATGGTTAGATCACGTCTTGAATAATCCAGTTTCGGTTCTTTGACAAAAGAAATGGATTGAGGATGGCGCTTATCTTGATATAACGATTCTTGTCTTAAGGTGGTGATATCAATGGAATACTGATCTTGTTTCATTTGCACAGTTCCATAATGCGCGAACCGGAAATTGGCATTAGGAAGAAAGGTTTGCATTTGGGTTGGCAGTGCATCCGTGGTTAAATCAAAATCAAGCACAGGTCGGTTGAGTAAATAATCTCTGGTGCTTCCACCAATCAACCATAAACGAAACCCATGAGTTTGAAAGACTGTAGCTAAATCAATGAATGGTTTTAATCGCATGTTAATATCATAACAAAATCTAATTCCAAATAAAAAAGGGATAGATGCTTGTGACATCTATCCCCGTAAGTTTGCTAACTGAAGTCTAGCGAACTTTTTCTTTTAAGGTCTTGCTGGCTTTGAAACCAACGACTTTGGTTGCAGGAATTTTGATTTTTTCAGTAGTTCCTGGCTTAACACCAATGCGGGCCTTACGATTGCGGACGGTGAACGCACCAAATCCAGCTAACTTAACTGGTTGGCCTTTGCTTAAGGCTTTGGTTAAAGCACCTAAGACGACTTCGAGGACTTTTTCAGAATCTTTCTTACTGTGTCCTGTTTCCTTGGCAACGACTTCCACTAGATCTACTTTGTTCATATATTCCTCCTAGATCTTTCTATGCATAAAGTAGCATAGGCACGAAATTAATGCAACTATATTTCATCACGTCAGATTCTAAAAAATCTTGACAAACACTAAGTTTAGGTTTTTTATTCAACTTTCAACGGACGATTCATTAAGGTTTTAATTAAGTCTGAAGGTCTTTTTTTGTCGTACAAAACGGCATAAACCGCTTCTATGATCGGTAATTTTAAGCGATATTTTTTTGCAAGTTGATGAGCGATTTTAGCAAAAGAAACCCCTTCAACCGTCTTTTGATTGGTGGTAAGAAAAGGTTCAGCACTATTGTCTTTTCCGATTTTGATGCCAGCTTGATAGTTACGAGAATGTTTAGAATAGCAGGTAACAATCAAGTCGCCTAAACCAGTTAATCCTGCAAGAGTTTTTAATTTTCCGCCCAACACTTTTCCTAATTGCATCAATTCGGTTAAGCCTCTTGTCACCAACGCTGCTCGAGCATTATCACCAAGTTTTAAACCGGTAACAACGCCACTGGCAATGGCAATAACATTTTTTAAGGCGGATCCTACTTCAGAACCAATCTCATCTTTTTGAATGTAGACTCGAAAGTATTCATTGGAAAAAAGTTGAGAAATTTGTTCTGCCAATGGTACATACTTGCTCACCGCAGAGACCAAAGTTAATTGGCGATTAATGACTTCTTCTGCATGAGAAGGACCAATCAAACTAACCACGCCAAGAAGAAATTTTTTGGGAATTAAACGCCGAATGGTTTCCGATAAACGATCATTGGTTATAGGATCAAATCCTTTAGCCGTATTGATGAATAGTGTTTTTGTTTTTAACAATGGGATGATTGAACTAACCAATAATCTGACCGAAGATGAAGGAACAGATAAGATAATAAGTTGAGTCTCCTGGATGGCTTGGGATAGGTCGCAAGTAGCAACAATTGAAGTTGGTAATACAAATACTTCGTCAAAATAATTTGAATTGGTGTGCTTCTGATTGATTTCATCACAGACCTTTGAATTTTTTGAATAGATGGTCACTTGGTTGCCATTATCGGCAAGAACAAGGGCAAGAGCGGTTCCCCAAGAGCCAGCACCAAGAATGGTAATTTTAGTTTTCATTTTCTTTCCCTATTGATGATTTTAATCGGTGTCCCGGTAAAGTCAAAACTTTCTCGAAGCCGGTTTTCCAAAAAGCGTTGATAAGAAAAATGCATAAAGGTTGGTTTATTACAAAACATAATGAAGGTTGGTGGGTTTTGACTAACTTGTTCACCATAATAAATTCTTAATCGACCACCATTAAATTCTGGGGTTTGATTCATTAATTGAGCATCCACAAGCAATTCGTTTAAGCGAGCAGTTGGGACTCTACGTTGGGTCGCTTCATAGACTTGTTTGACGGTTTTGATGACAGCATCTAATCGCGTTTTCTTTAACGCAGAAGTATAAAGAATAGGAACGAATTCTAAAAATGGCATAAGCAGTCTTAGTTTGATGGTGTACTGATGCATATCGCGATCGCCTTTTTTCGCTAGATCCCATTTGTTAACCACCAGGACCATGCCTTTATACGCTTGAAAAGCAAATCCGACGATGTGCTTATCTTGTTCTAGTAAACCATCTTCGGCATTGATGGTGACCACGACCACTTGAGCCCGTTCAATTGCCCTTAAGGAGCGAATCGCAGCATACTTATCAATCGATTCAAAAATGGCCCCACGTTTTTTTAACCCAGCGGTATCAATCATGACATAATCCGTACCTTCAAATTGAAAGGTTGTATCGATGGCATCACGAGTGGTTCCTTCGATAGGAGAAACAATCACGCGTTCTTGTTGGAGAATGGCATTCACTAAACTTGATTTACCAACATTGGGTCGACCGACCACAGCGAATTTCAAATGGCCATCATAGCTAGGAATTTCTTTATCTTTAGGTAATTGTTTAATCACCGCATCTAACAAATCACCAACCCCAATCCCGTGAAGGGTTGAAATCGGAATCGGCGAACCAATCCCCAATCGATAATAATCATTGATGTCGACCATCAATTGACCATCATCAATTTTATTCACTGCCAAGATGATTGACTTTCCTGATTTAAATAAAATCGAAGCGACAAGCAAATCATCGGCATTGATTCCTTTTCGGCCATCAAGAAGATAAATAATGACGTCCGCTTCTTGAATGGCAATGCTTGCCTGAATCCGAATCAGTTCTTGGAAAGGTCGTTTGGTGACTTCAATACCACCAGTATCAATCAAGCGAAAGGAAACGGTTAACCATTCTGCTTCCGCATAAATTCGATCCCGGGTCAATCCAGGGGTGTCATCGGTGATGGCTTGGCGTTTACCAATAATACGATTAAAAAGTGTGGATTTACCAACGTTGGGTGCACCAACGATGGCGACAATACCCTTAACCATGGGCAACGCCTACTTTTTTGTGAACGATGTCTAAAATCCGTTCAACCACTTCATTGACAGTCATGAATGAGGTATCAATCAAAATGGAATCCGAAGCAGGCTTTAATGGAGCAAATTCACGATGGGAATCAATATAGTCTCGATGACGTAAATCTTCTTCCACACTATCTAGTGTGCAAATGATGCCTTTTGCTAAGTTTTCTTCATATCGTCTAACCGCTCTTGTTTCCACGGAGGCAATCTGGAAAATCTTAATGTTGGCTTCCGGAAGAACATAGGTTCCGATATCACGACCATCCATCACCACCGATTGATTCCCAGCCATGTGGCGTTGAAAGTCAACAAGGGCTAAGCGAATGGATTTATAAGAAGCAATGTAGGAGACTTGACTCGATACCTTAGGTTCACGAATTTCTAAAGCGACATTTTCTCCATTTAAAAACACTTCACCGGTGGGTGATAAGGTAATCTTGACGTTGGCAATAAACGCTTCTGCAGCTGCTTGGTTTTGCGGATCAACGCCTTGGCGCATGACATAGAGGGTGAAAGCACGATACATGGCCCCGGTATCGATATAGGTAATATTGAGTTGTTTAGCGACTAATTTCGCTACGGTTGACTTTCCTGCAGCAGCAGGACCATCAATCGCAATGATCAGTTTGTTTTTCATCTTCCAAAGTATACCAAAGCAACCACCAAGATGAGTAAAATGATGACCCCTGCGCCCAACAACCACATGAAGATTTGAATCGGCTTAAAAGATGAGTTTTCGTTGCTATCTTCAGCAAGAAAGACTTGTTTATTGGATAAACGTTCAGGATTCATTCTTAAAATGGCTTGGCGATACCTAGCAAATTTCTTTATTCGAGTTGGTTTTTGATTGTTCCACATAAATGTTGGTTGGTTGTTTACAGTAGTTTATCCTTAACTTCTTCATTATAATAGGTTCATGGACCCAAAAAAACCATTAATCATTAAAGATCTTTGCATCGCATGTGGCTTATGTAACGCCATGGTTCCTTCTGTGTTTGATTGGGATGATGATGGAAAAATGAAAGCGATTGTTCCGCTTGTTCCTTCCGGTAAAGAATCCGAGGTTGAAGAAGCAAAAATTAGTTGCCCCACCGCTGCCATTGAAGTTAAATAACTTACTTAAATTTTTTAATCAATCGATGCGTTCGCTTATAGGTGAACAGTGTTAACGCAATAATCACTAGATTTTTAAAAACATTAAAAGGTAAATACATCCAAAGCACCAAAGACCAATAAGGGTTTTCCACTTGCGGTAGGACGGTTTGAATGTAACCCAAAAATGCTTCTGGGGTTAAGTTTAAAAATAAGGTCAGGTATAAATCCGTGATGACTAAGGCATTCAGCAACGAGGTAACGGTTAACTGACTGATAAACCCGATGATAAATCCAATCGAGGCAGTTTTTTTATCACGATGCCGTTGATAAAGGATGACCCCAGGTAACACAAAGGCCATCGAATAGAAAAAGTCAGCGAGCTCACCAATCCCACCCGTGGTCGTGTAAAAAAGTGAAAATAAAAATCGAAACAAACCAATAAAGATTGCCGCTAACGGTCCAAGAGAAAAACCACCAATAAAGATAACGATTTCCGATAAGTTAAGTTCTAAAAACAAGATAATCGGTATACGAAAGATCGGTAAATAAAGGATATAGGTCAGGGCAGACATCATCCCCACCAACGTCAGCCATCGTAAACGTTGGGTCGATAGGTAGTTACTTTTTTCCATGGATGAGTGTATCAACAAACTCAATCAAGTCTTCCGATTGATCAAAACTAAACTTAATACTTTTTTTGGTCGTGGTGACTTGGCCACCAAATAATTGTTTAATTTTTTGTTCATTCACAGGATTCACCACTTGGGGTTTATGTTGTTTGACCAATGCTTCAAACTCTCTGACGGATAATTTCTCTTTGATTAATTTCATCACCAAGGTATCAATTAATTCTGGATCTAAACTAACTAAGATTTTCGCATGTCCATACGTGATGGTTTGCGCGTTGATCAGTTTTCTTGTAAACACAGGCAACTTTAATAATCGAAGAATATTTGACACTTGTGATCGTGAGTAATGCATGATTTTTGCCAACGCCACTTGCCGATATTGATAACCCTCAATCAAAGCTTCACAGACAAGTGCAATGGCCATGACATTTTGAATCGCTTCTTCTCTTAATGACGCTAATAGAACCAACAACATTTCTTCATCCGACATCGTGGTGATAACCACAGGAACTTTTTGGAACTTTAATAATTTTGTCGCATACCAAATTTTTCTTCCTAAGACAATTTGATATCGACCATTGACTTGGCGAACCACCAACGGACTTAGGATTGGTTTATCGGTTAAAGTATCTAATAAATCTCGTAATTGATCACTACGAATGGTGACTTCTTTTAACACGGGAATATCATCAATCATCAAGGGATTGATGTCTCTTTTGGCAAGTGATTTAAATTGTTGTTCAAGTTTTTGAACGATGTCTCTTGAACTATATTTATCAATTAAACTTGATAAGCGTTGACTAATGATTGGTTTACGATCTGCCATGATCGATGACCTCCTTCGCAAGAGCTGAATAAGCTTCTGCTCCACTTGATGTTGGGCGATACAAATGAATCGGCATGCCTTTGGCGCTTGCTTCTGCCAAAGACACATTACGAGGAATTTGTGTATAGAATGTATTTTCTTTGAACAAGCCTCTAACTTCTGTAGAAATCTCAGTGGCTAGCCGAGTTCTTGGGTCATACATGGTTAATAAGAATCCTTCAATTTTTAATCCAGGATGATAATCTCTTTGAACTTGTTGAATGGTTGCTAGTATTTGGGCAACCGCTTCCATCGCAAAATATTCACATTGGACTGGGATGATGACACTGTCACAGGCAATCAGCGCGGAGACCGATAACCATCCAAGCGATGGGGGACAATCAAGAATCATGTATTCATATTGATCTTTAATTTTGGTGAGGGCGATCTTTAAGACCTCATAAGGTTGATCTAACGATTGCGAGGTAATCGCACTTTCCACGGTTGCTAATTGTAAGGATGCTGGTAAAACCGATAACGATTTCATCGCTGTATAAATAATAGCTTCTTCAATCAATGTTGAATGTGCCAAGACATCATAAATACTTTCTTTGAGTGTGGCGACTTCAATGCCCACCCCTCGACTTGAGTTTCCTTGGGGATCAAGATCCACGAGCAAAACTTTGTGACCAAGTTGCGCCAAGGCACTGGCAAGCGAGATGGCCGTTGTTGTTTTTCCTACACCGCCTTTTTGATTGGCGATGGCGATGACTTTTCCCATGTACCTTTATTATAAAGGAGTTTTTTTAATCTGTGAAAACATTCGAGGATAAACGGTGGATGTTTCTGAATTCTTTTCAATGATTAATAACGAACGTTGTTCGTGTTCCGTAGGCAATCGATGCGTTTTCACTTCAACAATCGAGGCACCCAACACACTCAAAGCATGTTTAGATAAAGCAATTTCAGATAGGTAATCTTTTCCTTTATACACAAGCGCTTGGCCACCAACTTTAAGAAGGGGAATCATCAATTCAAGTAAAATTGGTAACGGAGCCACTGCCCTTGCGACCACAAGATCAAAGGGTTTGAAGTCTTCACTTCTAGCCAATACTTCTGCACGTTGACTGATCACCTTGATTTTTTTAAGTTGTAATGCGGCAATCACTTCAGTCAAGAAAGCAGCTTTCTTCAGGGTTGGTTCTAATAATGTCATTGAAAATTGGGGGTAGATAATGTTTAAAGGAATACCAGGAAACCCTGCCCCTGATCCTAAATCAAGCATTCGACCTTTGCCTTTCCATTGAGAAAGAAGAAAACATAAACTATCGTAAATACCTTTTTCTCTAATCATTTCAATCGTTTCATGGGCGGTTAAATTAAAAGATAGGTTAGTACGATTCACCATAGCGGCAAACTGATCCAGTGTCTTGAGTTGATCGTCGTTAAATGCAATCCCAAGTTGACTTAGGGCAAGTTTAAGCTGGGCGATTTCCATAGAACGTTCCCCTTTTGATTTGCATCACCAACAACGAAATATCACTTGGATTAACCCCTGAAATGCGCGATGCTTGGCCAATGGTCAGCGGTCTGACTTTGTCTAGTTTTTGTCTTGCTTCCATCGCCATGCCTGCCATGGCATGATAGTCAATCGTATGAGGAATGGTTAAATCTTCGTATTTTGAAAAAGCTTGTGCTTGTTTAATTTCTTTGTCCAAATAACCAACAAACTTGATATTGATTTCAAGTTGATTTAACAAAGTTTCATCAATCACCCATTCTCCTAACGTTGGAAAAAAAGGAGGCAAGTCTTGGAAGTGAATTTGTGGCCTACGTAACAATTCATAGGCGGTGATCCCACCTTGTAATGCACCTTGATTCAATGATGCTAAAAATGCATTGATGGAAGGATTGGGTCTGACGGAAATGTTCTTAAGGTGTAATTCTAAGTCTTTCATTTGCTTTTGTTGACGTTGGAAAATATCATATTGTTTTTCTTTGACTAATCCGATTTGATAACCAATCTCGGTTAAGCGTGATTCGGCATTATCATGACGGATCAAAAGTCGGTATTCCGCACGTGAGGATAACAACCGATAAGGTTCTTGCGTTCCTTTGGTAACAAGGTCATCAATCATCACCCCGATATAAGCTTGATCTCGACGAAGAATCACTGGTGGTAATTGTCTGATTCTTCTGACCGCATTAATGCCTGCCATGATCCCGGCACCGGCAGCTTCTTCATAACCCGATGTGCCAAAAATTTGCCCAGCACCATATAAACCTGGCCACTTTTTAACTTGCAAGGTTAAATCAAATTGAGTAGGTACAATCGCATCATACTCAATCGCGTAAGCATATTTTAAAAACACAGCTTTTTCTAATCCTGGTAATGATCGGACCATTTTTTCTTGAATCTCAGGTGGCATCGAGGTTGAAAAACCTTGTAGATACATGGAATCTGTTTCTGCGGATTCTGGTTCGATAAATAATTGATGACGTTCTTTGTCTGCGAAGCGAACAACTTTGTCTTCAATGGAAGGGCAATAACGTGGGCCCACTCCGGTGACTAAGCCACCAAACATCGCGGATTTTTTTAAATTATCACGAATGATTTGATGGGTGCTTGGTTGGGTATGAATTAAGTAACATAATGCTTGGTCTGCAAACGGTTTGATTTTTTTGGTTTGGGAAGAAAAGACCAAAGGTCCTTCCGATGGATATTGAGGGTCCATTTTCGAAAAATCGATTGAGTCTCGTTTGATGCGAGGAGGAGTACCGGTTTTTAAACGAAAGAGTTCGATCCCCATCTTGGCTAAGTTAGGTGATAATCCTAGACTTGGTTTTTCCCCATCGGGTCCCGCCGACCGCTTGGTTAAACCAACCAATACTTCCGATTCCATATAGGTACCTGTGGTTAAAATAACTGCATCGGATTCAATTTTTTCTCCCGTTGATAACACCACACCAAAGACGTGGTGATCATCATGAAGTAAATCTAGCACCATCGCTTCTCTTATGGTGAGGTTTTCAGTTTCATCCGCTAATTTTTGCATGAAACGTGGGTAAGTAATTTTATCAACTTGAGCCCTTAAACATTGAACGCCAGGACCTTTACCAGTATTGAGCATTTTCATTTGTAAATACTCAGCATCAGCACCAATCCCCATTTTTCCACCGAGGGCATCAATTTCTCTGACCACAATCCCTTTGGCACTTCCGCCAATGGAAGGATTACAAGGCATGTTGCCCATCATTTTTTTATTCAGGGTAATCAGTAACGTTTTTGCGCCCATGTTGGCAGCAGCAAAAGCTGCTTCTAAACCAGCATGACCACCGCCAATCACAATCACTTCAAAACGAGACATCATCTTTTTAGCCGACACTACCTTCCATCTCTAGTTTGATTAAATGATTTAATTCAACGGCATATTCCATCGGTAATTCGCGTGAGAAAGGTTCAATGAATCCCATGATAATCATTTGCGTGGCGTTTTCTTCGGATAAACCACGTGACATCAAATAGAACAATTGATCTTCAGAAATTTTACTCACGGTTGCTTCGTGTTCGATAAACGATTCGTGGTTTAACACTTCGTCTTTAGGAATGGTATCCGCTTTAGAAAAACCATCTAAAATGAGCGTGTCACATTCCGTATGATTTTTGGAATTGATTGCTTCCGGGTGAATACGAACAGTGCCGCGATAATTACTCACCCCACCATTTCTAACAATCGTTTTAGAAACAATGGTTGAGGAGGTGTCTGGGGCCAAATGAATCATTCTTGCGCCTGCATCTTGTTCTTGGCCTTTTCCGGCAACGGCAATCGAAATCACCGTTCCTTTAGAACCTCGACCACCTAAAACAACGGCAGGATACTTCATGTTTTTCATCGAACCAATGTTGCCATCAATCCATTCCATTTGCGCAAACTCATGGCAATAAGCTCGTTTGGTGACAAGGTTTAATACATTGGGCGACCAATTTTGGATGGTGGTGTATCGGCATTTTGCATTCGGTAAAACCACAATTTCCACCACCGCAGCATGTAACGATTCCATCGCGTAAATCGGCGCGGTGCAGCCTTCAACATAATTGACGCTCGCCCCTTCATCGACAATGATTAATGTCCGTTCAAATTGACCAGTCTTTTCATTGTTGATTCTAAAATAAGCTTGAAGTGGTTTTTCTAAATGAACATTCTTAGGGACATAAATAAACGACCCACCAGACCAAACTGCCGTATTCAAAGCGGCAAACTTGTTATCGTTAATGGCAATCACGGAAGCAAAATACTTTTCAAATAATTCCGGGAATTGTTTTAATCCTTCATCCGTGGATAAAAATTTAATGCCCTTATCTTCAACTTCTTTGAGCATCGAATGGTAAACAACTTCGGATTCATATTGGGTGGTGACACCGGATAAATACTTGGCTTCAGCTTCAGGAATGCCTAATTTTTCAAAGGTTTTCTTGATCGTAGCAGGAACTTTATCCCAGGTGGTTTCTTCGCGTTCTGAAGGTTTGGTGTAATAGGTGTACGTTTGAAAATCAATAAAGCTTAAATCAGGTCCAAATTTAGGTAAACTTAACCCTTGGAAAATTTTAAAGGCTTCCACCCGTTTTTCTTCCATCCATTTGGGTTCTTTTTTAAGACGAGAAATTTGTCTGACGATGGCTTCACTGATGCCCTTGTCAGTTTTCATGATCGACACGTCTTTATCATTAAACCCGTAACGGTATTCGTCTTGGGGAATATTATCTTTATCCATGTTATTTTTTCTCCTTTAATAATTGGGATAACCCTTGCCAACCAAGGGTTGCGCATTTAATGCGACTTGCTTGTTTATGCGTGTTTTGAAAGACCATTGCTTCACCCAACACCGACTCATCATATGGTTGAGCATGAATCATCTTGATATATTGATCAACGATATACGTTGCCTCTTCTAATGTCTTTCCTTCAATCAACTCAGTCATGATGGACGTGGATGCGGTTGAGATGGTACAAGCAACTCCATCAAAACTAAGCGCTTTAATTATGCCACGTTCGATCACAATATTCACATCGATATCATCGATACAACCTGCGGTATCCATATGGATGGTGCGAGCCCCTGGAAGGTTTAGTTTGAACTTGTTTCGTGGATGCTCATAATGATCCATGATCACTTGGCGCATCACAATCGGATCATTGAAAGTATGCATCAAGAAAATTCCTCCCATCTTCAGCGGCCTTTAAAAACCGATCCACCTCTTCGATGGTGTTATAAAAATAGGCAGACCAACGAACGGTTCCGTCAGTTTTTAAATACTCGACCAAGTTACGAGCACAATGCTGACCTGAACGAACAGCAATCCCTTGGCTATTAAAATAGGTGGCAGCATCTTGTGGGTTGACCCCTTTAATATTAAAGGCAAGGATCGCTGCTTCCGTTTTATCGTTATAAACTTGGACATGAGCAATCTTTTTAAGACCAGCAAGAGCGTGCTGTCTTAGTTTAGTTTCTTGGGCATGAATAAAATCAAAACCAACGCGTTGCAAATAGGTGATCGCTGCACTTAAGCCAATAATGCCCGACCAATGTTGCGTTCCTGCTTCAAATATTTGGGGGATGGGGGCATACTTCACTTCTTGTTTTTTGTTATAACGAAGCGACATGCCGCCTCCCGTATAAAAGGGTTTCATTTTTTCTAGTAAGGCAAGTTTCCCATACAAAACACCAATGCCTGTTGGGCCTAACATTTTATGGCCAGAGAAGACTAAAAAATCAATGCCAAGTTCGCTGACATTGGTCGGGAAATGAGGAACCGATTGCGCCCCATCGACAATCACTAGACCGCCAACCTCATGAACCATTTGAGCAATGGATTGAACATCGGTTTTTGTCCCAAGCACATTGCTGACATCAGCAAAAGAAACGATTTTTGTTTTTGAATTTAAATAAGGTTTTAGCAACGTTGGGGTTAAACGTTGCTCTTGATCTAAATCTAAGATGATCAGTTTTGCACCGGTTTTTTCTACCACTTGATACCATGGTAAAACGTTTGCCGCATGCTCAGATTCGGTGATGATGATTTCATCACCCTTCGTAAGGACATTCATCGCATAACTTTGAGCAATCATGTTGATGCCCATGGTTGTGCCAGTGGTAAAGATAATTTCTTTAGGGGTTGCGTGAATAAACGTGGCAACCTTTTCTCTTGCTTGGTCAATTTCTTTTTCTAGAGCAAAAGACAAATCGTATTCTCCTCGGCCAGCATTGACAGGCAAATCTAAATAATAATGATTGATGGCGCGAACTACAGGCAATGGTTTTAGACTCGTCGCTGCATTATCAAAATACGCCAAAGTTTTACCTTTGAACTTTTTTTTCAAAATAGGGAAATCCCGACGAATGTCTTTGATGGTCATTCTTTTTTGCCAATATCGATTTGTGAGGATAGCTGAGCTTGGATGGTTTCATCGGTAAAATAGGCGATGATAGGTTGTAAATATCCAAGAGTGATAATTCTTTTTGCTTCTTTTTTGCTTAAGCCTCGCGATTGAAGATAGTAAAGATGTTCTTCATTGACTCGACCCACGGTGGCAGCATGGGACGCTTCGACTTCATTTTCATCAATCTTTAGCACAGGATCCGCGCGACCAAAACATTTTTCATCAAAGACCATGATTTTTGCCGCTTGATGGGTTTTTGAAAACTTTGCTCCGTTTAAGATGTGACCCGTGCCAGTGAACTGTAAACTGCTATTGCCTTCGGTGACCCCATAATTGGTCATGTTCGCATAGGTATTAAAATTCTTGTGGGTAAAATTAACCGAATAAAATTTACGGTCTTGATGACTTGCCAACGCGGCAGTTCTCCATTCAAGTTGTGAATCTCTACCTAACATGTCAAAACGAATGAAAACTTTGCCTTTTCCTTCTGTAAAATCGGCAATGGCAGCATCTATTTGAACATTCGATCCAACCGATGCATTCCAGGTTAAGTTCTTGTTTTTGCCAAACATGGCAAATTGAATTTTTCCGCGAACTTGATCGGCGATATCGACTTCAATCACCACATCTTCGGTGCCATTTTGAATCAATAAATCAAGATCAGCCTCTGGGGCTATGACTAAATGGATTGGCGATTTTTTAACTTCATTTAAATCAAGAAAATAACTCACCCGTTCTCTTGAAGAAGGAATGTGATAAACCTGTTGATTCGCAACGAGTTTATTTCTTGGCATGGTTGGCAACCTCGTTGGTAGCACAAGCGCCAATCGAAATGGTGTTCATTGAGAATGGTTTGGCATCTTTGTCTTCTTTTTTAATGCTAATGCCATATTCTTTGGTTAACCATTCATACCCTGAACCATCAATCTTAGTGATCACTTCTGGACCGCCTTCAACTGCCACGCGACCGTTGATCATGACCACCACTCGGGTTGGTTGAATCATTTGGAACAAGCGGGCATAGTGAGAAATAATCAAAAAACTTGTTTTGGTTTCTTTTTGGATCTTTTTAATTGCATTGGCAACGGTTTGAAGAGCATCCACGTCAAGACCTGAATCAATTTCATCTAACATGGCAACACTTGGCTGAAGCAGTAATAATTGAAGAATTTCATTACGTTTTCTTTCACCACCTGAAAAACCTTCGTTGAGATGACGGTGACTTAATTCCATTGGAATTTTCATTTGTTTTGAGGCATCGTCCAGCTTTTTGTATAATTCAACCAAAGAAATTGGTTTTTCTCTTCGGGTGTTAATCGCAGCCTTTAAAAAGTCGGAATTGATGACGCCAGGGACCTCAGAAGGATGCTGCATCCCTAGAAATAAACCTGCTTTTGAACGTTCATCCACTTCCATATCAAGAACATTTTTGCCATCCAAAAGGATTTCACCTTCGGTAATCTCATACTTGGGGTGACCCATGATCGCAGATAATAATGTAGACTTGCCATGACCATTAGGACCCAAGAGCGCAACAGTCTCATGATCATTGATCATTAAGTTGACACCCTTTAATATATTGATATTGGCAACTTTAACCCATAAATTCTTAATTTCTAACTTTGACATGATTGTCTCCTTCAAGGGTTTATTTTACGTTATTGGAGTGGATATCACAAACAATATGATATGTTGTTTTTGCAGTAATTTAAGTTATTTTGGTCTTTATAAATCAACCTACAATAAGTTTAACGTTAACTTAAGTAGATATTTGTTGAATATGACCATATAAAATTATAAAATAACTATGCTTTATTGCTAGGAGGATTCTTAAGAAATGAATCGTACGAAATTCGCCATCGCATCATTTGCGCTGGCAACGCTTGTCACTTTAAGTGCATGCACAAATCCTGTTACAGAAAATAGTGATGGTTTTGTTATTACCATGAAAGACAAAGATGGGGGAGTTACTGGTTACACAGCGGATGCCCTCTTTGGACAATACCAAAATAATGAATTCGGTGTTTCTAAGTTCGTTGAATCGGTGACTGAATTGGTTATTCGTAACCAAATCAATCAAGAAGATGCAACGACTCAAGCCTTACGAGCGGAAATTCTTCGTAAAGCCGACATTAGTGTTGACGGGGTTAAAGAAACCGCCCGTACCAATGCCTCTACCAATGGAACCAATTACAACGATGAATTAGAAACATTGTTCGAATCTTATAATGTTGAGGATTTAGAAGAATTAAAAGATTACTTTGCTTACCGCACCATGAAGCAAGAAGTCGAAGACCGATTCTTTGATGATAATAAAGAAAGCTTTTTAACTGGTAACGATTTTGGACCCGGTTACTTAAATGAACGTTTGCCATACCACGTGAAGCACATCTTGGTGAAAGTTTCTGCCGCAGGAGCTGATCTATATAATGGTCGAATCTCTGAAGCAGAAGCCAAAAAACTCTTTGCAGTTGCGAACCGTTTAGCCATTCAACAAAATGGTGAAACCTTTGGTGAAGTTGCTCGTGAAATGAGTGAAGATGGTTCTAAAGAACAATTTGGTGACTTAGGCATTATGTCCAAGGCAACCAGTTTTGTGAATGAATTTAAATTAGGTGTCTACGCCTATGACGCTGTCTTTAATCAAAATGCAGAAGTTGTTAGCAAAGCCGATGACTTGAATGTCCCAGAAACTGCAGTTGATTTCTTTGATGAATTAGGATTAGGAACTATTCCTTTCCATGCATTCGTCTCCTTAAATGATTTTGCAAACGTCACCAAGGATTCAAATGGAAACCCAGTTAACAACAATGATTCAATGTATTTCCCAAGAAACATCATCTTTAATCAATACTTCAATCGTCATAATATTTCGGTGGTCACTCCTGAAAGCCGCGGTGGTGGAGATTATATATACACTGGATTCCAAAACGTCACCGAACTTGGTGGCCAACGTGTTTTAACGGATGAAAATGGTCGAGTCATCTTGGTGGTTCGTGCTGGAACCGGAAGCGGTGAAAGTGGCTATCAAGGGATTCACTTTATTGTGGTGGAACGTTCAGCCTTAGTGGATATTCAAAATGGTGTTTCCTTAGAAGATTACTACACCACTGAAATTCCTGGAACCCCAAATTATCCAACAGCAGATGGTGAAGATTTGGTAACATTTGTCAACTTTAATGTGACAACCACAGCTAACTATAAAACTCGATCAGAAACCGTGAAGAATGAAATTCGTAACTTTGATCGTTTCTTCAACTTTAGAATGTTAGAACAATTAATTTCCGAACAAGAAGTTACCTTTATTGATGAAGATTTAGAAGATGCAGTTTTACGCTACATGGATGTCACACGTCGTAGTGCTGCCTTTGATCAAGAGTTACAAGAATTAAATACTTGGAATAGCTATATTGAATTCTTAGAATATCAAGAATTCCAACGTCAACGTTTAATCGATGAAGATTGTGCTTATGCCTATCGGTTTAATGACGGTGGTATTTATTCGGAAACCGATGCTGAAAATGAAAGAGGAATTTGCTATGTTCAAAAATAAATTCAAAGCAACGGCAATTGCATTAACCGCTGTCTTTTTAGTTGGATGTACCGAAATTACTGTTTCCCCAACCGATAATGATGGTGAAATTCTTGGTGGTTTGGTCACAGAATTAGAAAAAAACGTCAACTCAGTGGTCTATGATGCTCTTCGTGATGGTGGTAATTTAACCCAACGTACTCTCGAAGATGTCATGTTTGTCATCGCTGAAGATCGTTTAGGGAATTACACTGATTTGCTAGCCTCTAATGATCCAACGGATGAAGCTTTGGTTGAAAAAATTGAACGCAGAATCAATGTCAAAATGTATGACCTCATTGCCTCTGGTCAATTTGAAACCAGAAACTTATTTTCCGAAGAACGATTTGCTTTCTCCATTGAAAAGCAACTTTATACACTAAACCGTGAAGCCAATGACCCATGGGTGGTTGATTTCATTTTCCCACCACGTAATACCGAAGCGATTGAATCCGGTGATATTTTAGAAAATGCCATCCACCTTGAATACTACGAAGACTTTATTCAAAATAATTTATTACCAAAAATCTATCGTGAATTATTAGTGGAATCTTATTTAATTGATGAAGATTACTCTTCCTTAGGTAGAAGTTATGCTCGTAAAGTGAATTATATTGCCTTGAAAGTTTCCTCAGAATATCCAGAAGCAGTTAAATACTTAATGGATACCTTTATTGATCAATATATTTTAGGCGAAGATGCTGAAGGAGTTGCCGACCTTGAAATCTTAGCTCGCGCATGGCGTGGGGTTGATATTAATACTGATTCCCCAGAATATCAATTATTAGTGGATGCTGGTTTAGCTGGTGGTGAAGCATTTCCTCGTACGCTTTACGGTGAAATCTTAGAACGCTTCAGCAAAATTATTCCAGAAAACCCATTATTAACCGATAAGTCAATCGAAAGTGAATTCACCGGTAATGGTCAATACACTCCTGAAATAGGTTTAGCCATTCGCCGTAATGAGTTAAGCAAACGTGATTTTACAACCGATGGTTGGCATGTGAAAAACGGTGGCTTAGGATCACTTCCTGCATCGATCCGCGACCGCGTCTTTAATATCGGTGTGGCCAATGCGATTGATCGTATCAGTGATGAAAGAACTGTAGTAGCAAATCCTGAAACCTCAGATTTCTTAAGAAAGATTAATGGCGTCAGCTATTTAATCCCGCAAACTTCTCAACAAAATGACGCAAGAAACTTCTTGCTCTATGATGCCAATAGCACCACCTATTACATCGTTCAAGTTTTAGAAGCGGTCAATACCACCAAGATGAATGCCTCAACGACTTCAACCACCAACTACGATGCGATTGTTGGTGACGATGGAGAAACACGTACATTAATCGCTGGTGAAATTGCTCGAATCCTCGGTGTTCGTGAAGCTAGCATCAATGCAAGCAATCTTCACTGGTTAAAACTTGCAGACTTAAAGTTCCACGATCAAACCATCTATGATTTCTTCAAAGAACGTTTCCCAACGCTTTATGACGAAGAAGCCGAAGAAACTGCTGCCTAAATCTATCCACGGATCAATCATGCTAAAATAATGAGAGTAATCTCCTTATTTTTTTATTGGAGGATTGAACATGAGCAAACCATGCATTTTTTGTCAAATCGTCGATGGCAGTCTACCGTCTCATCGAATTTATGAGGATATGGACGTTCTCGCTTTTTTAGACATTCAACAAACAACCTCGGGACATACGATTGTCATTCCAAAACATCATTACGACCACTTCTTAAGCACACCCAAGCAGGTCATGAATCAGGTGATGAATGTTGCTCAACGAATCGGGCAAGCGCAAATGCAAACCTTGGATGCCAAAGGGGTAAACCTTTTGAGTAATGTATTAAAAGCTGCAGGGCAAAGTGTCTTCCATTTTCACGTGCATGTCATTCCTCGTTATTTACCATCCGATCGGTTAAAAATTGACATGCAAAAAGCAGACAGTTCTGATCAACTCAACCTACCTACATTAGCGAAACATTTAAAAGATTATTTAGACCAATAACTATTTTGCTTTATAAAAACTTCGATCATCCAAGGCAAATACCCGGTTGGTAAATTGTCCAGGTTCGGTTTGATCCAAAGCCTTATTAATGATGGTCATTTTTGCATCAAAATCATCGACCATATGCACAAACAAAGCTTCTTTGGTTAAGGGAGGGACACTGCTGCCAAATTCTGGTTTACCATGATGGGCAAGCACGATGTGTTGTAAAAGCATGACTTTTTCTTTGTCGATGTTAAGTTTTTCTCCTAAGGATTGGATTTTAGCGGCCATGGAATTCAAGTGACCTATCAATTTTCCTTCGGTGCTATATTTTGGAATCACGGCCCCAGTAAATTCCGTGGTCTTTCCTAAATCGTGTAGTAAAATCCCAGCATAAATTAAATCTGAATTGATCTTAGGATATAAAGGCATGAGTGCTTCAGCAACTTTGATCATCGATAAGGTATGAAACAGTAACCCCGAGGTATATTCATGATGATTTCTGACCGCGGCAGGGTAAGTAATATACGCATCATAAGAACCTTGAATGAGTGTTTGGGTGATTAACGCATAGTCAGGATCACTAATTTTCCCTATGGTTTTTTTAAGGTCTGATTCTAAGGTCTTGAGTGGAACTGGGGCGGTCATCGTCAATTCTTCAAGATTGACGGTGTCTGGGTTCAAGCGTTGCATTTGATTGATACGCACTTGCAGCAATTGGCGATACGCAGCAACATCCCCATCCACTTGAACAAAGGCACCAACATCAATCATGGTTTCAATTTCTGGTTTGACGTCCCAAAACTTGGCTTCAATTTGACCGGTTTTATCTTGCAAAATAATCGTTAAATAGGGTTGACCAGAGGCAGTGATACCTTTACTGACTTGATTCACTAAAAAAGCTTGATGAATATGCTGACCGTCTTTCAAGTCTTTAATGCCCATGTGTTGACTCCTTGATGAAACGAATAATATTGGAATAAGTATAGCCTTTACGAAGTAAGAAGTTAATGATTTTTTCATCCCGTTCTCGACCAGCGAAACGCGACTGAAACATTCTCAAGGCTTTTTCAAAAGCTTCCTTTAGATTATGGTTAGTTTCTTCTTGGGTTAAACTGGGGATTGCTTCTAAGGTTGAATGATAGACTTTGGATTCATATCCGCGTTGTAATAACATCGTGGTGATTTTTTGCTTACGATCACGTTCACTCAGACGTTGATATTTTTTGATGCTTTGCTCAATCAAGCGGGTGATTGATTCTCGCTCAATGTCCTCATCGATATGAATGGTTTCAAGCAGATCTGGGAAAAAACCTTTTTCATGAAGTTTGGTTTTGATCATTCTCAACCCAAAGCCACGCTTTTGAAAATGATGAACCCAATCCTTTAACAAACTTGCATCATCGATTAAATGGGCTAGTTTTAGTCGTGAAATCACTTCATCGACTTGTGGTTTTAACGCTTCTCTTTTGTAGAGTTTTTCCCGGATTTGATACTCGCTATAACGCCCTTTGGTTAATAAGCGAAAGCCATAGTCAATCAACGGTTGGGTTTTGGTGGCTTGGGTTAGCTCTTCAAATTTCTTGTCATCAATAACTTTGCCAACATAAAAATAATCTTGGGTGTATTGATCACTTGATAACGATAAGGATTGATCTGAGGCAAAGGTAATAACAATTTTTTTCTTTTTAATCTCGATGGACGTAATGATATTACCAGTATTGTCTTGTCGCACGTTGATATACCTCAATTAGATTCTGATAAAAGTTAGGTAAGGAATATCGATTGACTTCCGTGGCAACATCACCTTTGATTTGTTCTCTTTTCTCTTTGGTTAAATTGAAGATGGTTTTCACTTGTCTTACAAAATCTTCTTCATCGCTGAAAATAAATCCAGTTTGTTGATGGCGAATTAACTCCGCAAGATTTTCATCAAAGCGGCATAAGACCAAGCGATCAGAGACCATGGCTTCCATAAATGTTAATCCTTGGGTTTCCGTTAAACTAGCAGAGACAAACACGTCTGCTACTTGATAATAGTAAGGAACCTCTTGAATTGGTACTGCGCCAACAAAAGTTACTTTGTCTGAAATTCCTAGTTGGTTAGCTAAATCAATTAAACCATGACGGTGTGGACCATCACCCACCATCAATAAACGAATATGTTCTTCTCCTGGTTGGATAACCTTAGCGAATCCTTTTACAATCACTTCCATGCTTTTTTCTTTCGCCACACGGCCTAAAGAGAGTAGTACTTTTTCTCCAGGTAAAATCCATCGATTTTTAATCTCGGCTAGTTTGTTGCGATCTAAACTTGCGAGTTGAAACCTGGAAAAATCAATACCAGTAGGAACGATGTTAATATATCGATCAACACCATAACTTCGGATTTTTTCTTTGGTCTTTAACGAAGGGGAAATAAACTCCGTGCATTGTTCGGCAATAGATTTTGAAAATTGTTTAACGACCCGAGACGCTAATCCTTTAAGGAAACCAGCATAATGCGTATAGTCTTCATACATCGTGTGATACGTGACTACCGTTGGGACTTTTAAGAAGAAAGCTGTGATCTTGCCAAAAATACCTATGCCTATATCCGTATGAATGTGGATGACATCTGGTTTCCATTTTCGGATATATTGATAAGCTTTTGCACTAAAGAAACTAGAAAGCCGATAATTATAAAGCTTTTTTAGCTCAACGCCTGGGATACGAATCACCCCAGCTTCAATCACGATTTGTTTTCCAAAAGGATTCGTGGTGATCACCAACACCTCATGACCTTGATCCATCAACACTTTTTGGTGAAGACCAACGCTGACAGAAACGCCGTTAATTTCTGGAGGATATGTATCTGTAAATAATGCTATTTTCATGTATTTACTTCTTATCTTTTAGATTCTTTTTATTGATTTCGTCTGTGTTAATCACATTTCCATAGCGATCAACTTTTTTGGTTTTAAATCCAAAAAAATCACGAGCCATTCTTGAAAACTTTTTCTGAATGTTGCCAGAGGACATTTCCCCAGTTGAAAACATCACTTCAGAAGTTTGTCTTCTAATTTCAATGGTAGATTTTTGCAGTTCAACAAATGCATCGCCACCTTGAACAATCTTCGCATCTTTATTACCCATTCTAAAGGCAATGACACTGATTGCCCCGATGATTAAGGTTAAGTAAAAAGTGACACCACGCCAGATTAATTGAGGGGCAATGGTTTGAGCATAACCTCCAAAAAGACTTTGGAATAAGTATGAAAAGAAAAATTCAGAGAAACCAACTGAACCAGGCAAGGGGGCAAAGTAAATGATGACATTTAAATAAGCGGTCATAAAGATACCATCAAAAATATTGGTTTGACTTAAATCAATCGAAGGTAAAGCCATAGCAGATAAGTAAGGAATCGAATAGGATAACGTCATTCGAATAAAAAATAAGACGAGTAAAACAACGGTCACGGGGGTGTTTGATTGTAATCGTTTACTTTCGATTCTAAAGTTTTCAATTTGAACTTGAAGGTTTGATTTCACCTTATCGGGATTCTTAATGATTTTTAGTTTTCCTAATAAAGCAACGACCCCATTGACGATGGTCTTATGTAAAAATCTAGATTTTGCCAAGGCTAAAATAAAGAAAATGATTAAAAAATTAATGGCGAATCCCACCAAAGATAAATAAAGAATTGGGATTGACGCTCCAAATAAATTAACGGTTTGGGTAATTGAAAGAAATTTGTCTAATCTCAATAATAAGGCTAAGAGCCCAAAGACAACTTGAGCAATTTGTGAAAGCAGAAAATGCATCACGAGAATCGATGCAGCATTGGCAATTTCAATCCCTTGCTTGCTAAATGCATATGCTTGGGCAAACTGACCACCTGTACCAGAAGGGGTGATGTGTGAGAAAAAAACACCAATAAAATAATTATTAATCGATTTCTTTAAATTATAACGGGTGGTATAAAGTCGAGCGAGAATAAAAAGAATGATCCCTTCAAAGAGAATATTCATGAACATAACAAATAAAATTACAACAATCATCCATACATTAGCTTGAGAAAATGCTGTGATCACAGCATTCAAATTATCGTCGGTAAAAAGGGTGAATAAAGTAAACCCAATGGCCACAAGAAAAATGATCAAAAGATTGATTTTGTACTTCTTTGATGCGTTTGATGTTTGGTCTTTTATTTCAAACTTTGGGGGTTCTTGTGTTTGCATAATTATCAGTCTTTACTGACCGATTTTATTATAGCATAGAAATTAAGATTCAATCGGTGAAAAAACCACTGATAAAATCAGATAATTAGGCAATTTTAAACAATTTTTTAATCAAAGTTGTATAATAAATAACGGTTCTAAAAATGAAGTATATTCAACTTCTATATCGATTTACCAAAGGCTACAGAAAGCGTTATTTATTATCGTTTTTAATTCTTTTTTTTGCCTTAACCTTTTTATTGCTTGCTAATTTTTCTACTAAAATTCTTGTCGATACCTTACAAGGCGTCGAACCATCAGGTCCAATTGATAGTTTCTTAACCTACCTACTCGGTGGTCAAGTTTTTCTAAGAACAAATTTATGGGTATTGGCGATTTTTATCTTATTTCTGGGCGGTGCTCGTGCCTTGATGTTCTTTTCTCGATTAATGATTCGTGGATTCATGGATGTGAATTTGGGTAAAGATATCCAATTGGATCTGTTTTACCATATTGAAAGACTTCCTTACGCCTACATTAAGAAAAATAAAAGTGGTGACTTAATTCAAACATGCACAAGAGATCTTGATATTGTCAGGAATTTTTTAGTTCGCCAAGTCAACTCGATAGTGTATACCATTTTTTTAACGTCCATCGCTTTCATTATTTTACTGACCGTCTCTTGGGAAATTGCTCTATCTAGCACCATTGTTCTTCCATTTATGTTCTTGTATGCCTTGGTCTTAATCAAACGTGTAAGAAAATTATTTAAAGTCACGGAAGATAGTGACGGTTTGGTGTCCGCGAAAATTGAAGAAACGTTATCAGGAATTCGACTGGTGAAAGCCTATAACAACGAAACCTATGAGATTCAGGATTTCAAAGACCATCTCATGGACTATAAGAAGAAGTTTATCAAATGGCGATTAACCAGTTCCTTCTTCTTCTCATCCACGGATATTTTGGTGTTTGGCCAAATTGCGTTAACTTCTGCCTTTGGGGTGTATTTAACCGCGACGGGGAATATTTCGTTAGGAACGTTTGTGGTGGCATTGCAGTTTGTCGGCCAAGTGGTATGGCCAGTTCGTGATGTGGCGATGACCTTATCTAATTTAGCGCAAGCGATGGCATCCATTGATCGACTCAACACCATCCTTAATCAACCCCTTGAAGACATCGAATCAGGTGTCAGACCAGTCATTCAAGGAGCGATTGAATTTAAGAACATGTCCTTTAATTATGACGATAGTGATGAAGTGGTCATCAAAAATTTCTCATTGGTGATTAAACCTGGCGAAACCATCGCCATCATGGGCAAAACTGGTTCTGGTAAATCAACCTTGTCACATTTATTAACCAGGCTTTATGATTATTCCTCTGGATCAGTGAAAGTTGATGGTGTTGAACTAAAAACCATCGCGAAAGATCACATTCGTCGGCAAATTGCGACGGTCTTACAAGAACCGTTTTTATTTTCAAAAACCATCATCAATAATTTAAAAGTAGCTAATTCGAATGCCACCGCAGAAGACATTCAAAAAGCGGCACAAATTGCAGACATTCATAAATCCATCATCAATTTCAAAGATGGCTACGATACCCGTGTTGGTGAAAAAGGTGTCACTTTATCTGGTGGACAAAAACAACGTTTGGTGATTGCAAGAACGATCATTTCCAATGCACCGATTCTTGTCTTTGATGATTCCTTGAGCGCCGTCGATACTGAAACCGATATGAACATTCGTGCCGCCCTTAAAAAACGTCAAGAACAATCCACCACCTTAATCATTACGCACCGCGTGGCAACGGCCAAAGACGCTGATAAAATTGTTGTTTTAGATCAAGGCAAGATTGCCGAAGTTGGCACCCACGAACAATTGATTAAACAATCTGGTTTATATAAACGAATTTTTGAGATTCAAACGAGGATGGTGTAACCATGGCTAGTTTTTCTTTTGAAGAAGAAGCGTTATCCAAAAAATTAAATTTTTCTAGTTGGGCACGCATTGCCAAGTATGCTTTTAAACGTTATTGGCTTCTTTTGATTATGTTTTCGTTGATGCTTATCATCACGTTCCATGATGGCAGTTTTGTTCCGTTATTAAATCGGGCGATTATTCAATCACTTACCGCGATAGAAAACCAAGGAAATTTATCCACCAATTTAATTGGCGATTTGTCAATGGATGTCACACTAATCTTTGGTATTTCATTTACGATTAATTACGTTGAGTACATCGTCCTTATCATTGTTGGTATCTTGATTCGTGCTGTGGCAATTTACCTACTTTTCTTTACCACCAACTACTTAGAAATGTCTGTGTACATCAACATCAGGCAGGACGCGTTTGCTCAAGTTCAAAAACTTTCTTTTTCTTATTTTGATAAAACGTCTTCTGGTTGGTTAATTGCCCGCCTCCAATCCGATACGAGTAAAATTTCGGACATGATCTCTTGGGGAATCACCCGGTTTGTTTGGATCACCTTTGAACTAGTCTTCATTCTTATCACCATGTTTATTATCTCTTGGCAAATGTCACTGGTCCTCCTTGCAACCGTACCGATCATGCTGGTCATTGCTCCTTATTTTCAATTTAGAATTCTTAATTTATCCCGGACGGCAAGAAACGCTTTTTCAAAATACGTTGCCTGGTTAGCAGAAGTCATCGCCGGCGCAAAAACGATCAAGACGCTTTCCATCGAGAATAACGTTCAAAAAGAAGCCAACGAGATCGTCACTGATATTCGTGATAAGGCTTGGAAGACGGCAAAGACACAAGCGTTCTTTTATCCTTCTGTCACCTTGGTATCTACCATCACCACAGCCATTGTCATTTTTGTGGGTTCGTCATTGATGTTAAGTAACACGATTATTTATGATGTCTCCATCTTTGTTTTATTCATTGGATTTGTTTCTGCGTTGTATACGCCTATTCAAGAATTTGTCGACTTGTTTACCGAACTCATGGCCTCACAATCGTCTGTTGAAAAAATCTTATCGTTGATTGAAACGGTACCGATGATCACGGATACCCCTGATGTCGAGGCTAAATATGGCACCTTACTTCACCCAAAAGTAACCATGTATGAACCAATGCGTGGTGACGTTGAATTTAAAAATGTTTCCTTCTCTTATAACCCTGGTGTAGAAATCATTCATTCCATGAATGTAATCATTCCTAAAGGGCAAACGGTTGCCATTGTTGGGGAAACAGGAAGCGGCAAATCCACCACGGTCAATCTCTTATGTCGATTTTATGAGCCCACGGTTGGCGAATTAAGAATCGATGGATCGGATTATCGCACCAGGTCAGTGGGATGGTTACGTCACCATATTGGTTATGTCCAACAAACCCCATTTATCTTTTCTGGCACCATCCGAAAAAACATTGCCTATGGGAAATTAGATGCTACCGATGAGATGATCATCGACGCAAGTAAAGCCGTTGGTGCTCATGAATTCATCATGTCGCTACCCAAAGGTTATCAAACCATACTCCGCGATGGCGGCAGTGAACTCTCTGTGGGTCAAAAGCAACTCATCGCCTTTGCCCGAGCCATCGTTAGAAACCCTACGATCATGATTTTAGATGAAGCAACATCGTCAATTGATACGGAAACAGAAGCATTAATCCAAAAGGCGATTAATAAAACATTAAAGGGCAGAACGTCGATTGTCATCGCCCATCGGTTGTCTACCATCGTTGATGCCGATCGGATTTTGGTCATGTCTGAAGGGTTGATTATCGAAGATGGTAACCATAAGCAATTAATGGCGAAAAAAGGCACTTACCATAAACTCTACATGAACCAATTTGCCGAACTCAAAGTCGAACAACAAATCTCAACCTTTGATAAGCAAATTGCCCACTTAGACTAGTTCTTTTTAGCGTTACCAATCAAAAACTTAACAACAAGGTACATCAAAGGAATCGGTATAATCGCCGCTAATCCATAGGCGAGGATGTATGGGATGCTTAACGCTGTTTCAAACAAGAGAATAAAACCTTGCTGAAGTAAATAATTAGGAATACTTGATAAAGGATAGATCACCAGTCGGCGAAAGCGCCATGGTTGGCGAAAAGCGAGGACTGCCTGTAAGGTATACGACACAGGAAATAGAATCATAAACATCACCGTGTTGCTGAGATCAAATTCTAAGATGTTGGGGAGCAATACCCATTTTGGTTGATCAGAAAATAAACCAAGACGGAGGAGCAAAGTTAAGATGTAACCTAAGGCCGTGTTAAGCCCACCAATGATGATAAAGCGAAAGAATGATTGGTCCCATAGTCGCCAAAAAAAGGATTCAAGTTTAAATCCAAGGGTTGTTTCTTTTTTAAACAAGACGTGTTTCATTGCCTTATTTTATCACAAAGAAAAAGCCCTTCCCACGTAGGAAGGGCTTGTGCATCTAGGCAAAACGTTTAGAATGCTACTTTGACGCTTTTACGTTCAGCAACATCATCTAACTTAAAGAGTTCTGCTTCTTTAAATTTAAAAGCATTGGCAATGATATTTGAAGGAAACACTTCACGACGATTGTTATACGATAATACGACATCGTTATAAAATTGACGGGTGAAGGAAATCTTATCTTCCGTGTCTTTTAAGGTATCTTGTAGTTTTAAGAAACCTTGGTCTGCTTTAAGCACTGGGTATTGTTCAACAACAACCGCTAAACGGCCTAAGGTTTGACCAAGCATCGAGTTTGCTTGAGCCATTTCTCCGACGTTTTCACTCTTAGAACCCTTGTCATACATTTTACGAGCATCCGCAAAGTTCATAAAAATTTCTTTTTCTTGTTTTGCATAGCCTTTGACGGTTTCAACAATGTTAGGGATCAGATCAAAACGACGCTTTAATTGAACGTCAATTTGTGACCAAGAATTCTTCACTTTGTTTCTTGATTGAACCAAGGTGTTGTACACACCAATGACCCATACTGATACGATAAAGACAATCGCGAGTACTATTCCTAAGCCAATTAAAATTTCCATGTTTTTCTCCTTGAAATTTATTGTAGCATATTTTATTTTTAGTTAACAATATTGGTCAATGATTTAGCGCGTTCTTACACCGCTGCCACCTCCGCCGCGGCTACCGCCACCGCCCCCAAATCCACCGCCACCCCGACCCGAAGAATTGTTTCGTTGGGCTTGAGCTTGGGAAATGGTTTGTTGAGCACTCATAAATGACCGGGCCATCATCCGATTAGAATAGAGGTAAAATCCAGGATAACGGAAGGTTGATGATTTATTTAATTCATTGGTTTGATTGAGTTGTTGGTATTTGAATCGAATTTGTTTTTCAACCAAATCAGCGATGCCAAAGGCGGTCGCATACACCATGTAATGTTCCCAAATGGTCATTCCTGGCATTGGATAATCTTTGATGTTGGTAAATTCTTTTAAGAATTTTTCAAAGGCTCTCCATCTTACATAATCTTCATTACCTTTTTTCGATCGTCTTTCAATTGAATTTAAATACGAACCAATGATAATTGATAGACCGAAGAGAATCCCACCGACAATACCCGTGAATGTGCCGAGCACAAGAACATATCTTGTGACGACAAACCCGATGCCGAGTAAAACAGTCAAACCTAAGATGGCTCCATTTTTCTGGGCGGGTTCTTTAACATTATCAAAGAACGATTCACTTTGGGCGGCGCTGACCACGGCACGATTGAATGATTGATTTTCATTCATGTAACGAATCGCTTGGTTTTCTTTTTTCGTAAACGCTTCAAGTTGGTTTAAGGATAATGTATCCCCACCTGCGACAAGGCCAAAGAACCATTGAATCAATTGCTTTTCATGAGCAAGTAAGAGAGTTTGATCTGCCTCTTTGTTGAGCTTCATCACATAATTGACTTTCGCTTCCGTCAACGATTCGGTGCCGGCATCCAAGACAATAAATTTTCTGCGAATCAAATCCATTAACGTTGCGGTGACATCATCTTTGGCAACTTCCTTAAATCGATATAAATACCCCATGATCGCTGGACCATATTGCGCCGGTAATTCCCGGTAATATTCTCCATAAAAATCAGTAGGATGTTCTTTATCATATTTAAGATAAATATCGCGGATTTTCCAGGCAGAGAACGCTAAGACGATGACGAGGATGGAAATACCTAGAATATCGACCATTTGATAGGTTTGCCGAAAAGCAGCTCTTTCCGCTTCGTAAGTTGCGACATTCTCTAAGTGAGGTTTGCCATTAGCGATTGTGTAATCACTGACATCATTGCCATATAGATTATCTTGAGTAGCATCAATCACTAAGCGATCAGCAGGAAAATTGATTCGTGTGGTGATGTATTCGTCAGGATATAGTCGATCGGCTTTGATGTGAACATAAGTTTGACCAGATTCGTTGACACCAATGTGATGGATTGACGCCAAGGAGGAACCATTGATGTAGGCATCGACAAGGTCAACGTCTAAATTAATACCAGGTAAGACGACTTTGACATCAATGTTTTCCGTCTGCATACCATCGGTTGCAGCAATCACCCAAAAGAATTCTGCGGTGTCTGCATACTTCAAAGCAACCCCATTAATCCGATAATCATTTTCAATTCGAATGTCTCCCCAGGTTCCAGAGTTATAGTGAAACCAAGCCACCGATTCTAGGTCGATTGGTTCTATTGGGTCATTGAATTCATCTCGGCTATTTGGATCCCAGGAGTATCCCAAGATGAGATTGTTACCTTGATAGTTGTTAGTGACAGCGACACCTTCACTGGCAATCATTAACGTATCATTCATGTCATACATGTTGGTTGCAAAACGCGTGGTGTCAAAAGCAGGTGTGGATACATTCTTCGGAATGTCTTCATGATCCGATGTGTAATAGATATCTTGGAAAAACACCCGGGTGGAAAAATACCGACTGAGATTTTCTTGAAAGCGAACATCGCCATTGTCTTCAATGGTGATCACTTTTTCCATGTTGCTGGTGCGGGCTTCTCCACTTGGTAATGAATAGGCGTTTTGTTGAATCACAATCCCTATCACCCCAGAAAAAGCTGCCAAAAGAGCAAACGCGAAAACCCCGCCTTTTTTCTTTAAAAAATATGATTTACCTTCCATTTTTTTACCTCGACTTTATTGTATAGTTATTACAAAAAAAAGTATATATTTTTAAAACTTTTCTATCAAGTCAATGATAAGGGGATCATGTTCGCCAACGAGTTGATAATCGAGGCTATGAAAAAACGCATTCAAGACAGTTGTATCTTTTTCTTTAGCTAATGTTTCAGTGCCTTTTAGAATCGTATCAATCACATACGTCTCCGCGCGAAAACTTAAATAAGGATTATGTCGGTGATTTTTTGCTAAATAAACTTTACTTAATGGATTTTTCGTTTGCATGAACACATCGTAGTTCCCTTTTAAAGGCACATCATCATCTTTTTCACCGGCAATCAAAAGGATCTTGGTGGTGCTTGACCTCAGCAACTGCGAGCTGGTCATCTTGGCAAGATGGCCAAACATGATTAGGTTATGGATATGAATAAAGAATTTAAACGTTTTAATCCACGGAATGTATCGACCTAGCATCTCACTAACATCATTGAATGGAGCGATGCTAATGATCTTGTCAATCTTCACCTTCATCTGCGAGGCTCTGAGCACAGCGTAAGCACCCCAAGAATGACCCATCAAGGTTTTCGGTAACGTCGCATAGGTTGTCTTATCAAGATACGTCAACGCATCTTGTAAATCACTGATCGCCTGTGGAATTCCTCGAATGGATTTCCCTTCCGATAAACCGCAACCCATGTTGTCATAAGCAAAGACCACATAGCCTTTTTTAACAAAGGTATGAATGAGATGGGTGTAAGCGAGGTGACCGGGGCCAATCCCGTGAGAGAAAACCATGAGTTTTCGATGTGGTTGTAATTGGTCATCGTAATAAAACCCACCGCGAAGAACATACCCACGGCGATTCTTAAACTCAATCGGATCCATGTCTATATCCGGAAAATCTGAAATTCTAAAATATTTAAGGTGAGGATGAAAATCAAATCGTCTTGAAAAAGCCATGCTTAAAATGAAACCAATGAACAAAAATATAAACAAGACCATCGTAAGAATAGCCAAGCTTATCCATAACATTAGGGACTGGTCGATGAAGAAACCAAAGGTTCTCATTGTTTATATCTTAACCGATTTCATCAGTGGATGTTAGGGTGATGAATGCGTTGCCTTTCTGAAGGGTCTTTGATCTATTCATTCATGAAGACCATCGGTAGAACTTTCATGATAAAAGTAGAAAATAATTATCTTGATTGAGTATTTTTTCAAAAATTGGTGGGGATAACAGGATTTGAACCTGCACGGTTGCCCATTGGATTCTAAGTCCAACGCGTCTGCCAATTTCGCCATATCCCCAAGTGGCAACGTGGTGCCGTCAATAGGACTCGAACCTACAACCTATTGATTACAAATCAATTGCTCTGCCAATTGAGCTATGACGGCAATGGTGGACACTACAGGGATCGAACCTGTGACCTCTTCCGTGTGAAGGAAACGCTCTCCCAGCTGAGCTAAGTGTCCGCGGATTTAATGATAACAAACCAAGTCGACTAATTCAATTTGAAAGGGTAATCGCCGGGGATTTTTTTTCGAAAGGATTGGTGAGATTTTTCGCCCAATCGTATCGGCCAACCAGATATAGACCAAAACTCGCTTTCGCTAAATCAATCGATTGGACACTTGCCCATAGGATGACAAGTGGGATCGAGGTGAAGGTGGCAAGGATCCACGCCAAAGGAACCGTGAGTAACCACATCACGGTGCCATCTAGGAGCAACGCTTGGGTGGTCTTCCCCCCTGAGCGAAGCGTGTGATACGTCACATTGGCAATACTAAAGAAGGGAAGCAAGAACATGTAAATGGTGATGATGGACGTTGCCATGGCTTGTTGATTGGTATCCACTGAACTCCACAATTGAGGAATCACAGGGGCTAACCAAAACATCATGAAGCCTAGTCCAAGGGAAATGATAATGCCCATCCAGATCAATTTTTTCGATAAGATTTTGGCTTCTTCAATCTTTCCTTCGCCTAAGGTCGTCCCAAGCATCACCCCAACCCCAACGGCAAGACCAGCCCAAATAATCCCAAAGATTTCTGTGGTGGTTGATACAATCGATAACGTGGACAAGACATTGGTTCGTGAAGCTAAAGCAAGTTGTTGCATGATAATCCCACCCGCCCATAAGGTTTCGTTAATCAACATCACCACGGTTTTTTTGTTAATCGCTTGAATAAGTTTTGGTTCTACACTTAAATCGTTATACAAACCCACGGTAAAGGTTTCTTTGTTTCGATGGGAAATATAGATCAAGAAACTCATTTCTACCAGTCTTGCGATGAGGGTGGCAATGCCAACGCCGATAATGCCATTTTGAACAATGTAAATAAATACGTAGTTTAAGATCGCGTTGATGAATAAAGAAATCACACTAATGAGAACAGGGAGTTTGGTTTTCCCAATTTCGCGGTAGGTCGATCCGTAGATATTCGCAAACATCAAAGGAATGTACGAGGCAACAATGATGGGTAAATATAACATCGCTTCAGCGACAATGATTTCTTGATTCGTGCTGGATCGGGTATAGAAGCGAATAATGCCTTCACCAAAAAATAAAATCAAGGGAATAAAGATAAGCAAAAATAAGATACCAATCCACATTTTATAACGAACTGATTGTTGTAAATGCTTGGCGTCTTTGGCCCCGGAAAACTGTTGAACATAAATCGAAGCGCCAGAAAGTAAACCATAAGTAATGACAAAGAAGAAAAAGGATATTTGATTGACGGAGAAGACCGCTCCAACCACATCATCCGAGATACCGCCCACCATGACATTATCGATAAAGGAAACAAAAAAAGACACCAGCATTTGAATCATGACCGGGAAACTGATGGCAAAGAATTTTTTTAAAAATATTTTATCTTTTAAGGTTTGAATCATAAGTCCTTTATGAATAAAACTGTAGCTTTCACTACAGTTTTAATGTCATTGATGGTGGGCCGTAATAGATTCGAACTATCGACCTCGCCCTTATCAGGGGCGTGCTCTAACCAACTGAGCTAACGGCCCATCTTCTAGGTGTATCTTCATAAACCTAGAAATATATCCTAACACTTGAGTTTAAAAAACCAAGTGAGAGAAACGAATTAACGTTTGGTGAATTGTGGGGCGCGACGTGCCGCTTTAAGACCGTACTTTTTACGTTCTTTGACGCGGGGGTTACGGGTTAACATCCCGGCAATTTTTAATGGACTTCTTTCTGTACCAGATTCTAACAAGGCCCGGGCAATGCCTAAACGGATCGCACCAGCTTGACCTGTGAATCCACCGCCAACGACGGTTGCTTCAACGTCAAACTTATCCGCATTGTTGGAAATCACGAGTGGTTGCTTTAAATCCATCACCAAGGTGTCATATGGCATGTATTCGTCAACTGGACGACCATTGACCGTAATCAAACCTTTGCCATCCATTAAATAGACGCGGGCTTTTGAGGATTTACGACGGCCTGTGCCGTAATACTTGGTCACTTCTTTTTTCTTGGTTGCCATATTACTCTCCTTATAAGGTAATGGTTAACACTTCAGGTTTTTGGGCTTCGTGTTCGTGTTTTGGACCTTTATAAACAAACAATTTACTATGAATGACTTTACCTAATTTACCTTTAGGTAACATGCCACCAATCGAACGTTCCACCATTTCTTCAGGAAATTCTTTTAACATCACACCAGCGGTACGGGTTCTTAATCCACCGACGTATTGGGAGTTGTTATAGTACTTCTTGTTTTCCACTTTATTGCCGGATAAACCGACTTTTTCAGCGTTGATGATGATGACAAAGTCTCCACCATCGACGTTAGGTGTGTAGGTTGCTTTGTTTTTACCCATTAAAATAAGGGCAATTTTAGAAGCAAGTCTACCTAAAGGTAAACCAGTGGCATCCACGAGATACCATTTGTGAGATACATTTGCAGGTTTTGCAAGGGTTGTTTGACGTTGCATAAATCGTCCTCCTGAGCTGCAGCTTTACTAATAACAAATTTAAAAATGCTCGAATAAAGTGCCGAGATAAATAATACTAATCAAACCTATAAAAGTCAATGAAAAAAGACGAAAACTATCTCATTCTAGCTCAACGTTGTGATAAACGTTTTGAACATCCTGCAATTCATCCAAAACATCCAATAATTGTTTAAAAAGTTCTAAATGTTCACCTTCTAGGGTGACCGTGTCATTCGGGATCAAGGTGATTTCTGAGGCAATAAAAGATTGGACCCCCATGCTTTCAAGAATTTTTTTTGCTTGAGCGAAGCTTGTGGGAGCAACCAACACTTCTAGTTGATCACCATTGACGTGAATGTGTTGAACATCGACATCCCCTAGAATGAGTTGTTCTTCTACCACCGCTTGTTGCTGCCCTAAAAAGACAAGTTGGCCATATTCAGTGAAGTTAAATAAAACCGAACCCATTTTGCCATTGCGTTTGGTAATCGATGAGCGAACTTCAGAAATCGCTCGGTTGATGTTATCGGTTAACGTATCCACGACCAAGTAACATCCACCTGGCCCAAACGCCTCATAACGACCGGCGTTGTAAGCTTCCACTTCCCCCCCCGCGGCTTTTTTTATCGCCCGTTCGATGACGTCCCTGGTGACATTTAAGGCTCGGTATTTATCAATCGCTGAACGTAAAGGTAGGTTACTATCCGGATCAGGGGTTCCTGATTTCGCCGCCATATAAATTTCCCTGGAGGCACGCATAAACAAAGCCGACCGTTTTGCGGCCGTTGCTGCCATCGATGATGCTCTCACTTGATATGCTCGGCCCATGTTGCTTACCTCAAATCTTTCAAATTATATCACTTGAAATAAAGACGGTTGATGGTCTTTAATTTGTATTTATCAACAATATCAAACAAGATTTGATACTTGTTTCCTTGATAGGCATCGGGGGCATGGGCATCTAATCCTATGATCGTGGTGACCTCATGCTCTTTGGCGATTTTCCAAAATCCTTCATAAGGATAAGGGTAACGGTATTCACCTTGAATCAACATCAAGCCTCTGCTGACCCCACCAAGATTAAGTTCTAAGGGGACGTTGTAGGTCACGGACGCTTTGGCAATCTTATGGGCCACCGCTTGGGCGTGTTCATCCCAACCACCGGCATATCCCAACATATAAAGATCAGGATGGGCGGCGTAAGAAAATAGACCCGTCTTCATCGCTGCAACAATGCTATCAGCATATTCATGAATCAAGGCTGGATCTTTCACGGATGCATAATAAATCGGGAATCGATGATTGACCAAACGGAAATGCTGACCTAAGATCAAATATTCAAACCCATGGTCTACCTTTAAACTTTGGTAATACTTATCAAAGACTGGGTAGTATTCCGCTTCAAATCCTAAATGAACTTGAATCTGTTTCGCGTATTGTTTTTTTAATTGGAGCACGCTTTGTTTATAGTCTTCGAGTTGGCTATATTCTCCTCGTGTGCCGGGCTGAGAAATCCCTGGAAAGAAAATGTGATCAGAAAAACCAATCACCTTGAATCCATTGGCGATGGCGGCTTTCACATACTCCTCATCCGTGCCATAGGCGTGCCCACAGCGAATCGTATGGGAATGATAACAATAATCCAATTTATTTTTCATAACGCACCTTTTCTAAACATAATCCTTGGGGTTCTGCTTTAAAAGATAGAGGTCCCTTTCTTTTATTGTCTAAGGATTCTTGGATGGTTTCAAGGGATATTTTCTCTTGACCAAGGGCGATGAGCGTGCCAATGATGATTCTCACCATGTAGGTCATGAACCCATTGCCAACAATCGTAAACTTGAGTAAGCGACCTGCTTGAGTTAACTTAAACGCAAAGATGGTTCGTAAAAAATCCGCGCCATCTTCTTTTTTGGTCGTGAAGTTACGAAAGTCATGTTCCCCTAAAAAACAAGGCAATGCTTCACGAATCTTGTTGACCGACATTGCCTGCGGGACATGCATCACCGTGTCTTGTAAAAACGGATCACGTTCTCCCATAAGGATTTGATACGTGTACGTTTTTTTGGAATGTTGATACCGAGCTTCAAACGTGGCAGGAACTTTCTTTAAACTGACCAAGTAAATATTAGGATCTATCATCCGATTAAATCCGGTTAAGATTTTTGCGGTTGGGATCGTGGTGATTGCGTCCACATGAAACATAAATCCCCGCGCATGAACTCCGGCATCGGTTCGCGACGCGCCATACACTTGAATGGGTTGATTAAGAATTTGACTAAGGGTTTTTTCCACATGCTCTTGCACGGATTGACCTTGTTGTTGGGTTTGCCAACCTTGAAAAGTCGTCCCTTTAAACATAAGTTGTCCCACCAGGCGTTGTTTCATACGTTATAAGGGTAAGGTAAACCCAGTCGTCAATAAATAGATAAATCCACCAAGGTAGACAAGCACCATCAGTAACGCGAAGAAATCACGACGATGCCATGTGAGTTCGCGGTAACGGGTTCGGGTCGCACTCGGATCATACCCACGCGCTTCCATCGCATTAGCCAATTCTTCGCTGCGTTGAAACGCCGAGATGAATAAAGGAACAATGAGGGAGACAATGGCTCTTAATTTTTCTTTGAGTTTGCCGTGAACAAAATCAACCCCACGGGATGCTTGGGCTTTCATGATCCGATACGTTTCTTCTAGTAATGTTGGGATGAATCGCAAGGCAATGCTCATCGTCATCGCCACTTCGTGACTAGGAAAACGAATGATCTTCCATGGTATCAAATACCATTCAATCGCATACGTTAAATCGAGAGGTCTTGTCGAAGCGGTGATGATCAAGGTTAAGGCAATCATCAACACCAAACGAAAGACAATGTAAAAGGTTTGCAGTAACGCTGCATAGTAAATCTTCACGCCCCATGCATCGAAATACGTACTGATGTCTTGGGTATTCGGTAAAAGTAAATTGATGAACAACAAAAATAATAGCATGAACCACAATGGTTTGAGTTGGCGATACAGTTGACTTAATTTAATCTTGGTGATTCGCATCAGGATAAAGATAAACACAAACATCAATCCATATAACGCCAAATCAGTCCAGACCGATCCAAATCGTAAAAAGATTGACACCATGATGGTGACCATCGCAAATAATTTGATGCGTGGATCCAAACGGTGCATCAACGAATCATAGGGCATGTAACGGCCAAGGGTCATGGCTGGCATGATTAACTCACCTTCCAACCTTGAACCAAATCCGTTAAAGATCGTTCTTGGGTTGAGGAAATTGTCTTGCCTTTTTTTCTTAATGCTTTAATCAATTGAACAAGCGGTGGTTTGATGAAATCTTTGCTTGCGTCCTTGCCATAAAATAAATCTTTAGGCGTGGATTGTTTGATGACTTTTCCATGCTCCATGACCTTGACATGACTGGCAAACTTCAACACCAATTCCATGTCATGGGTGACGATGATGATCGTCATCCCTTGTTGATGTAACTGGGTGAA
>Ga0247843_1002156_pt1 | contig 36996 bp, 26 predicted proteins | sample LaCruzMarch2017__FD_192420 | JGI IMG/M metagenome (GOLD analysis project Ga0247843, IMG submission 192420) | Freshwater microbial communities from meromictic Lake La Cruz, Castile-La Mancha, Spain - LaCruzMarch2017_8m | ecosystem: Environmental > Aquatic > Freshwater > Lake | place: Spain... | reverse complement strand
CTACCGATTCAACAGACGCGGACACCGAACCTCCATGATTGACAGGCTGTTTGAACGGTTTCTTGCCTCAAAATCACCCACATTCAAGGAAATACAACTCTTTGCGACTTAAATTGGTAGCCCAAATTGCAAATGTTGTCAAGATGGTAAGGAGATACTTTTTCATTTCAGTTTTGATATTGGAATATATAAAATGGTGGGGTTCATTGGTCAACAATTAGAAAGTTATACTGGGGATACTATCCAATGGCTTTCATGGATATGCTCCACTTCGGCCACTAAAATACGATTTACCTAAATTGCTTTGGTCGTTGAAGTTGGCCTGCACATTCGGCAATTTCACGGATACGTTTTTGCCGCGTTTCGGGCAATTTGGCCATAACCAACCACGACAGCATGACCTTGCGCACCGATTTACTCAAGCCTAAAAAGAACGCTTGCGAACCCGAGTATTCATCGAATGCGCGTTCTAAATCCAAAGGGATAATCAATTCTTCTACCTCGTCCAATATTGTCCACGACCCATTCTTCTTGGCCGTTTCGATGCTCGCCAACCCTGCTGGGGTCATCTGGTTGGAGGCTATCAGTTGCACCACCTTTTCCTTGTTCACCTTGCTCCATGTGCCGTTGGGTTTGCGCCTTCCAAAAAACTGAAGGTAGCGTTCTCCATCCAAAGGTCTCCGAACACTATCTATCCAACCAAAACAGAGGGCTTCGTCCACAGCATCGCTCCACGACACCGATGGCATGGCCGCCTTCTTTTTATAGTGCACCAACCAAACAGATTGCTTCGTTGCATGATGTTCTGCCAACCATTGCCGCCACTCCTCGCGGCTTGTGGGGTAAAATTGCGCTATATCCTTCTCTTTCATTCGAGACTCTAATCCGTTAAACCACTATCAGCGTGTCCCCTGCCCTTTCTTTACCCGTTTCAAACTCAATAGATTCATGGCATTAGGCGCAAGTCCCGAAATGTTGGGCTGCGTAAACCGCATCACCTGGTCGTAATAGAGCACCACAATAGGAGCATCATCCATAATTAGGCTATCCATTTGGGCATACAACGCATAGCGAGTGCTGTCGTTGGTTTCGGCCAGTGCTTTGGCATACATCAGGTCGTAGGTAGGGCTATTGAAATGGGTGTAGTTGGGCCCGTTGGGAGTTCGGTTTGATGATAGAAACAACGCCAAATAGTTCTCAGCATCGGCATAGTCGGCCATCCACGATTTACGAAAAAACGCCACCTGACTGTTGCTCACCAACGCCCCATGTGTGGCAGCTGGATTTACTTCAATCCGCAGCTTAATGCCTATTTCGCTCAGTTGATGCTGCATGTATTCGCACAAATCGAGGTATTGTGAGGTGGTATGCAACACAATTTCGGGCAATCCTTTTCCATTGGCAAAGCCCGCCTCGGCAAGCAGTTCGCGTGCCTTTTGGGGGTTGTAGGTATAACCCTTGGTTTGTTTTCCCTCCATCCCCGGCAATCCACTGGGTAAAAATCCATTTTCACCTGGGCTGCCAATGTTATTGCGGATGTAGCGCATCATCTTCTGGCGGTCGAACCCATAGTTTATGGCCTGCCTCACTTGCTTTATTCGCAATGGATTGTTGCGCATCGGTGCAAGCGTGGTATCCATCACAAAACCGAGGTATTCGGTATTTAGAAACGGCATCGTTTGCATCACCACCTTGCCGTTCATATCGGGCTGCAATTTGCCATTTGGGGTGAGCAATGCATCCTTAAAGCTACCATCTTCTAAGCCCGAAAGCATATCGAGCCTACCTTTCAAGAATTCGAGAAACACCGATTGTGCATCGGTAATAAAGGTGATACCCACGGCATCTACATACGGCAAGGCTGTGCCCATACTATCGTGTTCGAAGTAATTTAGGTTGCGATGCAGCACCAATTTCACGCCTTCGTGCCACGCTTCAAACCGAAATGGACCAGTGCCAATGGGGCTGCGGCCAAAATCTTTGCCCAAGGCATCGGCCACCTCATGGGGCACCACCGCGCAATAGGGCATGGTCAACATTCCCAAAAATGGCGGAAAGGGTTGTTTGAGGTAGATGTAAAGCAATGTGTCGTTTTCGGCCTTAAAGCCACCATCGCGCTCCAAGTCCACTTGCGCAAACACCCACCGGCCAGGCGAAAGGGTCTTTTCATCCAAAATGCGCTGGAAACTGCGCACAAAATCGTGGGCCGTAACTGTTCTTCCTTCACCATTATTCAACAACGGATGCGCATGAAACTGCACATCGTTGCGCAAATGAAAGGCGTACACCTTTCCTCCTTCCAAAACCTCCCAAGTGCTGGCAATGCACGGCTGCACCTGCATGTTAGCATCCAACTGCACCAACCCATTAAAAAGCTGAGAAGTAGCCCAAATATTGCCCATGGTGCGAGCTTGGGCAGGGTCGAGCGAAGTGATGCCCTTGCTTTCGTTGTAGCGAAACACGGTGTGCGAATCGCTTTCGTCAGAGCGTGTGCTGCAACCCATCGCCACTATCACTACTACACCGAACAAAGCTGCCCTCATGTGGGCAAATGTAAGAACGGGTATGGCTGCACAAAGGGGTGTTTGTGCCCCTAACTTTCATAACCAACGCATGTCAAATTCTGATATTTTGACGCTCAAATTCCTTATCCAACGAATTATGAAAGAACATCTTGCCGCGTTGCGATGTTTGGTTAAGTTTGTTTCCTCTAAATTAAAACGACCATCTTATGAAACACGCCTTCTCTCTAGCCGCTATTCTTGCCCTAAGTGTAGGAACAGCAAGCGCTCAAAGTGCCGAACAAGCTAAGAAATCTGCCTCTTCAGCCCAACCAACTCAAAAAGAAGCAACTGCACCGAAAGTGAGTGCAGAACCAATGCAAGCCAAACGTGTGGATGGTGCTGCTACGTTACAAAGCGGCACACCTGCGCGAACTTCTACCGTTAAAATGGAAGACATTGACCGTGGTATTGCCGATATCAACAAGATCTTGAAAGACAACGAGGGAAAAGAAGGATTTCAGAAAGAAGCCTATGAAAAGCGTCTTGCCCACCTAACGAAAATTAAAGCTGAACAAACAACAACTCCAACCTCCACAAAATGAGAACATTACTTACCAAATTTGCAGTAGCTGCTAGTTTTCTGCTGTATTCCTCTGGGGCAATGGCCCAATGCCTTACCGCAGCAAGCACCTACACAGACTTGAATACTGCAGGTGGTGCGCCTTGCTTTGATGGCACTACTTGCGCTACAACCGACCCTGCATTTGCAACAATTGGGGTTTATGGTTCAGAGGCTTACCTACTAGATAATGTGCAAGCAGGATTCGATTACAGCTTTAGCATGTGTTCGGGTTTTGGTGCTGGTGCATGGATTCCTTCCATCACTATAGTTTCTCCATCTGGCGCAGTTGATGCGTACAATGCTGGTTCTACAGGCGACTTTGCAGCCAATTGCTCGATAGATTGGACTGCAACCGAAAGCGGCACCTACGCCATTGTGATACACGAAGCTGGTGTGGCTTGTGGCGTAGAAACATTGGTAGATAATGGCAACCCAACAGTATCTTGCGGTGGCAATGCAGCGACTTGCCCCGTCCTTTTGCCTTGCGAAGCCGGTGTGCTTGACATATCATCCTCACCATTAACGCTCTGCCCTGGTGAAACGTTTGATATGGTTACCGATGGCTCGGAATCAACCAACGGGGCGTTCGCGATTTATATGTCACCTCAAGCTGGTGCTACTGGTGGATTGAATGACGCCCTATTCTTATCTCCCGTTCAATCGTTTCCTGTAACTGGATTTGACAATGACTTGGGTGGTTTGCTTTCTGCCAATAGCCTTTCTCCGTTGGTTGGAACCTTTGCTTTTTATACGATTTCTTATGATGATTTGAATGATGCCCAAGGCAGTGTTTGTTCCATTTCTGCGGACTCTTTAATGGTTACCTTCCTCACAGCAAATGATGCCGCTTGCATTCCATGTACTGCTGATGCTGGAACCATCACTGCGGTAGAAACTCCAGTATGCTTCTTAAACGGTTCTGCTGTTATTGCCGGCACACCGGATGGAAATAGTGTTGTTCCTGCTGGCTACAGCACTGGTTATGCAGTTACTGATGCAAGTGGTACCGTAGTTCAAGTGGGCCTAACACCTTCATTCACGGTTACTGCCGTAGGTAGCTACACTATCCACACATTGGTGTACGACCCAACTACGCTTAATCCTTTGGCATTGCCTCCCGGCATCACTGCTGCTCAAGCCAATGCTTTGCTTATTCAAGGTGGTGGTACTATTTGCGCTTCGCTCGATTTAGTAGGCGCTCCCATTGTTGTTGAAGTTTGCGCAACCTGCGATGCGGATGCAGGAACGCTTACCACAGTGGCTTCTCCTGTTTGTGTAACAAATGGTTCGGGTACAATAGCTGCAACTCCAAATGGCGATGCCTTTGTTCCCGCTGGCTACACTACTGGTTATGCGGTAACGGATGCTAGTGGAACAGTTGTACAAGTTGGATTAACCCCATCATTTACAGTAACTGCGGCTGGCGATTATACAATCCACACCTTGGTGTACGACCCAACTACGCTTAATCCTTTGGCATTGCCTCCTGGTAGTACTGCTGCCGATGTTAATGCACTACTTATTCAAGGTGGCGGCACTATTTGCGCTTCGCTCGACTTGGTAGGTGCACCTGTGGAAGCGGTAGTTTGTGTACCTTGTATTGTAGATGCAGGTACAATTACTGCCGATGCTTCGCCTGTATGCTTGGCAAATGGAACTGCTGATATTTCTGCTACACCCGATGGCAACGCAGTATTGGACAACGGGTATCAAACGTTGTATGTCCTTACAGAAGGTACTGGTTTGGTAATCGTTGGCGCATCGGCCACTCCAAACTTCACCGTTACTGCTGGTGGCGATTACACCATTCATACGCTAATCTACGACCCATTGACCTTAGATATTTCTACCGTTCAATTTGGAGTAACTACTGGATTTGATGTAAATGGATTGTTGCAACAAGGCGGTGGTGTTATTTGCGGTTCTCTTGACGTAGCAGGTGCTCCTGTCGTAGTTGAAGCCCCTGATGCTGGAACACTATCTGCAGGTGCGCAAACATGTTTAGTGAATGGTAGTGGTACCGTAAGTGCTACACCTGATGGAAATTCGAATGTTCCTGCCGGTTACCAAGTATTGTATGGTTTTGCTGATGCTGGTGGTACAATTCAAGCCATTGGAGCAACACCTTCTTTCCCAGTAACTGCAACTGGTATTTACACAATCGTTACTTTGGTTTACGACCCTGCAACATTGGACATTAGTCTTTTTGTTCCGGGTTTTGTTTCTATCGCAATGGTGAGTGGTGCTGCAAGTGGTGTTTGCGCATCGTTTGATGCTGTAGGTGCTACGGTTGAAGTAATTACTTGTGCCCAGTGCGATGCTGATGCAGGTACACTTACTGCCAATGAAACTCCTGTTTGTTTTGAAAACGGAACAGCAGACATCTCTGCAACTGCCAATGGCGATGCTGTGGTTCCTGCAGGTTTCAGCACAGGCTATGCCATTACAGATGCGAATGGAACAGTTGTGCAAGTGAGCTTAACTCCTGCATTCACCGTAACTACTGTAGGCAACTACACCATTCATACATTGGTTTACGACCCAACTACGCTAAATCCTTTGGCATTGCCACAGGGCACAAACGCAGCTGATGTAAATGCATTGCTACAACAAGGCGGTGGAGTTATTTGTGGTTCGCTCGATTTAGTTGGTGCTCCTATTGTAGTGGAAGTGTGCGTGGTGCCTTGCACTGCCTCTGCTGGTACAATTACTGCCGATGCATCGCCTGTATGCTTGACTAACGGCTCTGCTGATATTTCGGCTACTGCCAATGGCAATGCTGTTGTTCCTTCTGGATATCAAACCTTGTATGTTCTTACACAAGGTTCAGGTTTAGTGATTATTGATGCGGCATCTACTCCAGATTTCACCGTGAATGGTGCTGGTAGCTACACCATCCATACCTTGGTATACGACCCAACTACTTTAGATATTTCTGTAGTTCAGTTTGGGGTAACTACTGGATTTCAAGTAAATGGATTATTGCAACAAGGGGGTGGACTAATCTGCGCTTCGTTGGATGTGGTAGGTGCGCCTATCGTGGTTCAAAACTGCTCTACAGGTTGCAACGTAACTGCGGGCACGCTTATCACTAGCTCTTCTCTCGTGTGTTTGTTTGAAGGTGCTGCTGTGTTGGCTGCTACCCATATCCAAACACCAACCTACCCAATTGGCTACGAGGTGTTGTATATACTTACAGAAGGTGCTGGCTTAGTAGTACAAGATTCGTACATCTTCCCAACATTTACAGTAACAGCTGGCGGCAACTACACCATCCATACATTGGTTTATGACCCGCTTATACTTGACCCAGCCACCATTGGCACAGGGGTTCAATTGAACAGCTTGTTGCTTCAAGGAGGTGGTACTATTTGCGGTGCGTTGGATGTGGCAGGCGCTGCCATCACCGTTCCTGTTTTGGAATCGACTGTAAGTGTATTGCTTAATGATGGTGATTCACTATTCCTTTACAGCGCCACTGGCCTAACTGATTTCCAATGGTTCTTGAATGGCAATCCTATTCCTGGTGCAATTGGAAGTTCATATGTCATTGAGGAAAGCGGCAACTATGCTGTGCAATACACTGGCGAAAATGGTTGTATCCAATCGTCAAGCACATCGCCATTCACATTCTCTGGTGGTAACATTGGATTCGAAGAGCACGATTTGTTCAGCACAGTTAGTGTGTTCCCAAATCCAAGCAATGGACTATTTAGTGTGCGCACTGAGTTGAAAAGCAGCACGGATGTAACCATCAGCATTACAGATGTTACAGGGCGCGTGCTTGCTCCAAGTGTAATGCTTCAAGATGTGAGCGTGTTTACTCAAGCTATGGATGTAAGCCACCTATCTGCTGGGTTCTACCTTGTGCGCATAGAAGCTACAGAAGGTGCTACTACGGTTCGCTTTATGAAGCAATAAGTTCCTACAATTCCTTAACAGAACCCCCAAATGGCATAAGCAATTTGGGGGTTTTGTTTTTGGGAGATGATGGGTGGCAATGGTAATCTAAGACAGACAACACCACAACCGTTTAGAGTATCTTCGTGATTCTAGTTGGAACTTTAAATAGAACCAATAAAAAGAGGTGATAAAGGTTGTTTAAGATTTATGGATAACGCACTACTCTGTTCATTAGCACTGCGCTTTCCCTTTGTCACTGTCGCAAAGCCATGCTAATGGTATGAAGTGAAAAAATATGAACTTACGAATCGAACAAACATGAAAAAAAACTTCGTATTCACAATCCTGTTAGCTCTACCATTAATGGTTCGGGCGCAGCCATTAATTGAAGTGACCGACCAACGTGCAGATGCCGTAGAACTGAACAACGTATTACGATACGGAGAAGATGCTTGGCTTTTTTCGGGTACTGCCAATCCTGAGGGTGGAATTTGGACTTCAAAGTACTTTATTACAGCAAGAAAGGATAATGGTGATGTTATTTGGGATTATGGCCATAATCTGATGGAGATTAATTGGTCATCCATTTCTAACACCGCTGGAGATGTTTTATCCATACTTCCAAACAAGGGAATTCTGCTGATAGGAGCAGTGGACTATTGTGATGTTGCGAGTTATATAAATAAGGTAATACGCTTAGATTCAACTGGAGCTCTATTATGGGAGTTTGAACAATTAGATTCAGAATATTCTGAATTTCGTTTGCGCATGCTGGCACGTGGTGATGGTGCATATCATGCCATAGCGGGTTTAGATAGCGTATTAATGCTGAATGATAGTGGAGAGATAGTAAATCACTGGTTATCGCCAATTTCCCCTATTCAACGTATGCAGTGGATTAACGATAGTACATTGATGATAGCGACTACAACGGAGTTGTGCCTTACGAAAACCGATGGAGCCCCAATTTCTTTAACAACGCTTTCAAGCGGCAATATTGGGATGGAGCTTCACAGCGATAACTCAGGTATCTTAGTTTTAACAAACGATTCACTTTATCATTTCACTAGCGAGCTTCAATTGGATTGGAGCCTTTCACTCCAAGCCTTAGATGCTTCTCAACGAGAATTCGTAATTGACAATGAAAATGTTTACATCAATGATGGAATTAGACTGTGGAAATTAGAAACGGACACAGCATTGGCAGTGGCGTTGGAATTCAGTTTGCTCACAAATTTGTATGAGAAGCCATCAGCAGCTTTACGTGGTGATTTTGTAATGACAGCATCAAGCATTCTAAACCATTACAGAACCAGTGGAATAATAAAAAGTTATGTAATACTTGGCACCACCGTTTCACATCTGGATGATGTGGACATATCCCTACAAATTGATTCTACTTGGTTGACTCTATATTCGAATGACCCAAATTATTTTCCGCTCTATTATCACAAAGCGAATTTCACCGCGCTTGTCACAAACCGTTCACCAAACAATTTAAATAAAATCCTTGTGTCGTTTCGCTTTCCATCAGCTTTTGGAATGTGCGGTTCACCTGGAATAACAATCATTCAAGATAGTATCTCTGTGGCTCCTGATGAGATACTGACAATTCCGTTTAACAATGTCACCGTTATTTATGGTCCATATATCTCAAACCAACAGATTTGTGTAGTTGCCATTAGCCCAAATGACCATATTGACCTGAATCCCAGTGACAATGAAGGATGCTTAGACATACAATTTCCCGTGGGAATTGAGGAGTTAACTTTTGAAACTCCTGTGTGCATATATCCCAATCCAGCCAATCAATTTATTACGGTGTCATGGGAGAAAGATGAAATGAGCGAAATACGCTTCTTTGATAGTGCAGGAAAAGAAGTGATGCATATCTCCGCAATACAGCAAAGCAATCAAATCGATATTTCTTCTTTGCCGAATGGCGTATACACTATGCAGCTAACACAAGAAAAAACGAATAGCAGGCACAAAATCGTGATTCAGCATTAATTGATTGTATCGGAATGGTTGGACCGTAAGAACCTTGGATTTAACTACTCCAACTGCAGCAACCGACTACCGCATCAAGTTAATATGCCCTTCTAAGGTTTGGGTTTCATCGCGCCATGTGAGGGCGCGCACCTTGTAGACATAGACATCATTGTTCTGCAAAGTTCCTTTGTAGTGGCCATCCCAACCTACGTTTTCATCGTTGGTTTCGAATACCATTTCGCCCCAACGGTTGTAAATCTGGTATTCCATCAACGATTTTATGCCCCATCCTTCTACATAAATAATATCATTGATGCCATCGCCATTGGGTGTAAACGTAGTAGGCAACTTAATGAAGGTTTCGGGGCGAATTTCCACTTTGTAGGTGGCGGTAGCGGTAAAACAATCGCGCACATCGGTCACCGTTAGGAGGTATTCCACATCTACCAAGGGTTGCAATGCGGGCAGCGGGCAATCGGCACAACTTAGTCCCAACGGTGGAGTCCATTCAATATTATAGACATTCGTATCGGCAAAAAACGGCAATTGAAGACTATCGCCAATAACTATAGAGGTATCAAAATCGGTGAGAACAAGCGGGTTGAAGACCACAACGGTTACCATGTCGGTACTGGTACAACTATTTGTGTCGGTTACAAGAATCTCATAATCGGCAGTGAGCAACGGAACCGTGGTAGTGCTAGTGGCAGTTGGGTTGGCCACGCTCACTGCCCCCGACCACAAATAGTCAGCAGATGCGATGACATCCAATACCTGTATGTTGGCTACATCGCCTTCGCAAACGGTGTCACCCTGCGCTGTGACCACTGGCAATGGATGCAATACAATATCGCGGCTCATGGTATCGTTGCAGCCCAAGGTGCTGTTCAACACACCAAGTGTTACGGTATAAGTGCCCGGTTCGGTGTAGTTGTGTACCGTAGGATTCTCGGCAGTGCTCGTTGTTCCATCTCCAAAATCCCAAAAGAACACGTCCGAGTTGAGCGAAAGATTGTCTAATCCATAAGGCTGAAAACACAGAGCAGTATCTATCCCATCATTACGCTGAAAATTTGCTACCACTTCGTGAATGAAAATGTCTTGCTCGTTTTGAACTGGACAGGCACCATTCACACTGCTCACAATGAGCTTTGCTACAGTTTGCCCTGATGGCGGCACAAAGGTGTAGATATGCGACACAGGGCTTTGGTCGGTAGCTGTTGTTCCATCGCCAAAGTCCCACACGTAGGTATACACCTCATTGGTATCGATAATGGTGAAGGTGATGGCCTCGCCACGGCAAATGACATCAATGTCGGTTACGAAATCACCCTCTGGACCAACTACCATTAAATCCATCGTTATCGTATCTCTACAACCATAAGTAGTGGTGGCTATCATAGTGGCTGTATAATTGCCACTCACAGAATAGACGGTTCCCATTGGGTTTACACTTCCTGTGGTTCCATTGCCCAAATCCCACGTTACGGTGGTAGGGGTTGAGGCAACAGTAGTATTGGTAAACACCACGTTTTGCGGACTACAAATAATGCCACTCGGGTCGCCATCCGATACGAAACTAGCGGTGGGATATTCCTGAACGTTCACCACGCGAGTCACTGTGCCACCGCAACCCGAAGAAACTTCGGTGAAATTCATAGCAACGGTATATTGCCCAGCAGTTGCAAACTGATGACTTACGTTTTGGGTAGTTCCATTGGGAGTGCCGTCTTGATAATTCCAATCGAAATTCAAGGTAGAACCGCCTGCTGTGTAGTTCGCTGCAGAGAAATTAACCGAACCACCCACGCAGATATTTGGCGTAGAAGGCGAAGTGCCAATTGAGCTTACGGGTTGATAAAAAGTGAAGAAGGAGCGTGCTGTGTCGGTGCAACCCACGATATTGGTAGTGATGAGTGAAGCAAAAACGGTGTCGCTACTGAAAGTACCGAAGGAAAATACAGGACTAACATCCGTAGAAAACTGTCCAAGGCCCAATACCCAAACACTTGAGGAAATGGTGGTATCAGAGGTACTGGTATTGTTCATCGTTATTTCTTGCGTTGGACACACGGTGATGTCGCTTGGCGTGTAGGCCGCATCCAGACTAAACACACGCACAAATGCACGCGCTGTATCGCGACAATCGTTCAGGTCTTTTACAATCAGCGTCACTTCTACATCGCCTGTTACAGGCAATGGAATGGGATAATTGGGGTCGGTGGTGGTGATAGGGCGCAAATTTGGTCTATCGAATTGCCATGTAAATCCACCCCAACATTCGGCATACACATCTTGCGATAGACTGGCATCAAATGGATTGCCCACGTTGTTGCACAACAACGAATCGGAAGTGAATTGAGCTTGTATTTCCCGAATCTTAATGTAAACGGTATCTACCGAAGTTGGGCAACCGCTAGTGGTGTTATTCACCGTAAGTGTAACCAAGTAATCGCCTCGGGCGACATAGGTGTGCGATGGATTTGGATCGGTGCTGGTTGTTCCATCTCCAAAATCCCACAATATGTCCGTGAAATCTTGACTTCGGTTTTCGAAATCAACCAAGTAAGGAGATTCACAATAGGTGGTAAAAAATGCATCGGCAATAGGGCCGTTCACCGTTATCATGTTATTCACCGTAGTAGACGAATAGCACCCGTTGAACTCAACCATCAGGGAAACATCTAACGAACCCGTCATGTGATTGAAGGTCCAAGAAGGTTCTGGATTGTCCCAACAATGAAACTCATGGTAGCCTTCTCCATAAAAATGCCATGCATCAACGCTGTCGGACAAAGCGGTTTGATTACTGAATTGTACTGTTCCACTTGGACACAGCACGGTTTCATCTACAGTAAATGCTGGGGTGAGTGGAGTTCCTACTTCGGTAATCACCAAATAGGATGTGTCCTTACAGCCAGCGGCATTGGTAATAACCAAAAAGGAAGCGAAGTGGCCGGGTTGGTTAAAAACTACTGTCTGGGGAGCGTTGGTATTGGAGGTAATGATGCTGCCATTGCCCAAATGCCATTTCCACTGAACGATGTTGTTATGTGAGGTGCTCGAATCGCTAAACGTTACGGACAGCGGAGCACAACCTTGCGCCACATTAGGGAAAAACACGGCATTGGGCAACCAAATGCTATCGTTGTGCATCACGGTGTCGCGACACCCAATATTAGTAGTAACGATAAGTTGCGTGGGCAAATAGTCAAGGTGATACCACGAATAGGTGGTGTCAACATCGGTGTAAGTGTGCGATGGGTTCATCACCGAAGAGAAAGTCGAGTCGTCTTCGAAAAACCAATCGTAAGAGGCGTAGGTAGTGTTTACAGGACTGAATGCAATGGTTAACGGCAATGCACATGAAAAACTTGGCGTGGAAGTGAACTCGGCCGTGGGATTTTGAATAACCACAGGGTGCGAAATCTGCGATGTGCAAGCGCCAGTTACCGAAGTGGTTTGCAGGGTAATATTCTGCGTTCCAGAACCGGTAAAAATGACAAACGGACTTGTGGTGGTGAGAGTATTTTGAGGATAAAGGGTTACGCCACTTGGAAGTGTCCACAGGTAATTGCCGGCACCAGATTGATTGATAAGTTGCACGGTATCGCCAGGACATACCTCTGCTGGAACATCAAACTCAGAAAGCGGCTGACCAATGCTCACCAATCGCTGAAAGGTTCCAGTGCAGCCAGTCTCATTGGTTACCTCGAGCACGACTGTAAAATTTCCGTTAGTAGTGTAGGTTTGTCCTGCCGGGTCTTCTTGAGTAGAAGTAGCTCCGTTGCCAAAATCCCATGCATACGTGAGTCCTGCGCCTGATTCGCTCAGGTTATTAAAGGTAACCGCAAGTGGAGGCACACAAGCGGATGCTGGGTTTGGCGTCATAGAAAAAGACGTGGCGGGCGACAATGCCACCGAAATTTGGTCGGGATACACTTGAGTTACGTTGCAGGTAACCAAATTGGTGGTGATGCCCATTGACACATAATGCAATCCGGCAGCAGAAAAGGTATGAGCAGGGTTGGGGCCACTACCCAATCCACCATCACCATATACCCACGAATAACCCGTAACCGTTATGCCCGGGCTTAATGTAGTCGTGTTGGTAAACTGCACAGGCAGCGGACTACAACCTTCTGTGGGTGTGGCTGTAAAAGTGGGAACAGGCTTAGGGTAAACGCTGATTGTAACAGTGCCGAGCACCGCCCCGCCAGCCGAAGCAGCAAACTGAACAGTGTAGGTGCCCGGATTGATAAACGTGTTGGTCGGACTTTGCAACTGCGAAGTAGCGCCATCCCCAAAGGTCCAAAAATAGGTTGTGGCCCCTGCTGGAGGCGTGAAGGTTACCTCAAGCGGCACACAACCTTGTGTGGTACTCGCGGTCTGAGCCTGCACGCCAACACCCATGTATACCTGCACCAAAGCAAGTAAACACACGAGTCCCAGACCGTTGAAATGCACTTTTCGTATCGCTCGAACTATCGTTTGCAACCGATGAAATTTAGGATAGCGAAACTATGACATCAATTTCAATTGTTGCTTTACTTTGTCAAAACTATTGCACCCCCAAAAAATGCTCCATTTCATTACCAAGATGTTGAGGTTTGTGGTCGTCTTAGTGGCGTTTGTTTGTTTACATAGCCAAGGCACTTTTGCCCAGCGAACTGAACTTCCCTGCATCAACAAACGGTTTAGTATGGTAGTGCACATCGTTCGCGACAGTTTAGGCGAACCCGGCATCACCGAAGCCGATATCAATGGACAAGTGGATTATCTCAATACACTTTGGGACACCATTTGCGCATCGTTTGAGGTGTGTGAGTTTCGCTATATCGACAACTTTCAATGGGATTCGCTAGAAGCGCTTGGTGGCTATAAGTGGAATGAAATGCTTACCGCCCATGAGCAAGAGTATCGCATCAATATCTTTTATGTAGCACTGATACAAGAACCACCAGAAACGGCAGGGTTTGCCACACTGGGAGGAATCGGTTCGTCTGGCGGTTCAATTTGCATGACCAAAGGAGGTGGTTCGGGAACATTAGCGCACGAAATGGGCCATTTTTGGGGACTGCCACATACGTTTGAAAACGCAGGACAAGAGTTGGCCGATGGAAGCAATTGCGCAACAGCAGGTGACCAGTTTTGCGACACTCCAGCAGATCCCTACAGCGGCCCAACTATACCGTATGTAACTGATTGTATTTTTACGTGGATGGGCCTCGACCCCAACGGCCAGTTTTACGATCCAGATATTGGAAACATCATGTCATACTACGATTGTACTTGCCATTTCAGCTACGAACAATATCAAAAAATGGCGGCTACTTTCCTCAATGGAGGTGGACCTGGACAATACGTGTGGTGATGAAAAGAAGCGTCCTTTCCTTTCTATGGTGCTGTATGATAGTAATGGCAAGTTTAGTGGCGCAGGCGCAGGACATTCACTTGACGCAGTATTATACTAACCAGCTCAATCTAAATCCTGCGTTGGGTGGCATGTACGATGGAGAGTATCGCATTGTAGCCAATTATCGCAATCAGTGGCGCGAAATCAATACGCCACTCACTACTACCATGATAGCGGGCGATAAGAAGTTTCACTTTTTCTCGGACGAGATTGATGCTGGATTACTCGTAATCCATGATGAATTCTCTGATTTTGGCCTAACAGTAAACAAGATTTTGCTATCGGGTTCGTACAAGAAAATGTTTCGTGGGCATGAATTGCGTGGCGGGATTCAACTCGGCATTGTGTTTAAAAACACCGACTTAAAGAATCAGACCTTTCCGAGCCAATGGGTGTATGAAACAGGTGAGTTTGACCAATCGGTTTCCAATGGTGAGAATCAGATTAGCGAATCGTTGGTGCATTTCGATATGAACTTGGGTGTGGCTTGGAGCAAGAAATTTGGAAAGCGTACACGTCTTACTGGTGGCTTCTCCATTTTCCACATCAATCGCCCGAAAGACACGTATTTCTCCACCTACAAGGAGCGATTGCAGACACGCCAGATATTTCACGCAGATGCTGATGTGCGTTTTGGCAAAATTGGCATCGAACCTAAGTTAATCATGATGTGGACCACCATGTCTCAAAACCTCATTGTTGGTTCCAATGTGAAATACCATTTCCCGAAATCGATTGTGCGCAACGTGTATATCGGTGTGATGTATCGCACCCGCTTTGGCGCCAATCAAGATGCTGCTGCACCTGTTATAGGCATGGGCATCAACCGATTTGATATTGGTTTGAGTTATGATGTGAACGTGTCTGACCTGAGCGCCTACTCTGATACCAAGACCACTTTCGAAATTTCGCTGGTGTACACTGCACCGATGTTCTCGCCCAAAACCCTTAGCATTCCCTGTGACCGCTATTAAAACACAGTCGGGGTTTGTGCGCATAGCTGCTTTTGTGCTGCTGCTGTGTTCGGTTTCTCATGTAATGGGTCAAACTGCTGCACCCAACGTTGCGGGCAAGAAAACCAAGGAGGTGCGTACCATGACACGCAATGCTGTTCGCCTTGGAGACACCTACACAGCCCTACTCTACTGTGCCGAATGGGTGAAACGCACGCCTGATAATATGAAGGCCGTGTTTCAAATGGCCGAACTGCATCGCCAAAGTCGCAATTATAGTGAGGCAGAAGTGTGGTATGCCAAAGTGATAAAAGCCGATGCCGAGCAGTTTCCCGTTGCGCTATATCACATAGGCGATATGCAGCTTTCGCAAGGAAAAGTAGAGGAAGCCGCCAAGAATTTCAATCTCTTCAAAAAAGTAGCGAAGAATGTGAAAGACGATAGCTACAAGAAATTGGTAGCCAATCGCCTACTTTCATGTGCTTACGTGGTGGCCATGAACGATTCGAATCGCACAGCTTTGACCGCCAATTTAGGCAATACCATCAATGGACCGCATATTGAATTTTCGCCTATTCCTATGGGCGACACAGCTTTGGTGTATGGTGCGTTGCGCGAAGATGAAGTAAAGTACTACGACTTGGAAACCTTTGACAGTCTGAACATTCCGATGCGCAAATTGTATTTGGCTGTAAAAAAAGGAGATGCATGGGAAGGCGCTGGTGAACTGCCCGGTCCATTCAATACGATGGGCGCACATATTGGCAATGCCACCATGAGCGAAGATGGTGAGCGTATTTACTTCACCATTTGCCAGCGCAATTGGCAGATGAAAACTATTTGCGAACTGTACTATGCCGATTGGAAACGCGCGGGTTGGAAAGAGCCCGTGAAAATGGATGATGAAATCAACCTCTCCAATTACACTTCTACGCAGCCTACACTTGGTCGCGAATCGAAGAAAAACAACGAAGTGCTCTACTTTGCGAGCGACCGCCCAAAAAGCAAAGGCGGATTGGACATTTGGTACACCGAATACAACAAAAAGAAAGATGCGTGGAGCCCACCGCGCAATGCGGGTAGCAAGGTGAATACCGCAGGAATGGAATGCACCCCCAACTACGATGTGAGCACGCATACACTCTATTTTAGCTCAGATGGTCACCCTGGTTTTGGAGGGTTGGATGTGCTGAAATCTGTGGGCGAAAAGAGCAAATGGGAAGACCCCATCAACTTGAAAAAAGACATCAATTCGCCAGCAGACGATATCGACTTTGTACTAAGCCCCAACAGAGAAAGTGGCTTTTTGGTGAGCAATAGAAAAGGAGGCACCTCGCTGCTGCACGAAACCTGCTGCGATGATTTGTATGAGTTCCGTTATTTGGAACATGTATCTATTCTAGCCAATGTAAAATTGCGCAGCGAAGACGATTGCCTTACGGGAACAGAGCTTTTTGTCTATATCATCGACCCAGAAACAAACGAGCGCTATTTGGCCGAACAAAAACAGCTGGAAGATTGCTCCTATAGCCTAAAACTGGAGCAAGGACACAACTATCGTATCGAGGGCAAAAAAGATGGCCATTGGACCAACGGCATTGACCTAAGCACCAAAAATGTGAAGGATTCGAAAACCTTTACCCCAGAAATTCGGCTGGATAAAATACCCGACAAACCGATGGTGCTCGAAGGTATTCTGTATGATTTTAACAGTGCCGAACTGACCAAAGACGCTAAGAATACCATAGACACCACCCTGCTGCTCATTTTGCAACGCAACCCCGATATTATCATCGAAATTGGTTCGCATACCGACAGCAAAGGCAAGGACGATTACAACCTTAAGCTATCGCAAAAACGGGCGCAAAGCGTTATTGACTATTTGGCTACCCAAGGCATTGGCAACAATCGATTGCAGGCCACAGGCTATGGGGAATCGAAACCTATCGCTCCAAACGAAAATGCCGATGGCACGGACAATCCCGATGGCCGCGCACTGAACCGAAGAACCGAGTTTCAGATTGTGGGGAAAGTGGATTTGGAGGAAATTGGGGATTAACTGAATATTTCTGGAGAATTTAGGCTTTCTAAAATAGTTTTAGCCAAATCTCCTAAACCACGAGTATTAAACCCATTTAGTTCTGGATTTATTGAATACCGATAAGTTTATCTCAAAAAAAATAATTCGACATTATTCTAAACCTTCTAACTTCATTTCTGTTTACTCTTTATAACTAAAAATTAAACAAAATGAAAAACTCAATTCTTGCCAGTGTGTTTGCGATTACAAGTATGACTGCTTTTGCTCAGAAAAGCGATATCGTTGATATCGCCATTAGTTCAAAAGACCACACCACCTTAGTAGCAGCTGTGAAAGCCGCTGGATTGGTGGAAACACTAAAAAGTGCTGGACCATTCACGGTATTTGCACCAACCAATGCAGCTTTTGACAAATTGCCAAAAGGAACAGTAGAAAGCCTGTTGAAGCCAGAGGCAAAAGCCACACTATCTGGAATTTTAACCTACCACGTAGTATCTGGAAGTTTGGATGCAACTGCTGTAGTAGGGGCCATTAAAGCAGGAAAAGGAAAAGCAGTTTTAACCACAGTTAATGGTGAGAAACTTACTGCATCACTGAAAGGTGATAAAGTAATCCTAACAGATGCTAAAGGTGGAACATCAACGGTGACAGCAACAGATTTGAAAGGTACAAACGGAATCATTCACGTAATTGATACCGTACTTATGCCATAGACTGAGCATCTGCTCAACTAAAGAAAGGCTCCGAAATTCGGAGCCTTTTTTGTTTATAGCCATTTAAATAATATAGGAATCGTAAATAATCACACCCCAAACTGCCGCAAATGGTGGTCCAAATGTTTGTAGATAATGCGTCCCCATTCGTCTTTATTCATAGCGCCAAATATGGGATGGCCGGCAAGAGTGGCATCTGCAGGAAGGTGGACGAAATGGGCAATTGTTGCTTGAAGTGCGGCTTTCTCGGTTTCGAAATCGAGTCCATCTTTGCCAGTGCTCACCATAGCTGGTGCGGTAGGTAAGTTTTTACTCCACGGTATGCGAAACCCCACGGTTTGCTTGATAAGCCATTGAATCGGGGCAGGATAAAGCTTCTTCGATTTTACCTCGCCTGTGCCAAAGCCGATTTGAATGCGACAATGCAGCAGCATTTGTGCTGGAGTCATAGTGCCCCAAAGGCGCGGAGCAGCGGATGTGAGGGCATTTATCCTTTGGATTACCGCGTTAAAATCTGTTGTGTCAGCGATGTTTTTCATAATCAAATTGGCGAATGGCGGAGTAGATGAGTTCCAATTCTGCATTGGTGATGCAGTAGGGCGGCAGGATATAAATGATATTTCCCAAAGGGCGCAGCACAATGCCGCGTTCCATGAAATGGGCATACAGCGCATCGCGCAGGCTATTGAAATACCCCGAATGTTGCTGTGTGTGATACTCTATTGCCAGAATAACGCCCTTTTGGCGCACGGCAGCCACATCGGGCAAAAGCACAGCTTCGGAGGCAAATGCTTGGAGGCTAGTGGTTATCCGCTTAATGGCGGCCCACGTTTCTTCTTTTTCCAATAGGTCTAAACTGGCCACTGCGGCTGCACATGCCATTGGGTTGGCGGTGTAGCTATGGCCGTGTAAGAAGGTGCGCATGCGGCCTTTGGCATCATCGCGCAGCCAAAAAGCCTTATAGATAGCCTCGGTACAAATGGAGACGCCCATAGGCAAAAATCCTCCCGTAATGCCTTTGCTTAGGCACAAAAGGTCGGGTTTGTGGGTGCATTGGTCGGTGGCAAAAAGGGTTCCTGTTCGGCCAAATCCTGTCATCACTTCATCGGCAATAGTGAGCACACCGTATTGCTTGCAAAGGGCCATCATTTTATCCAACACTTCGAAAGAATAGACCTGCATGCCCGCAGTGCCTTGCACCAAGGGTTCGAAAATGAACGCGGCCACATCGCCTTGTTTCAATAGAATTTCCAATTGCAATAGCGCTTCAGCTTCCATCTCCTGAACTGGAGTTGGAATAAAATCCACTTGGAAGAGAAAAGGCTCGAATGGCTCAGAAAAAACGCCCCTCCCTCCTACTGCCATTGCTCCAAACGTATCTCCGTGATAGCCGTTCTCTAGCGCAATCACCCGTTTTCGAGGGCTGCCTTCGTTGAACCAATATTGAAACGCCATTTTAAGCGCCACCTCCACAGCTGTGCTCCCATTGTCGGAGTAGAACACTTTGGAATACTGCGATGGAAGATGGGAGAGCAGTCGCGAGGCCAGTTCTACTGCGGGTTGATGGGTGAAACCTGCAAACATCACATGCTCCAATTTGGCGGCTTGCGCAGCTACACGCTGGGCGATATAGGGATGGGCGTGCCCATGCAAATTGACCCACCACGAAGAAATGGCATCCATGTAGCGCTTGCCATTTGTTGCATACAGCCACACGCCCTCGGCACGGTTGATAGCGATATTCTCCGAATCGTGGGTGATGGCGGTGAATGGGTGCCAAACAGCATCGCGATCGTGGGTGGTCCATTCGCTCATAGATTCTTGAATAACTGCGAACGTAGTTTGTCTGCTGCCGCTGCAACCGAAGTAGCGTTCAGTTCATGAATAACAGGTATTCTACCTAAAACTTTAACTCCAGAAAGTTGGTGAATTATGGATTCGGTAGCGGCATTTTCATCTCCGTTAAAAAGCACTCCAGCTATCCCTATTCCTCGTTGTTTCAACACCTCCAACGTCAGTAGAGTATGGTTAATACTGCCCAAATAGTGGCGAGAAATTAGAATAACTTGAAGCTGGAGGTGCAGCATGAGGTCGGCTACAGTTTGCTGAATATTTAACGGAACCAGCGCACCGCCAGCGCCTTCCACCACTAAATATTTGCTAGTTTGAGGCAGTAGAAACGAATCTAAAGCTACTTCTACTCCTTCAGCCGCAGCGGCAGCATGGGGCGACATGGGAAGCTCCAATCGATATGCCTCAGGAAAAACGCGACAGCCTGTAAGTTTTTGAACTTTGATGCTGTCTGTGTGCTCCAAATCACCACATTGAATCGGTTTCCAGTAGTCAGCATCTAAGGCCTTGACAAGAATAGCAGATGCCACTGTTTTGCCGACATCTGTGCCTATACCCGCGATGAAATAACCTTTAGACATGGAAAATTTGCATTAGACTTTAGGTTAAAGCTCTGCGAACGCGAATCTGTTGCCTAGAAACCGGCCGCAATCTTCCAATTTATAATTGTTCCATCTATAGCAGACAGACGAATTACGTATAATCCTGACGAAAGTGAAGCAATGTTTGTAATGGATTCGTGAATGGTTCTTTGTGCGTAAATCCGACCATCCATTCCATACACCGTGTACTGTGCAGGAAGCATTTCGGTAGGAACATAAAGTTGATTGCCCATCAATTGAGGAATGGATTTTAACGAATTTTCCTCGGCAATTCCCGTTACTACATCTGCAACGCACGACACATAGGTTCCAGTTAAATAGCGCGTATTGGCAGGAGTGGTATTGGCATTTACCGCCAACGGAAAGCCAATATAAGGAAGCGAATTGTCCATATAAGCTGGGTAGCTTCCATTGGAATAGAGCAGCGACTCCTCTCCAATTGTATGAGTTGCGGTTGGAATGGTATCACCACGCACATGATTTCCATGCGAGAAATGACCTGCACCATTGAGCGAAAAATTCCCCATAAAGAAACCCATGTTCGGAATTTCGTTACCGATAACATTCATAGAATCTGTCACCGTGCTGTTGTCGGAGATAAAACCATATAGGCCCACACGGTTTCTGAAGAACGTGTTGAAGGGGCCATTGCTGCCGTGCGAGGCGTCCACAGCAATGTTTTGGACGGTATTGCCTTCAAATAGGTTCATGTAGGGATAGTTGCCGTGCATCACCACATCACCAGCCGAATTGGCTGGGTAACCGCTTTGCACCCAATTGGGGTCGCGGCTAAAATTGTAGCCAAATACGTTTCCATTGGCACCTCCTTGCAGTATCATAGAGTGGCGCAGACGGTCGAATATGTTATTCTGAATGTGGCAAAAACTGCTGGTTTCTTCTACCATCACACCGTAGCCTTGTCCGCCACCTCCATAGCCTATGGCTTGATTGAAATAGCAGCCCTCTACAGAAATGTGCGCACTAGTGGTGATATTCACATGCGCATAGTCGCAACGGGTGCTATATACATTTCGAACCACGCAATTATAGCTTGCGCGAATGTTGATGTTGCTTACTTGGGCTGCAGCATTGTCTAGCCGCTGTATACTCAAGCACTCGACACCCGCAGCGCGCGTTGGAGTTACCTTAAAAACCTTGGGCGCACGACTCATGGGATAATAGGTATTGAGCGGGTCTTCTAAGGTGAGCGTGTTGCCTTCAATAGCCGCAATGGCTACGATTTGTCCGAGCTGACCATAGGCCCAATCCGAGAACATCAGGTCGTTGTCCATCATAGCAAGTCGAACGACATCGCCAACAACTAAGGTCGTAGCATCGTCAATTACCAATGTGGTAGTTCCTCTTTCGGCCGCTTGCGAAAGCATGATAGGAGTGGCACTGATGCTGCCCGCCATGCGAATAAGGTCGCTAGTGTTGCCCAAATCAAATTTCAAAACAGAGGCAGCAGATTCCCCTTGCAAAAAAACACTATCGGGCACCAGCAAATCGGTGGTAAAATAATACTGCCCTTCGGGAAACAAAATGGTTCCTGCCGCGCCATTCAAAGCCGCGATTGCAGCGCTGTAGGCCGCATTGCTTGGCGCAACTCCTGTGGCATCAGCGCCAAAATTCAGGATGCTTATCACGTTATCTGAAGCTGAAATTGTTGTAGTGTTTCCAGCCAATTCCCAAGCAGTAGAACGTTCGGGAGAAAGCAATTGTGCTTGAGCTGTTAATGATACTAGAGCAAAAAGTGTGCACGAAATTATCCGAACCATGTGGTGATTAATTGAGTGAGAACAGAACCCGATTTAACGGTGAAGAAGATTACGATGCCAATGCAATAGGCCAATTTGATGGAAGTGCCCACCAAAAAGCCAATTAACGAACCTAGGCCACTATTGAAAGCCGATGCAAATGTGCCACCCGCTATCATATCGCCTGCAATTGTTCCAAGTAAAGGCCCAAGAATAATCCCTACAGGCGGAAATAAAAATACACCTATCACAATGCCGATGGCCCCACCTATGACGCCTTGCAGGGATGCCCCAAATTGCTTGGCTCCTAGAATAGGTATGACCAAGTCAATGGCGCTAACCAAGAGCATAAGGGCAAATGTGATGCTTAGCGCCCAGAAGCCAACCTCATGATTGGGCAACAAGAAAAAAAGCAACAGCGAAGCCCAACTTAGCAATGGTCCAGGAAGCACTGGGAGTATGCACCCAATTATACCCAACCCGTTAAGGATTAGACCCAGTACTACAACAATTGCTATGCTAAGTTCCACTTAGGCTTTGGGCATAATGAGCGCCAAAATGATATACGGAATGAGCCCGAAACCAGCAAAAATGAAGCTGAACACAAAAGCTATTCGAATTATCGTGACATCAACATCGAGGTAATCGGCTAATCCAGCACATACCCCTAAAAATTTACCGTCTTTGCGTAAGAGTTTCTTTTTTTCCATGGGTTTTGATATTAAAAGGTGACAACCGCGATAATCAACTAGTCTTTTGATAAATTAAACCTAAATCAACCGCATAGTTGAGTTCCAAAGCGCCAAAAACTTTGCGTACTAAAACGGCAAATCGTCTTCACCGATATCGTCAATACTTGAGGCAGGTGCAGGTGCAGATTGCATTTGCGCCATTGGATTTAACGGAGCAGGAATAGAAGCACCACCACCTGAAGCCGCACCAATATTGTCAATTTTCCACGATTGCAAGCTTACGTAATACTTGCCTTGATATTCGTTTCCACGCACATTAAAGCTCACTTTCACTTGATCACCAACTTTGTATTGATCCAAAAGTGCGGTCTTCTCCTTAAGTGCTTCAAACTTCACATCTTGTGGATATTGTTCCTCGGTAGTGATTACAAATTCGCGCTTGGTAAAGCCGCTACCAAAGGTTTGCACGTCCATAATCACCTTTATTTTTCCATTCAATTCGAGAGCCATGTCTACTTTATTTATTTCGTTAAGGAACAAATGTAGAACGCGGAAGACTTTTGGAGTTAGAAATAAAATGAAAAGTTCTTAACAGAATCGGGCCCTTTTAGATGATTAAAACGCGAATACAAAAGATTATAGTAGCATAGCTATCTTGAATGCCTATCAAAGACCACTTGCCCAAACTTTGCGTGCCTACTTTTGGCGCCCCATGGGAAAAATAGATTTTGAAAAATTCACACTGAGCAACGGTCTTCGCGTGATAGTGCATCAAGACACAACCACGCCTTTAGTTTGCCTCAACGTGATGTATGATGTTGGTTCGCGAGACGAAGACCCCAACCGCACTGGGTTTGCGCATTTGTTTGAGCATTTAATGTTTGGTGGCTCTGTAAACATTCCCAACTACGATGGCCCGTTGCAAGATGCAGCTGGAAGCAATAATGCTTTCACCAGCACTGATGTAACCAATTATTATGTAACTCTTCCGGAGCAAAATGTAGAAACTGCATTTTGGCTAGAAAGCGATCGCATGCTCAGCTTGGCTTTTACCGAAAAAAGCTTGGAAGTGCAGCGAAATGTGGTGATTGAAGAATTCAGACAACGCTATTTGAACCAACCGTATGGCGATGCTTGGCTGCTGATGCGCCCATTGGCGTTCAAAGTTCATCCTTACAATTGGGCGACCATTGGCAAGGAAGAAAAGCACATTTCTGAGGCTTCGATGGAAGAGGTGAAAGCATTTTTTCACAAACATTATTTGCCTAAAAATGCGGTTTTAGTACTTACTGGAAATATCACCGTTGAGAAAACAAAAGCACTTGCAGAAAAATGGTTTGGCCCCATTGTAAAAGGAGAAAAACCGCCACGCAATTTGGTTCAAGAACCTCCACAAACAGAAGCTAGACGGTTGGAAGTGGAGCGCGATGTGCCTATGGATGCCATCTACATCTCGTTTCATTGCAGTGGAAAAAGTGAGCAAGATTTTGCTGCTTGGGATTTATTATCGGACATATTATCGAAAGGAAATTCTTCACGGTTATACCAACGTTTGGTAAAAGAAAGCGGAATTTTAAGTTCGGTTGGCGCGTTTGTTACAGGCGAAATGGATCCGGGATTGTTTACCGTTGCGGGTCATATTTCTCAGGGACAGAGTGTTGAAGATGCTGAAAAAGCAATTTGGGATGAATTGAAATTGCTTCGTTCCGAACTGGTTACTGCTTCAGAATTGGAAAAAGCAATTCATCAATCGGAATCGCAATCGGAGTTTTCTCAAATCAACATTCTTAACAGAGCTATGAATTTAGCCTACTACGAATTGATGGGCGATGCCAACCGCGTGAACACGGAAATAGAGCGCTATAGGGCCACTACAACTGCCGACATTCAGCGCGTGGCGAAGGAAAATCTGCTGAAGAATAAGGGCTCAACATTGGTGTATTTGCGCAGCACTAACGCCAAGTAAGTTTCCAAAATTCTAATCATACTGCTTAATTACAATTGATGCTCGATAGAACAATTGCCCCTTCGTTTGGAAAGGTAGAAAACAGTGTTTTGCCCAATCCTGAAATCCATCATTTGGATAACGGATTGCCTGTTTATGTGATAAATGCTGGCCGCCAAGAACTTCTAAAAGTGGAGTTAGTTTTTCCCGCAGGAGATGCCTCTTCGGATAAGAAATTGGTAGCCGCAGCCACATCAGCCTTGATGGAAGAAGGCACTTCGACTCGCACAGGCGCTGCGCTGGCAGAAGCAGTGGACTACTTTGGGGCGCATTTGCAATCGGACATTGATGCTGATGAATCGGCCATAACGCTATTTACGCTGAACAAGTATTTACAGGAAACTTTGCCTGTGTTGGCCGAGGTGTATCACGCACCATCATTTCCAGAAGAAGAACTGGAAGTTTATGCAAGAAACCACAGTCAAAGTGCAGAAATTAACGAGCAAAAGGTGAGTCATTTAGCTTCGCGAGCTTTGAAAGGATTGCTTTATGGCACCGAGCATCCGTTGGGAAGAGGCGCAATGCCCGCTGACTATTTGGCTATTTCAAGGCAAGATGTTTCCCATCACTTTCAAACCAAAATGAATGGAAACATCCAACACATTATAGTAGCAGGCAAACTCACTTCGGCCACAATTCCATTGCTGAACAGTCATTTTGGGAAGTTTGCATTGCAACCTTCTCAGCAGTTTACGAGCGATGTTGTTTCAAATGGCACATCTCAATTGCATTTGGATAAGGCAGATGCGGTGCAAAACGCCATTCGTGTGGGGCGCGTTTTATTCAATAGAAACCAACAGGATTATGCAGGAATGCAATTTTTAACCACCGTGCTTGGTGGATATTTTGGTTCGAGATTGATGGCGAATATCCGCGAAGACAAAGGATATACCTATGGCATTGGGGCTGGATTGGTAAGCATGCGCCACACGGGGCATTTAAACATTAGCACTGAAGTTGGAAAGGATGTGAGTATTGCGGCACTTGCCGAAATCTTCTTTGAAATTGAGAAGTTACGCAACGAACTTGTGCCTCAAAAAGAGTTGGAAACCGTACGAAATTACCTGCTTGGAGTGATGCTAAAAGGATTGGACGGCCCGTTTGCCTTGGCAACAAAATGGCGTAGCTACTTAAAATATGACGTTGGAAGTGAAGCACATACCGACACCATTCGGCAAATAAATGAAATGACATCCACTCGACTACTGGAACTTGCCCAACGCTATTTGCAGGAAGCCGATTTGAAAGTGGTTACAGCTGGCGCAAAACCTGCATAACACAGGCAACTTTTATCCGTTTGGGGCGTTGGTTATATTGCTTTGCAACGCTGGTCAGAAACTCAATATAACCTACCTTCGCAGATTGCATTTCGCACGAGTTATATGCCACTAATTGCCCATATTTTAGTGTTTCTAACCCTTTCCCTAACGTTCGTTTTGGGTATTGGAAAGCAAGCATCAGCCAGCCACATCATTGGCGGTGAGATTACGTGGGCTTGTCAAGGCAACGGAACCTATATTTTCTATTTGAAACTGTATAGAGATTGTACGCAGAGTACACCTGTAAATGTGATTGATTCACTTTTAGTTGCAAACCATCCTTCGATTAATGTTGTTCTTCTCACATTGCAGTCACAGCAAGATATTACTCAACCTGGTTGCGGTGTAAGTTGCCTTGGAGCAGGGGCGGGCGATGTGGCTGTAGAAGAATTCATTTTCGCTTCGGCACCAATTACTTTGGGCGCAGTTCCACCAGCAAACGGATTCATTTTTAGATATAATCGGTGCTGTAGAAATTCAGTAACAAACATGGTTGGTGCAGAGAATTACACCATCAATTATCGCGCAGTGATGTACCCGTTAAGTGGGTTAGACTCTAACCCTTGCTATGACAGCAGCCCTCAATTTGCAGAAAACCCATCAGCGCTCTTGTGCTCTGGCTATCAGCTCAGCTACAATAGCAATGCCATTGATGCAGACGGAGATTCGTTAACTTATTCGTTTGTTTCAGCAGCGCACGAAGCAGGAACAGTCCCTTACGCTGCAGGTTATAGCTTCGATGTGCCTTTGCCTGGACCAACACTTGACCCATCGTACGATTTGGTAACCATTGACCCTATCACAGGGCAAATTGAGTATAACGCACCGGGCGTATTGCAGGGCAAATGGAATATAGCCTACGTTGTAAGAGCGTTTCGTTGTGGGCAGCTTATTTCGGAAAATGTGCGCGAAATGCAGGTTTGGATTATTCCGTGTTCGGATCCCAATAACACACCTGTTGTGAATGCACCCACATGGATTGCACCGGCAGGAACAACTGGCTATAACTTAACTGTGCAAGCAGGAGAACTGGTCAGTTTTACCTTAGATGGAGTAGACAACGACATTGTGAATGGAGTGCCCCAAGTACTCACATTTGAAGCGGTAGGCTCGCAATTTGGGGCCAATTTTAGCAATGCCAATGCAGGATGCCAAACGCCACCATGCGCTACATTATCGAACAGCACTCCACCTGTTAGCCTAGTAGGAAATATTGGAACCACTTTTACGTGGCAAACCAGTTGCGAACATGTTGCTGTGTTAGATCAATGTGCTAACTACTCTAATACATACAACTTCATTTTCAAGTATTTGGATGATTATTGTCCAGCTCGCTCTACCAAATTTGTGAATGTCAGCGTTACTGTAATTGGTGAAGCTGTGCTCCCAAGTCCAGAGCCGCATTGCGCAACTGTGTTGCCAGGAGGTGGCGTGGCATTAAGCTGGGCACCAATTGTGGATAACGCTGTACCTCCATCTTTTGTGGAATATGCCATACTTCATAGTCTAAACCCAAATGGTCCTTTTACAGAGGTTGGCACCGTTGCCAATATAAATACTGGAACATACACGCATGCTGGGGCTTCCAGCACTGGACCAAATTACTATCAAATTAGAACGCGTAGTGGTTGCAATGGAGCCATTCTTTCTCCAGCAGAGTACACTATTTCGTCCATTTTTCTAACCCTTGCAAATAATCTCCAAACCGCGGATTTAAGCTGGAATGATGTTACTACTCCACCTTTACCATCGTCAAACGGAAACGGGCAAGGGCTGTATCAAATTTTCAAAGAATATCCTGTTGGGACTTGGACACAAATTGGAACCACTTTTGGATTCTCTTGGTCAGACCCCGTAACAGTTTGCAGCGAGCAGGTGAACTATTACGTTCAGCTCACGGACAACTTACCTTGTATTTCCACATCGAATATCGTTGGAGATGTATTGAATAATCCTGCACCGCCAAGCATTCAATACATTGATTCGGTAACAGTAGACCTAGCTACACAAATGGCGTTTGTGGGATGGAGTCCTAACTCGGAATTAAATGTTGTCGCATATATCATTCAGAAAAACCCAAATCTGGTGGCCTGGACAACTATCGACACTTCATTTGGCTACTTAAGCAATGGATGGTTAAACTTAAGTTCCAACGCTCAAAATGAATCGGAATACTACAGAATTTTAGCTCTTAATAATTGTGGGGTTGATGGCCTGCCTGGAGATCTTTACCAACGCACCATATTTCTAGAAGTTCTGGTTGATACATGCAACCAAGCCACATCATTAACTTGGAATCCATATGAAATATGGCAAAATGGCGTTCGTGAGTATGAAATTTTGGTATCGAAAGATGGTGGTGCAGAAGAAAAAGTGGGGATAACAGCAGATACTGTGCTCACTTTTGTTCATACTGAGTTAGACCAGTTGGCCACATACTGCTATCGCGTTAGAGCGGTGCAGAATGCTCCTTCGCGCATCACTTCCACTTCCAATCAGGCATGCGTATTTATGTATGTGCCCAAACGGCCCGATTATTCGTATCAGTATAATGTGACCGTGAATAGCACAAGCGATGCAATTGAACAGTACTTTTTTATTGATAGCACTGCTGGCTATGTTGGTTTCGACATTTTGCGCGGCACAACTCCAGATGACTTAAGTGCAATCGATTTTGTGGACTGGAATCCGAATAGCCGCTACTACCAATTTACCGACAACTTTTGCCGTCCGAAATCTTTAAGCTATTATTATGCTGCTGTTGGCATTGATAGCTGCGACCAAAATGCAGATACGCTCCACTTATCGCGCACGATTCTGCTTCGTGCTACAGCAAATTCCGATCGCACTAACGATTTGAGTTGGAACGCCTATGAAGGTTGGTTAGGAAGCGTTGCAGCCCAAAATATTTGGCGGAATTATGATGGAGCCTACGAACTGATAGCCACCGTGCCACCATCGCAACTTACCTACACTGACCCGATTGAGGAATTCATAACTGGCGAAGGCGAGTTTTGCTATTATATTGAAGCTTTAGAAGGAAGTGGTCCGTTTATCAGTCCTGATGGTGTTCGGTTTATGGAAATAAGTCGATCTAACGAAGATTGTGCTCTTCAATTGCCAAATGTGTTCGTGCCCAATGCTTTTGCACCCGAAGGAGTAAATACGGTTTTCCTTCCCGTTACGGTGTATGTAGATTACAGCGATTACGTGTTTGAGGTCTACAATCGTTGGGGCGAACTCATCTTTTCAACCACAAATCCTTTGCGCGGTTGGACAGGCATTATAGACGGTGAACTCGCTCCTCAAGGCGCTTATGGCTATCATATTCGATTTGTTTCTTCTACAGGAGGAGCTTATCAAAAAAGTGGGACTGTAACTTTAATTCGATAGTGAAGCACCCTTCTCAATCATCATTTAGAAAGGAAAAGCGATGAGAAACTTTATTTTTTTCCTAATGCTGGTAATGATGGGCGGCCAAGCATTTGCGCAACAACCGCATTGCTTTACTTCGGAAAAAATGAAAGAGCAGCTTGCTTCCGATTTAGGATTGGCTGGCCGCAGAGCAGATATTGAAGAATTCACACAAAAATGGATTGCAGAAAATGGAACTGAGCAAAATCGCGAAGTAATTACCATTCCAGTCGTAGTGCATGTGGTATATAAAACAGCAAGTCAGAATATTTCTGACGAACAAATTTATTCTCAGATTGATGTCCTAAATGAAGATTATCGCATGCTAAATGCTGATGCAGCAAGTATTCCTTCTGCTTGGAATAGCGTGAAAGCCGATGTTGGTATCGAGTTTTGCTTAGCAGTGCGTGATCCAAACGGATTTCCAACAACAGGGATTACTAGAACTGAAACCACCGTAACAAGCTGGAATGGCTCTGATAATGTGAAACTTACCTCGCAAGGGGGCAAAAATGCCTGGCCCGCTGGGCAATATCTCAATATTTGGGTATGTAACATTGGCGCTGGATTGTTGGGCTATGCTTCTCAGCCAGGAGTTACTGCTGCAATGGATGGTTTGGTTATTGGCTATGCTTATTTCGGACGTGGAGTGCCTGGTGTTTCGGCAACCTACAATAAAGGTCGAACCGCAACCCATGAAATTGGCCACTATTTCAATCTTGATCATCCTTGGGGTCCAAATGAGGCGAATGCCAATTGCAATCAGGATGATGCGGTGAGTGATACTCCAAAACAAGAAGGACCGAACTTTGGATGTCAAACTTTTCCTCACATCACGTGCGACAATGGTCCAAACGGAGATATGTTCCATAATTTCTTGGATTATGGAAGAGACAATTGCTTGTTGCTATTTACCAACGGCCAAAAAGAGAGAATGCACGCTGCTCTAAATGGCCCAAGAGCTAGCCTAAAAACTTCGTTGGGCTGTGTGCCAACCAACGTAGGGATTGAAGACGCCCCACTTGCCAGTCAATTTGTGATGTATCCCAATCCTGCGAATGATTTGCTTACCATTAAATCCGAATCAGACATTCTTTCAACGGCTGATATTCGCATTGTAAACGTCACTGGTATTGAGGTAATGCGCCAAATTGGTTTGAATTTATCTAACGCAACACTGTCTATTGGGCATCTCCCAGTTGGAATCTATCTTTTGGAAGTAAGTACATCTAGCGAAAAAACAATAAGCAGACTTCACATCATCCGTTAAATGACAGGATTAAATCACATTATTTCAAGTGCGATTGACGCTCAATTAAAAACTATCGCTCAAAAAGTAGCGAACCAAGAACGTATTTCATTTGAGGATGGAGTTTATCTCTACGAACATGGCGAACTTGGTTTTTTGGGAACTCTAGCGAATCACATTCGTGAGCGGAAACACGGTGACAAAGTATTTTTCAATCGCAATTTCCATGTAGAACCTACAAATATCTGCGTATTTGATTGTAAGTTTTGCTCTTACAGCCGCCTTCTCAAACAAAAAGATGAAGGTTGGGAAATGACTGAAGAGCAAATTTTGGATAAAGTGCGGAGTTATGATGGTAAGCCTGTTACGGAGGTTCACATTGTAGGTGGTGTGCATCCAAAAATGGGATTGCATTATTTCGCTAGCCTTATTAAAAAAATTAAGGAAATACGCCCCGACATCCACGTTAAGGCATTCACTGCTGTGGAATTGGATTACATGTGTCGCAAAGCTAAACTGAGTTATGAGGATGGATTGCGTGTATTAAAAGAACACGGACAGGATTCACTACCTGGTGGTGGAGCTGAGATTTTTGATGAAGCTATTCGCACTGAAATATGTGCAGACAAATGCACCAGCGAACAATGGTTGGACATGCACCGAACCGCACACAAGTTGGGTATGCCAAGCAATGCAACAATGCTTTATGGGCACGTGGAAAACTATCATCACCGCGTGGATCACATGAACCGCTTGCGCAATTTGCAGGATGAAACTGGTGGATTTAACACGTTCATTCCACTTAAATTTCGGAATGGCGACAACCAAATGAGCCATGTGCCTGAGGTTAGCACGATTGAGGATTTAAGAAACTATGCTGTGGCACGTATTTTCATGGATAATTTCGCTCATATCAAGGCATACTGGCCCATGATTGGCCGAAACACAGCTCAACTTTCGCTAGCATTTGGCGTGGATGACATTGACGGAACTATTGACGATAGCACCAAAATCTATAGCATGGCTGGGTCGGAAGAGCAAAATCCTGCTCTCAGCACGCAACAATTGGTGCAGATGATAAAAGATGCAGGCCGTCATCCCATAGAACGAGATACAGTTTACAACACCGTGACTGATTATTCCAACTACATTTTTGAGGAAGAAACTGCAACTGCCTAGGATTCAAATTCTAGCTTTTTGTGAAACATAAATTGCTCATCTTGCGCGAGTTTTCATGAGCAAACGCATACTTATAGCACCTCTTGATTGGGGATTGGGTCATGCCACGCGATGCATTCCGCTCATTGGACACATTGAGGCATTAGGGCACATAGCAGTAATTGCAGCTGAAGGGCGCCCGTTAGTAGTACTTCAAGCTGAGTTTCCTAATCGGGAATTCATCGAGTTTGTAGGCTACCAAATAAGCTATCCCAAAGGCGGAGGTATGGCTTGGAAGATGGGCGTTGCCGCTCCTCGCATTATAAAACGCATCGCGGCCGAACATCTTGAATTGAACGCGATTATTGCTAAGCACCACATTGACGCGGTGATTTCCGACAATCGTTTTGGCCTCTACACATCCAAAGTTCCATGCGTTTATATCACGCATCAAGTGATGATAAAATCGCCCTTCTTCGAGCCATTGCTGTATGAATTGCACATGCGGTATATGAATCGATATACCGAAGTTTGGGTGCCCGATTATGAGACAAATGGGTTATCGGGGGATTTGGGGCATAAATACCCGCTACCGCGAAATGGGAAATTTATAGGCCCGTTGTCGCGGTTTCTTCCTTCAAAGTCTGAAATAACTCGGGATATTCTAGTGCTTATTTCTGGTCCGGAGCCGCAGCGAACGCGATTTGAACATGTTGTTTTAGAACATTTAGAAAAGTTTGAAGGGTCCGCAATGGCTGTTTTGGGGACACCCGAAATAGAACATGAACGAACCGACAAGCAGGGACATCGCTTGGTGCCGCATTTGCCCACCGAACAAATGGAACAAGCCATAAAAGAATCGGGATTGATTATTTCGCGATCAGGCTATTCTACCATTATGGATCTTTCCGTGCTAGGAAAAAAGGCGGTTTTTGTACCCACTCCTGGGCAAACCGAACAGGAATATCTTGGTCACATATTCAATGGGAATCGGCAGCATTTGCTGATGCTTCAGCGCGATTTCAACTTAGAAAAAGCTTGGAAAAATTCAGAAAATTTCTCAGGTTTTCCTGCAACCACATCGCAAACCTATATGAACCATTTAGAGCGGTTTATTAATGGGCTTTCTTGAGTGTGAATGAGAATGTGGTTCCACTATCGTCACCAGTTGCACTGCGCACATTTATTGTTTCACCGTGAGCTTCTATAATATGTTTTACGATGGAAAGTCCCAATCCGGTGCCACCCGCATTACGATCTCGAGCTGAATCCACTCTATAAAAACGCTCGAAAAGGCGCGGAATGTGCTTTTCTTCAATTCCACTTCCATCATCGGCAACTTCGCAAAGCACGTGCTCATCCATATCGTAAAACCTCAATTCTATTGAACCACCTGGCGAGCCATATTTAATAGAATTATCAAACAAATTGATGTAAACCTGCTTAATTCGATTGGCATCCGCCATTACGTAAATAGGCTTATCATACTTTTTGTTGAATCGAATTAACATGTTGCGCTGTTGCGCTTTCATTTCTTGAATTTCCACAATCTCTTTTGCCAACTCAAGAATATTGATTTTGGAGATGGAAAGTTCAATCTGACTGCTCTCTAGTTTGGAAATGGTTTCCAAATCGTCCACAATAGAAATCATGCGATCCACGCTTTTATCCGCTCTACGCAAGAACTTTCTATTGATTTCGTCATCTTCCAAACCACCGTCCAAAAGCGTATGGATATACCCCTGAATATTGAAAATGGGCGTTTTTAGCTCGTGCGAAATGTTGCCAATAAATTCTCTTCGAAACTCTTCTTGTTCCTTCAAACTTTGAATTTCATCGCGTTGGCGGTCGGCCCAACTTACTACATCGCTATTCACTTTATCCAAAATATGCTCGTTGTCGCGCATCTCCTTTCGTATGTGCTCCTTGGTGTTGCGCTGGTTGCGCATCGTTTTATAAATCACCCGAATGCGGTCGTATATAAAATCATTGATTACGATACGAATGGCAAGATATCCCACTACAGAAAGGAGCAGAAAAACTATTGCTGCGCGCAGCAACGTATTTGTCCAAGGCATAGCTGGAGCTAATACTAGGAGGTCGAGAATAAAAATAATGACCGCCAATCCTCCCGCCAAGATTAGGGCAGAGACTAAAGCAATGTTTCGTGGCGATTGGCCTTCCATGGGGTCAAACTTACGTCAGTTGAATAATACTGACAACCGTAAAAGAGATGGTTTTCGTTCTCGATTTACTCACCAACTTTGCCTTTTCCTTCAATTTTAGCATGAAGTACCTCCAACTCGCTTATGCCACCTTTGCTTGGGTCCAATGCTGGCGAGCGATAAAACCTACCTTCTGGACCAATTAGAAAAAAACCAGGGAGACTCACTATCTGATAATCTGAAACCATTTTATGGGTTCGCGCAATGCTGCAAACTGGTCTGTTAGGTGCGAACAATTGCTTGTAATTTGCAACTTCTTTCTCCGTATTTCCCACACAAACTGCAAGAAATTTTACCCTCGGAAATCGTTTTAGCATATCGCGCAGCACAGATGATTCTTGCTGGCTATAAGCATTGGCAGCATCAGTTATTTCCAGCAACAAATACTTTCCTTTGAAATCGGACAGACGATATGCCTTGCCTTCAGTGTCCGTTAACGAGAAATCTAGAGCTTGTGTATTGACGCGGAGTCCATCTTTTCTGTCAGCAATGTTATTCGCTGCTTTGATCAAATCGCTGTTGCTCGAAAGCTTAGAAAAATCGCGCAATGTGGCCGAAACTCGATTGTCATCAAAACCCTTCTGACCATACAATTTTTCCATTCCTTGAATAAGAATAGCTCTTCGAACAAAGACATCTTGAAGAAATGGGTCACTCAAAAGCAACTGTTCGAGAGCTGCAAAGGCATTACTCTTTTTCAAAATAGCAATGCACTCCTCGCGTTTGTCGATAAGAGCCATGCGCTCTATTTGACCTTCAAAAAACTGATTGACAAATCGGATATACTCAGGGTTGTTTGGTTGCGCTTCACGACCTTTCAAATAGCGATCAAATAAAATCTTTCGTTTGGAGACAAATGTCAACTCCACATTTCCTAATGCATAAAACATGTATTGCTTCGCAAAAGCTTGCGAGGTGGCAAATTCCGCATCTGTCTTCAACCTAAAAACATCCAACGAATCAGCAATCAATTTTGGATTCTTACCTTTCTTCAGCAAAGGGTACAGGTTCTCTAAGAAGCCATCGAGGCGCGCGTTAAACAAACTTATTTCGCGATTAAGTTTTGCGCCTTCGCCCTCAATAATGTCAAGTTGAAAAAAATAGCGGTCAGAAAATGCCTCTGGGCCTTTGGGACGTTTCAGTGGGGCAAACCGCACTAATACCGACTTACCACCTTGAAGAAAAAGGTCGCCACACTCCCGGTCTATTTGTAAAAATCCGTATTGAACCGGCTCCACATTGCCTGAAAGCGAAAAGCTGCCGTCAGCACCTACTTTGGTCTTTGCCAGCACTACCTCCTTGCCCGAGATAGGATCATCCTGAACCATAAGACGTATCTCCTTACCGATAAAGTTGGGTGCAGAACCCTTCACGGTACATGACTGCGCCTGACCTGCGAAGGGAATTAAAAATGAAGAATTAATAATTAAAAATAGGAATATAAGGACAAATGTTTGCCTCACCTCCCTCATCCATGGCCCCTTGCCCCTCGTACTTCGTCCCATATCACTTCAGGTTCAATCCTTCGGGCACAAATGGAGATGCATCGCCACCATTAAGCAATATATCGCGGACTATTGTAGAGTTTATGGCCGAATATTCCTGAATTGAAAGGAGGAAAACGGTATCCAACCCTGGCAATAGAATGCTATTGATGTGTGCAATGCTTCGCTCAAATTCGAAGTCGGCAGAGGTGCGTAGCCCGCGCAGCAGAAAGTCTGCACCTATCTCGCGGCAGTAATCCACGGTCATACCGTTGTAGATAGCAGCTTCCACCTTAGGCTCGTTGCGAAACACGAAACGAATCATCTCCAACCGTCTCTCAATATCGTACATATAGCGTTTGCTGCTGTTGGTGCCGATGGCGATGATTACCTTGTCGAACAGCGGCAAGGCGCGTTTCACTATGTCCTCATGCCCCTTGGTGATGGGGTCGAACGATCCGGGGAATACTGCTATGCGAGACATGGTAATTGGATTCAGGGATTAACGTTCAAAGTTGGGAGTTAAAATGGTATAATAGAGTTTTTAGCTTTTTATCTAGCAACTCATGTGGTAAACTCATCCACTTCATAGGTCTTCTCTGTGAATGAAAGACCGTTGAGAGCCAATTCCTCCAGCACCGGGCCATAGATGTTCTGAGAGATGGGTAGCAGAACGCCTCGCTCGGTGATGCGCCCTTCCAAGATCATGCGGGTGGCAATGGCAAGCGGCAATCCAACCGTCTTGGCCATGGCGGTGTTCTCGGGGTCATCGCCAATAACCACTATACTCGACTCGGTGACGGTCTTCCGCCCGTTGTGCAGATAACCCACCTTGTGCCACATCACGATCATGTCCTTGTCCGATGGGCGCATGGTCCACTTTTTTTCGAGAATAGACTGGAGAATCTGCGCTGGTGTTGCGTCCTTGAGACCAACGGGCTCATGACTAAATATGCCGAGCCATTCGAGCTTGGCCATCAAGTCATCGTCCTGATCAAGTTTCAAATAGTGCGCCACCTTCAGCTCTACCGAATCGTGAACGCTATAGGCCAAGAACGAATTGATAAAATCGCGATGCGTCATCTGCTCCGACCCT
>Ga0247843_1002155_pt1 | contig 37009 bp, 30 predicted proteins | sample LaCruzMarch2017__FD_192420 | JGI IMG/M metagenome (GOLD analysis project Ga0247843, IMG submission 192420) | Freshwater microbial communities from meromictic Lake La Cruz, Castile-La Mancha, Spain - LaCruzMarch2017_8m | ecosystem: Environmental > Aquatic > Freshwater > Lake | place: Spain... | reverse complement strand
GCGCATGGCGAGCGGCCCTTTGGATAAGAGGTTGCCAACTAGTGCGCTACATTCATGTGCAAGCGATTCTGGCGTACTGGCGCAATGAGTAGCCAACCCCGCGCGAACGGCTGCTGGGCCGTCGTATATCGATCCGCCCATGGTGATGTGCCGAGCTGATCCAGTACCCGCGTTGGCCATCAGTGCTGGAATAGTGACCGCCGGACTAACTCCAATGCGATGCACGGGATAGCCAAGCTGTGCATCGGGCGAGACCATGACGAAATCTGCGCCGGCGAGCAAGGCACAGCCGCCAGCGAGCGCCGCGCCACGAACTTCGCAGACCACCGGAATGGGCAATGCGCGAAGCGCCTGCACTGTGCGTGAAAGCTCCATTACCAAGTCACGCAACTCTGTTGGGTCAGCAACGCAAGCGGCAAGATCAAATCCGGAAGAGAACGAGTGCCCTTCACCGCGAATCACTAATACATCAGCACCAACTCGCGAGCCATCGTGTGTGATGAGACGATCATCGGCAGCAAGCGCGGCGACCATCAGCCGCGCATTGAGTGCAGAAAACATGGCAGCACTCAACGCGTTTCGCCGACTTGGGTCAGCAAGCGTGATCTCAAAGGTTCGATGATGGCAAGTGCTGCGCGCGAGCATGAATGACGATAGTAAGGCGAAATTTGTGAAAAATTAGCGGAATAGTGCTGAACAGGCTTCCTGGGTCGATCGTAGCAAAGGTGTTGGAACACATCACCGCATGTGTTCCAGCAAAGCACCCTGTAGTCCACACATCAGGGTGGGGCGCATGTCTTGGCAACGTGCCAACGGCATGCGCCTTATTGAAATACAGCCCACACGTCACCGCCACACTCGCGGCCACGCGAGTTGGCGGCGGTGCCGTTCAGCCCAATCGCCGTCGATGCCGATCAGGCATCGTTCCGCGCGGCATGGTGCGAAGGTGGACAATGACGGCGCCAATAGCCGCACGTGTCGCAATCATCAAGTCGTGTGCAGACATCGGTTGCGCATCGTTTGGTCGAGTCGCAAACTGCTCTTCAAGCTGTGGAACATGAATGAAGCCAGCGATTGCCGGCCAGCCTGTGGCCGCACTCCGCTCCAGTGAATGGAACATCACCTCGTTGCAGAGGTAACTGCCCGCAGTCAGTGAAGTTCCCGCTGGAACACCGGAAACACGGACGGCGTCGACAATCGCTCGTACCGGAAGTGTCGCAAAGTGTGCGGCGGGGGCGCCGTCAATGACAGGCGTGTCCTCCGCGCAGACGCCTGCGTTGTCAGCAATGCGGTAGTCGCGAAGATTGATAGCGATGCGCTCAACACTGAATTCACTACGGGTATGCGCCTCGCCAAAGTGAATTGCCGCGTCAGCTTGAAAATCCGCCAAGACAGCATCAAGCCTCGCCCGCGCTGAACCGGGTCCAGCACCACCGACCACCGGCAGGACTTCAGCACGCATGGTGGCGCCAGCAACTCCTTCGGCGGCCAAACGCTCAACAATCAGCGCTGTGGGGTTCAGGAGGCTGCCTGCAAAGGGCTCGAATCCGGTCACCAGAATGCGGGGAATGCCGATCATGGTTCCCGATGCTAGAACTACGCACATGTTCGTGCATTCCGCTCCGACAATCGTTGCTGTTTCGCCCGTTCTGGTGGCCGCGGTGGCCGCCGGAACCGCCATTGCCATTGTCGCCATCTGGCTGATGGCGGTTTACAACGGGCTGGTGACGCGCCGGGTGCGTGTGCAGAATGGGTTCTCGCAGATTGATGTCCAACTGCGAAGGCGCCACGACTTGGTGCCCAATTTGGTTGCCACTGTGAAGGGTTACATGCAACACGAGCGGTCTACCCTGGAGGCGGTGACGAGTGCGCGTGCCGCAGCGATCAACGCGCGCACTGCCGTCAGTGCAAACCCGGGTGATGTGGGCGCGACTCTCGCACTGGCGAATGCGGAAGGCGTATTGCAGGCCGTGTTGGGGCAACTGATGATCTTGATGGAGCGATACCCGGATCTCAAGGCCAACAACAACGCGCTGCAACTGCAAGAAGAGCTAGTGAGCACCGAGAACCGCATTGCATTTGCGCGGCAGGCGTACAACGATGCGGTGATGACGTTCAATACCAAACTGGCGGTGTTCCCCGACGTTCTAGTAGCGCGCTTGTTTTCCTTTACGGCGGCCGCACTCTTTGAGGCGGACCAGTCGGCGCGTGCGCTACCGAACGTAGATTTCGGCGCGCCTGCTTCGATTGAAGCGCCACGAAACACGCACAATTCCTGACGTATGGAGACCTTTCATGGATTTCTTTGAAAGCCAAGAACGGGCGAAGCGCAATACCAGCTGGCTCGTTGCCCTGTTCATCATGGGCGTCATTGCTACGGTGGTAAGTGTGCACGTAGTGCTCTCACTCACAGTGTCGCAGGGCAAGATCTTTGATCCGTCAATGTTCGCGCTGTCGGTCGGATCGGTCTTGGCTGTAGTTGGCATTGGCACAGCGGTGAAATTTGCGCAGATGTCGCATGGTGGTGCGGCGGTCGCACAGGCAATGGGCGGAGTACAGGTGGACCCAGGATCAAGTGATCCTGACGAGCGGCGGATTCTCAATGTGGTTGAGGAGATGGCCATTGCCAGCGGAGTTCGCGTTCCGCCCGTCTATCTCATGGATGACCAGACGATTAACGCATTTGCGGCCGGAAATTCTGAGCAAGACTCAGTCATCGGCGTGACCAGGGGTTGTATTCATGCGCTTTCGCGTGATGAGTTACAAGGGGTCATGGCGCATGAATTCAGCCACATCTTTCATCGAGACACGCGGCTCAATATGCGCTTAGTGGCGTGGCTCGGTGGAATCTTTGCAGTTTCGATGGTTGGTCGAATTCTGATTCGCTCGCAGATGTATTCCCGCCCATCGCGCGACAAGAACAGTAACGCCGCCATTGGACTTGGAATTGGTGTGGCGCTCTTCATCATTGGAATTATTGGGTACTTTTTTGGGCGCATCATTCAGTCGGCGGTGAGCAGGCAGCGCGAATTTCTTGCCGATGCCAGCGCCGTTCAATACACGCGTAACCCAGATGGCATTGCTGGTGCTCTAGAAAAGATTGCACGCGGTGCAGGCAGTCAACTGAGCGCACCGGCAGCGGCGGAGTTCAGCCACTTCTTCTTTGCGAATGGAATCGCTTCGTTATTTTCAACACACCCACCGATCGAGGATCGCATTGCACGTATTCGTGGTGCCAAGATGGTGGAGGCCGGAGTGACGGCTGTGGGGACGAACGTGGCAACCACTGCGACGATGACCGCGGCGAAGAATGCAGGAGTCATTCAACCAGCAACAACCGCGCGCACATCATCAATGGCTGCATTTCATGGGGTTTCTGCAGCAGCCATTCACGGCGCGCGCCGCAGTATGGGGTCACTCAACCCGCACGACATTGGGATGGCGCACGGCCTCATCGCGGGACTGCCCGAATCGGTGGTCGATGCTGCACGGAACCCCTTCAGTGCGCGGGCGGTGATCTGTTCGTTGCTTCTCGCGCGTGACCGACGGGAACGCCAGGCGCAGCTTGCCGGTATCGCCACTATTGATCCCGCACTTGCCAACGCAACCGATGCACTTCAGCAGACCGCGACGATCACCCCACGGCAACGATTGCCGGTCATTGAATTGTGCGCGGCGTCACTGGTACAGCTTTCGCCTGCGCAATATCAGCAGTTCCGCGCGGTGTTAGCGCAACTCATTGCCAGTGACTCACAGGTTGATCGGTTGGAATGGACAGTCCGAGTCATCTTGCGTGGTGCAATCGAGGGGCCAATTGCAGTGAAGGACACTAGTGCGCGCGCGACGGTTGCAGATGTAGCGTTGGTAGTGAGTGTCTTGGCGTGGTCCGGCGCCTCTGACGAAGCGGGCGTGGCGCGGGCGTGGCGTGCGGCGCGTGGGTCAGAGCCGCTGTTGCCAGCAGCGCAGATAGCAACACACTTGTGCACGCTCGACGCCCTTGATGAATCACTGCAGCGACTATCGAACACCAAACTCGGCACAAAGCGAAAGTTGGTAGACGCTTGTATTGCTTGCGTTGCAGCCGATGGTCAGACCACGGTGGAAGAAGCAGAACTATTGCGCGCAGTGTGTGCCAGCATTGGCGCACCAATGCCGCCGATCGCTACCGCCGCGTGAGTTCTGTCATGCGGCGCGGGATTGCTGGCCGGGCGCGGCATGTGCGCGATTCCACGCTTCGAGCGCCTCGCGAACCTGCAGAACCAGGGTTTCAGCATGCCACCCATGGGTAGCACGCGCCATGTCCGGCAGGACAATTGACTCAATTGGCGGCCACTCATCAGCGATGTTCCAGGCGTTGACTACCCGCAGCGCGGCGTGAAGTGCGCTGTACACCAACGGTTCCGCGGAAATGTATCCAGGGAACTGCGTCGCCGGCGCGGCCACCATAAACGGCATCGTGAAGTCGCCAGTTGGAATGATGATTGCCTCGCCCACTGGAAGTTCAGCATCGAACTCACCCGCGATGCGCTCCTGGAGCGCGCGTTGCAGACGTGGACCGAACCGGCGCGCGAACGCGCTGTCAATCCCCGCATCGAGATAGCCGAAGCTATTCGTCGGCGCGATCACAGCATCTGCAACACACCCATCCAAGAGCGGCCCACTCACGATCGATAGACCGGGCAGGTCACCAAGTAGCGCGCGATACATAGCAGCGTTGGCGGCAACCGAGGTGCGGAGTTGAATCTGCACTGGTCGCCATCCAGAGGTAGTAGCAGCGATCTTGCCGGCCCGATTACTCTCGCTATCGATTTGGTCACACATCGCTTGCCCTCCTCAAAGTCCTGAGCCCTGCGTGGCGGTCCACACTGAATCACCACGCAGGGTCATTCGAACGGTCTTATCCGTAGATCGCAGGTCAAGGATTCTGTGAGGTAAATGTGCGCACAATTCCTCGGGAAGTCCGTTTGGACGGTCCACGAGTGCATTGGCGGTAGCGCCGCGTGGCGTGGCAGATTCAGCGGCGGCGACGCTTGAACGGCGTCGGTTGCCCTTGATTTCCAGGCTTTCCAGCAGCTCCAACCAAATCTGGCCCCCCCGCTTGAGGGTGAACAGCGCCCGTACCGCCCGCTGGCGCACGTCCGGATTTCTGTGCGCTTTCCAACGCCATTTTGTTCAGCACCTGCGCTCGATTGATGGCAGACTGAAATTGCTCAACCGGAGCGCCCTGGAAATACGCCGCTGCCAGTGCCGCCTGCTCATTGAATCCGTCAATGCGCAATTGTCGAGTGGCGGCGTCTACAAAGAGTGATCGAATACCGAGGTCAGCGGCGAGTTCAATCGCGGCGCGGAGTCGGAGGTCGTTCTGGTCAGCACCCTGTGCAAGAAGTTCGGCGAGGTAACTCGCGGCAGCCATTGCGGGATCGTGCTTCGGGTCGGCGCGACGCTTCTCCATCTCAGCAGCCTGCGCCTTGATGAGTTCAAAGTTGTTGATCTTCACGTGCATCTCAATGCCGTTCACTTTGATGTGACGGCCAGCAACCACCACCAGACCAGCGGCAAGCGCGCGGCCTTCGTTGATGCCCTCTTCGGTGAAATGCTCAATGATCGGGCGGGTGTCAATGTTCGCATGCTCACCCTTGTCCCATTTCACTTCTCGCTTGTCGCCATCGCCCTCCACGCGCGCGGAGGCAATGCCAATTTGCCACAAGGTCCACAGGATGGCTTGAATGCGGGCGTCGTTGGTTGGCAGCCCTTGGGTCGAGGTCCCCTCATGCGCAAAGACCGTCAGGATCGCCGGAAGCGGTGGTCCTTCATGGAGTCGGCGGTAGACCTGTCCGGCAAGCCATGCAAATGACTCCCGTGTTTGGGGCTCAAGTTCGATGGCCGTTCCGTTGAGTGTGAAGGTGGGCATGGGGGGCGGTCAGTTTACTTGAGCGGCATCAAGGTGAGGTTACGAAGATTGATGAAGGATTCACCCGGCTTGCTCGCCGCCTTCACCGATATAACGCGGGTCCCGGCGGTGAGTTCGATATTCCCGACCGCCAGGTTTATGAAATCGCTCCAGTCTGAGCGCGGAGGCAGATTGCTAGTGATGGTCTGGGTGCCGCCCCCATCTGGGTCAATGACGGAAACTTCAAAGTCGCCACCACAGGTGACATTGCACGCGTAGGCGACCGCCACGTGATACTTACCGGTGGCGGGAATCTGCACGGTCCAAGAAGCCGTGCTGGCCGTGTCGCGCCACCAACCGAGATTCTCAAATCGATTTTCGTACTGAATACTTCCGGTGACGATCGCATCCGCGGCCGCGCACGTGATGATCCCATTCCCATCAGGCTTAATGATGAACGGGTCGACCGCCGGCTTGCCCGCGATGCCAATCTGTATAACCGTGGCATCCTTGTCGACCGGCGTGGCACCAAGGCCACTGACAACGATGGTGTCGCCCTGGCGGGTCACCGTCGGCGATCGTTCAGTTGCGCCAAGAATCTTGGCAGAAAGCGGTTCGTTACTCATGCCGGGGAGCCGAAGCGTGCCGTCTGCTGGCCAATCAAAGACCATCAGGTTCAGCGTGGTGCTTTCGCGGCCGCTGAGCGGGCCAACTCCTTGGGTGATTCGGCCCCATTGAAACTTCCGTGGGAAGGGCGTGGCATCGGTGTTGTGAATAGCGGTGCCGTTTACCTTCATCCACTCACCCATGCGCTTCAGTCGCTCAATGCTTTCTGGTGGGATGGTGCCATCGCCGCGCGGTCCAACATTGAGTAGAAAGTTGCCACCCTTGGAGGCGATGTCACACAACATGCGAATGAGTTCTTGTGAACTTTTCCAATTGTGATCCGAGGACTTGAAGCCCCATGTGTCATTCATGGTCATGCAGGTTTCCCAATCCTTACCTGGCATGCCATTCGGTGGGATGGTCTGCTCTGGCGTTCCATAATCGCCGCGGGACGCTTCATCTTTGGAGAATCCATCCATTCCAGCGCGGCCGCTGTCGACGCGATTATTCACAATGATCTGTGGCTGAATGGCGCGCACGAAGTCATCGGTGGCCTTGCCCCAGGTGTGGTTCCAGGTGTCTTCCCATTCACCATCGAACCAAACGATGCCGATTTTGCCGTAATTAGTAAGGATTTCCTTGAGCTGCGCCTGCATGTAGTTCACGTAGCGCGGATAGCTTTGCGGATCAACTACCCGCTGGTCCCATGGGCGGCGCGGTAGATAGTCAGGGTGGTGCCAGTCCATGATCGAGTGGTACCAACACATCTGCATTCCGTCGGCACGAACTGCGTCGGAGAGTTCCTTCATAATGTCGCGCTTGAACGGCGTAGCCATGACGTCGTAGTCACTCACGGCACTGTTCCAAAGCGCAAATCCGTCGTGATGTTTGGTGGTGATGACTACATATTGCATACCAGCATCACGCGCCAGATCCGCCCATTGCTTGGCATCAAACTTCACCGGATTGAACTGTGGCACGAGCGTCTTCTCATAGACGATCGGATCGATCTTTCCATTTTGCAGGAGCCACTCACCAACGCCACCAACTTCTTTGCCGTCCCACGTACCCGCTGGCGTGGAGTACAAACCAAAGTGGATGAACATTCCAAAGCGCGCTGATCGCCACCACGCCATGCGTGCATTACGCGCGTCGGGCGTCTCTTTCAATCCCGTCGGCGGCACATTGGCGGGAGTTGAGGCGGCAAGCATGGAACCAAGGACGATGGCAGCCGAAGCCGCGGCGATCGATGTGCGCATGTGCGCAGGATATGTTGAGCCACAGCGGTCGCGCCTCACCGCTCCAACAACACCACCTGGTCAGCGTCTACGGTGAGCGCTACTGGCTCCCCGCGGCGTGAGAGGTGCCGTGGATTCAGTTCAAATACCTTGATATTGACGCCGTTGCAGTCGACGCGGTGTTGGGCCACTTCACCAAGGTAAGTGGTCTCCGCAACCACACCGCGGAGGGCGGGGCGATCAGCAGCGATCTGGTTCTGGGGATGCATGCGCAGTGACTCCGGGCGAACACTCGCAACCAAATTTGCGGACGCGGGTTGATCGCCCCCGGTAGTTGTCTCCAGCATGCCCGCGCGGGTCTTCACCACGCGCGGGGTATGAGTAGCGGAACCATCAAGCGTTGCATCAAGGAAATTGGTCTCACCCAAGAACTCCGCTACAAATCGATTGCAGGGACGCTCATACATTTCACGCGGGCCGCCGACTTGCTCAATGCGACCCTCGCGGAGAACCACCATCTTGTCCGCAAGACTCAGGCTCTCTTTCTGATCATGGGTCACGTAGATGGCGGTGACGCGCAGGTCATCAACAATGCGGCGGATTTCACCGCGCATTTCTAAGCGCAATTTGGCATCGAGATTGGAAAGTGGCTCATCAAGGAGCAGCACATCAGGGCGGTAAACAATGGCGCGCGCAAGTGCGACACGCTGCTGTTGTCCGCCAGAAAGTTGGTTCGGCTTACGATCGGCGTAGGCATGCATGCGCACCATCTCCAGCGCCTCGCCAACACGCTTGCGCAATTCGGCTGTCGGCACCTTCCGTACCTCAAGCCCGAACGCAACATTCTGCGCAACGGTCATGTGCGGCCACAGTGCATAACTCTGAAACACCATGCCGCAGTCACGCTTCTCCGCAGAGACGTTGGTGATATCGCGATCTCCAAAGCGAATGACTCCCGCACTCGGCTCAAGAAAGCCAGCAATCATGCGCAGGATGGTGGTCTTGCCACACCCCGACGGACCAAGCAGAAACGTCAGGCCGCCCTTGGGGGCTTCCATGGTCACACCATCGACAGCCACGGCCTGTCCATAGGTCTTGCGGAGATTTTCAACAGTTACGGAAATCACAGAGCGAGCACGATACCCACTTGGAAACATGCAACTACAAACTACGATCCGCGTCCATGGCGAAGCGGTCGACAAGTTCAAGGGGTGCAACGGGTTCTGGCAGCGAGCCAGCGCCAGCACGCGCGAAAGCGGCCGCCACTGCTGCCACCGCCGCCGATGCAGCGAAAGCAGCCCCGCTTGACCCATCCATTCAGCGAACGCAGCGGATGTGTGAGCGACGCGCGTTCCGCGACAAAGATGTCTCGATCAGCCGCATGGTTGGTGATATTGCGCGACAAGCAAAGCGCGACGTGGAACGAAGCGGCAGTGCTGCAGAAGCATGGCGCGCGGCGATGCCGGCACAATTGATTGACGAAACGTGGATCGAGTCAGTCAGCCCAATGCAGATCGTGGTGGGGGTGAGCAGCTCCCCTGCTTCGTTTGCGGTGGATCGAGCACTTCGTGCCGGAGCGCTGGCCGAGCTCCGCCGGGTCATGCAGATTCCGGGCCTACGCGTCAAGATCCACTTGGGGCGTTCGCCTTCATCACTTGGTCCGCGGGAGTCGTGAGTACGCCATCTGGAATCGCTTGAGCGCGACCGTTTCGGTCGATGCACGCAAGCGTTGTTGCGCCCGCTACAAGGAGCATGTCGTCACGCCAAATTTCGTAGGTGTGTTCCACCTTTACTGCACCAACGCGGGCCAGAGTGGTGCGGAGTTGCACTACCTCGTCATAGCGTGCTGGTTGCTTGTAGACCACTTCAAGCTTGACGACCGCTAGCAGCATGTTCTGCGCTTCCATGTCGCGGTAGGTGCGTCCGGTAGACCTCAGAAGTTCAGTGCGCCCCATCTCAAACCACACTGGATAGACGGTGTGATGAACCACGCCCATGGGGTCGCACTCACAGTAACGGACACGGATGTCAATGGAGCCTTGCACGCGCGGAAGGCTACTTTGTGGGAGCGTTGCGGCGGGCGCAAGGAGATCACTTTCCAATACAGAAACTCGAGAACAGCCGCCCCAAGACGTCATCGGGTGGGATGGCGCCAGACACCTCGCCGAGTCGGTCGAGCGCGGCACGCAGCGCGGCGGCGACGAGTTCGGGTGCTTCGATAGCCAACATCTCGTCGAGTGAATCAGCCGCCTCTTTCAGCAATGCGACACGTGCCACACCAAGTGTGAATTCATGGGTATTCCTCGGTGCGCGGGCACTGACAGCGCGGGCAATGGCGGCGCGGAGTTCAGAAACTCCAGCACCGGTATGGGCGCTGGTGGATATGGCGCCATCCGCATCAGTAACACCTGTATTGCCGAGCGTGTCACACTTCGTTCGGACATTGATGGCCAGTCCGCGCGCGCCATGGATAGGTGATGAGTCGGTGGCGCCATGGACCTGATCATGGATACTTGGTTGGCACACAAGAATGATGTCCGCGCGATTGATTGCATCGTGCGCACGCGCTTGCATCAGGACATCAACATCATGAATTGCATCGTCAATGCCTGGCGCATCCACCAAGATCACTTCTATGCCACCCGGGAGCGAACACGCGTGCTCAATAGCGTCGCGTGTTGTCCCGCGGTCTGAACTCTCCACTGCGCGTGTGTGCTGCAACAGCGCATTGAAGAGTGAACTCTTGCCAGCGTTTGGCGCGCCGGTCAGCACCACACGTGCCGCCCGTTGCGCTGATTCTGCACCGGCTGACGTCGCACAGCGCGCGCGAATTCTGTCGCGTACAGCCCGCACGCGGGCCTCCAGCGCAGGGCGCGCAATGGCCACTACATCTTCTTGATCGGTAAAGTCAATACCGGCCTCAACCAGCGCCAATAGCGTGGCGATTTCATCCGCGTCACGTGCCGAGGACTGCTCCGCAGTGTTGACCTGAAGCATTGATGCCGCGGCCAGTTGCGCATCGGTTTCAGCCATAATGACTGCTGCGACGCGCTCCGCCGATGCAATCGGCATGCGCCCCGACAAAACCGCACGCACGCTGAATTCGCCCGGGTGAGCACGCCGTGCGGCCCCATCTGAGTGGGCAATGACGGCCGCAATGATTCGTTCAAGTACGAATGGATTTCCAACAGTGTGAATCTCCGCGCAGTCTTCACCGGTGGCACTTGCTGGGCCAGGCATGACAATCGCGAGTGCCGGTATGGATGGCTCAAGCAGGCGCACCACATGGACGCCGCGCCTACGCTCGCGAACAGCAGCGCTTCCATGGCAGTTGGGATCCATGGCGTTGCACAGCACTTGGCAAGCATCGGCACCACTGGCGCGCACAATCCCGCGGGTCGCACTTCCCGGAGGGCTTGCGACCGCGAGGATGACGCTCTGGTTGTCCATGCCGTGATCAGATCACTTGTCGTGGATCTGTTTGCTTGTGACGGATCTGTTCATCCGACGTGGGGCCGCTTACTTATCGCGGAACTTTTTACTTGGAGCCTTCGTGGCATTTGCCTGAGCCCGCTTCTGTGACTTCTGTTGCACGTCTTGCGCACGCTTCATGGCGTTGGTGTATGCCTTTTGCAGCCAGCCATTTTTAGCAGTTTTCGGCTTGCTGAAGTCCATCTTGGCAACTTCAGCCTTGACGCGAATGCTCTCATAGATACCAACGAGCGTACTAGTGGCGATGTACAAAGTCAGACCACTCGGTGCGGTGTAAAGCATGACGGGGAAGAGGATGACCATCATCCACTTCATCATCTTCTGCTGTTGCTCTTGTTCCGGCGTCTGTGTTGCCGTTGGCGGCGGAGTCATGTACTTCTGCTGAATAAAGAAGACCACGCCCATCAAGATCGGGATCAGGTTGATCGAGTCGACCGTAGCGATGTACAGGTTCGCTTCAAACGGCAGCGAGATGAAGCGGTCTTGCGCGCTCAGGTCGCTCAAGAATCGCCAGCCACCCATCTTCTGGAAGATGCCAAAGAACGCCGGCTGTTGACGCAGTTCAAATGCGAAATACAGGACGGCATACAAGGCGATCCAAATCGGCATCTGCAGGAAGGTGGGAACCATGCCACCAGCGCAACCAAGCGGATTCACGCCCTTTTCGCGATAGAGGCGAATGGTTTCTTCTTGCAGCTTCTTCGGGTCTTCTTTGTAGCGCTTCTGGAGAAGATCGATTTCTGGCTTGATGGAAGCCATTTGCTTGGTCACGCGCTGCATGGAAATCTGCGAACGTCGCGTGAGTGGGTGAAGCAAGCCGCGTACTACAACCACCAGCGCAATAATGGCCAAGCCCCAATCAAAGACCACGTAGTGATGCAGGAAGGCCAAGAACCACACAAGGAAGTCAGCAAGCCACGCAAACGTGCAGAAACTGCAGCAGCCGCTCATCAGGTACAGGATCAGTCCCTGCATATTGAGCGCCGCATATGGCTGCGTGGTGGTCAACAAGGAACGCTCCAGCGGTCCCGCAAAGACACCAATGTCGAAGGTTGCATTCGCACCCGGCGCAACAGTGATCACATCGCTCGAGCACGTGGTGAAGATCACCTTCTCCGGCGTTCCCTGATGGACGCCATCGCCGACCTGTGCGGCGACGGTGGTAATGGCAGGCGCAATGGTCTTTAGTGTTGAGCCCGACGCTGCATAAGGCGCATGCACGGCAAGCGCAAAGTAGCGATTTGTAGCACCAAACCACGACAGTCCGTAGCGCTCTTGTGTCTGGCGTTCATTGGGCCAAACCACCACATCTCCGCCTTCAACTTGCGTGACCAGCTTGGATTGGTCAATGGTGGCATCGTGGACGATGACGGTCTGTTGGCCGGGATCGCGCTCCTTCGACATCAAATAGCCGGACTGGAAACGACGCGGGTCTACAGAGTCATTCGGGTCGCGGGCGAGGTTGGTTGGTCCAAACAGAATCCAACGAATGGCGTGAGGCGTGGATGAAAGGTTCTCAACGCGTTGCTCGCAGCGGATGTCGTAGGAGCCAGGCTCAACCACCCATCGACGTGTGGCGCGGAGTTGCAGTGCACCAGTACCGTCAGAAATCTCAGTGACGAATGTGCCCGGCGCGGTTTCGCGCCAGACATTGCCATCGATGCGAATTTGCCGACCATCGACGTCAAGCACACGCGCGGAGAGGAGTGGAACAGTAAAGCCCTGCAACTTTCCTGGCGCGGTCAATACGTATTGACCTTCAGCTGGCGGGTTGCCAGTGCGTGCACTCGCCGCATCACGAGCGGTTCGCCACAGGTCACTAAAGGTGATCTCAGAAATACCTGCGCCGCGTGCGGTGAGCTGTAGTTGGAATTGCGCGACCTTGGCGTCAAGCGAGCCGATCGGCGTGGCCTTTTCAGTGGGCGATCCAGGCGCAGCCGCGACCCATGCGAGTTCGTCGGCAGCGGGCTTGGCGACGGCGGGGACCGTTGCCGGGTTGGTGGTTGTTGACGGTGTAGCGGTGGACTGGGCGCCTTGTGGTGCGGTGGTGGTAGCGGTGCTTGGCGCAACAGCGTCCGTAGATGCGTTGGCGCCGGTGGTTGTAGCAGCCACCGGACCACTGCCGCCGTTACGACCAGTGATGATGATTCCTGCGATCCCCGCGACCACTGAAATCAGTGCAGCAGTGAGCAGAAATCGGCGGATGTTGAAGACGGATGGCTTCCGGGGGGCCGGAGAATTACTGTTCATAGTGTTCAGTTCGGTAACGCGCTCGGCGCGTTGGTCGGGATGCGATGGCGGCCATACAGCCGGGCCTCAGCGTCCTTCAAGCAGTCGGTCGCCGAGCCAATCGTGGAGCTCAGGGATCGCGTGGATCTTGGCAACGGTAATGTCGATGTCGTACGGAAGTCGGTGAAATTCGATGCGGTGTTTGTCCTCGCCAGCATCGGTGTCGAGGATGGCATATGAGGCGCGCGGATCGCCGTCGCGTGGCTGCCCAACGGAGCCGGGATTGATAATGGCCTTTTGCACCGGATCAACGTTGAAAGTGCGGTCTGGCAGTTCGTCAGGCTTCCAGAACTCTTGATCCTCAGTGAACACGCCCGGATGGTGCGTATGACCCACCAAGCACATGCGATCGAAGCGACCAAAGATGCTCTCCAACTTATGCGGATTGTTAATCGCATCGTCGGGAAAGAGGTATTCATTGATCGGCCGCCGGGGCGATCCGTGCACGCAGAGGTAATTGTTGTCGTTGACGCGCACCTTGAGGTGACCAAGAAAGTTCCAGCGGCGTTCACCGGCAATGGTGTCTTCTTTAGCGGCGGCCTCAAACTGGCGACGAGTCCAGTAGGCAGCCTGCTCAGCGGCAGAGTTGAAATTGGTTGGCTCGTACAGGACGCCAAAGTCGTGATTCCCAAGGAGGGACCATTCGCAGCGTTCGGCAACAAGGTCAGCACAGGCAACCGGGTCTGGACCGTAGCCGATCAAATCGCCGAGGCAAATGATGCGTTGCACTTTGCGCTGTTCAATGTCGGCCAAGACCGCTTCGAGGGCGGACAGGTTCGAGTGGATGTCGCTAATGATGGCGGTTCGCAAGGGGGGTCCTGAAGCGGTCGGATGCTAGCAAAAAGGCAGATTTCCGCTCGAATGGCAAGGGGTAGGGTTTCAGGGATGGTTCGCCGCGCTGTTGGGCAGCCGGGGTCGGTCGCGCCGCGCCGGAGATCCCTACGATGTGCACCCTTCACCTGCACTCACCTTTACGAGGAACTGACCCATGGCAGACGCAAAGCATTATGACCTCATCGTGATCGGCGGCGGACCCGGCGGCTATGTCGGAGCAATTCGCGCGGCGCAACTTGGCAAAAAAGTGGCGTGCATCGAGCGCGCCAAGCTCGGCGGAGTTTGCCTGAACTGGGGATGCATTCCGACCAAGGCCCTGCTGCATGCGGCCAGCGTCTATACGGAAGCATTCAAGCACGGTGCTGACATGGGCTTTGAGGTGGACCCAAAGAACGTCAAGCTGGATTGGTCCAAAGTCATCGGCCGTTCGCGCAATGTTGCGGGCACGCTGAATGGTGGCATTGGATTCCTTCTCAAGAAGAACAAGATCGAGCATATTCAAGGACACGCAAAGATCATCGCTGGCAAGACGGCTGGTGGACCGTGCAAGGTGCAAGTTTCGAAGGCGGATGATGATTACTATCGAGGAACCGGCGCGGTTTCCAAGGATGACATGATCATCACGGCCGACAAGATTCTGATTGCTACCGGTGCGGCGCCGCGCGAATTGCCATTTGCCCCAAAGGATGGCAAGACCATCATCTCCAGCTACGAGGCGATGAATTTGCCAGCACGACCAGAGTCGATGGTGATTGTCGGAAGCGGCGCGATCGGCATGGAATTCGCTTACTTCTACAACGCGTTCGGCACGAAAGTGACCGTCGTGGAGATGCTCGATCGCATTATGCCGGTTGAGGATGATGAGATTTCCAAGGAAGCGCTGAAGATCTTTAGCAAGCAGGGCATTGAGTTCAAACTCGGCTGCATGACCAAGGCCGTGGAGAAGACGGCAAAGGGAGCGAAGGTCACGATCGAAGATCAGGCGACCAAGAAGTCTGAGACAATTGACGCAGAGAAGGTGCTGGTGGCGATCGGCGTTGCAGGCCGCTTTGAAGGGCTATTTGACGCGTCGCTTGGTCTGAAGACGGACAAGGGGCACATCTCTACGGACTACATGGAGAAGAAGGACAAGGCGACCTACGCAACCAGCGTGCCGGGCGTCTATGCGATCGGTGACGTCATTGGCGGCCCATGGCTTGCGCACGTTTCGAGTGAAGAAGCAATTGTTGCGGTCGAGCGAATGTTTGGACATGCATCAACTGGCGTGCACTACGACGCGATTCCTGGTGCGACGTACTGCAACCCGCAAGTAGCGAGCGTTGGTTTGACAGAGCGCGCGGCGAAAGAGAAGGGCATTGAGTATCGCGTCGGTAAGTACAGCCTGAAGAGTCATGGCAAAGCCATTGCCGACGGCGCGGCCGAGGGCATGGTCAAGTTGATTGTCAGCAAGAAGTACGGCGAGATCCTTGGTGGTCACATCATTGGCGAGAACGCCAGTGAGTTGATCCACGAGATTTGCGTGGCGAAGGCCCTTGAGGGAACGGTGGACGACATCATTGCAACGATGCATGCGCATCCAACGATGGCAGAGAGCATGCACGAAGCAGCCCTTGGCGCCGAAGGTCGCATGATCCACGGCTAACCCTAAATTCGTCCCGTTCCTCCCGGACCATTTTCTAACGGTCGTCCCCGCGGGCGGCGGCGCAAGGGGCGGCCGAGTACGGCCTCCATGCGGTCGATCCATTGATCATCAGCGAGCGGATCGCCGTTCGTGGTGGCGGCGTGGATCTTTCGTCTTAATAATTCTGGTTGCTCGACATCAAGACTATCTCGCCACGCGTTGACATCGGCGCATGGCCGATAGTCCGTCGAAATGATCGCTGGCTTTGGACCGAGTCCCGCGTGCCATGCGGCGCTTGACCAGCGCCAGTCACAAGGATTACTGGTGAGCTTTGCGGCGACAGGATTGCGTTCGATGTATCGGAGCGCGGCGATGGTGTGTTCGTCATCCATTGGCGCGGCGTAGAACGCCCCTTGCCAGTTTGGGCCAACATCGCGAAGACCGACGTTGATCCAGCGCGATAGGAAGGCCGTGGCGCGACCGATCATGAGGCTTAACGCATCTTCGCTGGGTGGGGTTAGGCACATGTGGAAGTGGTTGTTCATGAGCACGAAGCCGCCAACCAGTACTCCTGTTCGGTTCGCCCATTGGGCGAGGAGGTCGATGAGAATCGCCTTGGAGTCGTTGGATTCAATGATGTAACGACCATGGGCGGCCCGTTGGGTCACATGGTGCGGAACGCCGGGGATGATGGCCCTTCGTCGTCGAGGCATAGGCGCATCATGCCCACGCGCAGGCGACATTTCAAAAGTCGTGCCGAATTTCACCGCAGATAAATTGGTCCGGGAGGAACGGGAGGAACGGGACGAATTTAGAGGAGGCTGGTGCCGGTCATTTCGGGGGGCTGTGGGCAGCCCATCATTGCCAACATTGTTGGCGCGATGTCTGCTAGCCGTCCGCCCTCCCGTAGTTGCACACCACGGAACGCCTCGCCCACCACAAACAACTCCACTGTGAAATTCGTGTGCGCCGTCTGGGGCTCACCCGTCTTGGGGTCCTTCATCTGCTCTGCGTTTCCGTGATCCGCCGTGATCACCAAGCTCCCGCCCCGTGCCAGCGCTGCTTCCACTATCTGTCCCACACATTCATCCACCACCTCACACGCCTTGATCACCGCTTGCAGATTTCCCGTGTGCCCCACCATGTCCGGATTTGCAAAGTTCACCACTATGAATGACTCGCAATCCACAGCCGCAATGCGCGCCAACACCGCATCGCGCACTCCGTATGCGCTCATTTCTGGCTTCTGATCGTAAGTTTCCACGTCCTTTGGGCTCGGAATCAATGTCCGGCGCTCCCCTGGAAATGGCTCCTCGCGATAGTCATTGAAGAAGAACGTCACATGTGGGAACTTTTCTGTTTCCGCGCACCGAAATTGCGTCAGACCCAAGCTGGAAATCCACTCACCCATGATGTGTGGCATCTTTGCCGGGCGCTCAAACGCCACCTGTACCGGCAGGCCTTGTTCGTACCCCGTCATAGTCACAAAGTGCAAACCATGCGGGCGCGGATCACGCGCAAATCCACCAGACTTCACCTTTGACCACGCATCATCCGGCAGCACAAACGCCATGGTGAGTTCGCGCGGTCGATCACCGCGGAAATTGAAGAACACCACCGCATCACCATCCTTTGGCACACCAGCGTCGCGCAGAATTCTGGTTGGTGGAATGAACTCATCTCCTGACATGTTGCTCGACACCGGCTTTGCGTAGTAGTCGCGCATCACCTGCACAGCATTTGTTCCATACACCGTTCCCGCACGATTCATGATCGCATTCCACGCGCGCTCCACGCGATCCCAGCGGAAATCACGGTCCAGCGCCCAGTATCGACCAATGACCGTCGCAATGCGTCCGCCTGCCTGAGCGAGCAACTCCTCGAGCCGTTCAACTACCGGAAGACCACTCTGTTGCGCCGTGTCACGCCCATCAGTAAAGACATGCACAAACACGCGATCACTGGGGACGCCTTGTGACTTTGCAAGTTGCACAAGCGTCTCAAGATGCAAAAAGTCGCTGTGCACTTTCCCGCCACTTACCAATCCCATGATGTGCAATGCCCGAGCACGACCATCGTCCGTTGTTCCCTTGGCATGCGCGCACGCAGCAACCAAACCCTCATTGCGCACAAACTCACCACTGCGCACCGCGCGGGTGATTCGCATGAGCTCTTGGTCAACAATCCGACCTGCGCCGATGTTCTGATGTCCAACCTCACTGTTGCCCATCACCGGCTCGCCATTCTCGATCGGCAGTCCGACATCTTCACCAGACGTCTTGATCAATGTGTGCGGCCACTCTCCTTCTAACCGATCGCACACCGGCGTTTTGCCAAGCCGCGTTCCGTCCGCGGCGCGCTCTTGAGGGTATGGATTGATGCCCCAGCCATCACGGATGATCAGGATGCAAGGGCAATTGCCAGGCGTTGCGACGGTGGGTTTAGCGCTCATCGCCTGTCAGGATACGAGTGCAACGAGCATCCGCCCGCCGCTACTCAGCACATTCCCTGTGCGCCCCAAGCTTCCCCGACTACCCCTCCTGGGCTCCCGCGGCAATTGCCCCATTCACCCTTCCTCCGAGCCCCGTATCCTTTACGCATGATCACCGGAACGCAGGACGCGAACGGCACCACCCTCAAGCAGCGCTACATGGATGTGCAATCCCGTATCGCTTCTGCCGCCAAGGTTGCTGGCCGTCGACCAGAAGACATCATGCTGGTGGTGGTTTCCAAGAGCGGTTCGGTGGAACAAATTCGCGAACTCATGCAATTGGGCCAAGTGGACTTTGCAGAGAACCGCGTGCAACAACTCTTGCAACGAACCGCGCAGATTGATGAGTGGCGCGCGCGCCACGCCGAACTTGGCGGAACAGCGCCCGCGGTGCGCTGGCACATGATCGGCACCATGCAGCGCAACAAGGTCAAGAAGGCTGTTGAGGCAACCCGGCTCATTCACTCGGTCGACAGCCTGCGCCTCGCAGAAGAAATTCAGATCGCCGCCGCGCGACGTGAAACCCCAATCGAAGTGCTGGTGGAAGTGAACATCAGCGGCGAATCATCGAAGCAAGGCGTTGCCCCCGGCGCCGCACGGCACCTCGTGGCACAGATCGACACCATGGTGAATGTTCGGCCACGTGGTCTCATGTGCATGGCGCCGCTGACTGGAGGGGCCGACGCCGCACGCGCGACGTTCGAACGCTGCCGCGAACTGTATGACGACATTCGTCAAGTGGGCGCTGGTGGTGAGCGTTTCGACATTCTCTCCATGGGGATGACCTCTGACTTTGAGATCGCCGTGCAGTGCGGATCGAATATGGTTCGCGTGGGTGGCGCGGTCATCGGGCCACCCCAGGTCACCGAAGAGCCCGCAGATTCATAATTAACTGCTCCGCGCAAGGTGTGTGCGCACTTGCCATGTAAGGCGGTGATGCGTGGTGTTTGCTCGCTCGATCGCGCTCTTAGCCTGAATGCGCAGCGCCCACCTGCGCCGCCTCTGCGGCACCCGCGCTCGAACCGACTTTCGTCGCATTCGCGTCAACACGGTTTCCCGCAGGCACAGCAGCCGGATCCGTCAACTTCGCTTTGTTCCGCGCTGCTGCCGCGGCAATCGCCTCCGCGGCGCGCACCTCGCGGCGTGGCGATAGGTTGCTCGTGAGTCCAACCAGCGACATCGCGCGCAGTTCCCAGTACGTCACATCCAACTCCCACCAGCGGTGTTGATTGGTGCAGCACGCAGGATCAGCGTGATGATTGTTGTGCCAGCCTTCGCCAGCCGCCACCAACGCCACGAGCCAGTTATTTTGGCTGTGCTCTTCGGTGTCGTGATTGCGATATCCAAACATGTGCGTCAGACTGTTGACGCTCCAAGTGATGTGCCAGACGATGACGGTGCGCAGAAATACGCCCCAAATCAGGACGCTTGCAGCAAAGAGCGCTGCGCCCGTGACATCAGTCCACGCCAGGGCAATTGCAAATCCCGCGCCAACATAGATCGCGCACTGCGCCAAGTAGAACCACAGCGGACTCCACGCGTGCTTCTCGATCCACATATAGAAAGGATCCCGCAAGATGTCACGGGCGTACTTGTCATAGTTAGTGCGGTGGTGCAGATCGCGATTGCGGACCATCACCCACCAAACATGACCCCACAGGAACGTCACCAACGGGCTGTGCGGATCTTCCTCTTCATCACTGTGCGCATGGTGCATGCGATGCGTGGCCGTCCAACGCGCGGGCGAATCCTCAAGACAGCAGAGCGCACCAAGAACAAGTGTGTGCTCAAACCAACGTGGCGTATCGAAACTGCGGTGCGCTAGCAGGCGGTGGTAGCCCATGGTGATGGTCTGCCCAAACACATGAATGCCAGCAACACACAAGATCACGCCAGTCCATGAGAAGAACGATGGCACAAACACCAACAGCGCCAGTATGTGGACAGTGACAATCGGGACTGTGTATCGCACCAGCAACTCAACTGGATTGGTGGCGGGCGGACGCGGGAGTGGAATGCGTGCAGTAGTCAACAGAGACCTCAAAGGTGCGGGCGCCATCGCCGGGGCAGTGCCGATGCACCGCCACAGGCATTACTTTAGCCTGCTGATCAATAACAGACACTTTGCATGACGCAAAATTTCACGGTGCTTTTTCGCGATTTATTCCGCTAAAGCCGCTCTATCTCCTGTAACCACGCTTGCGGGCGCCGTAGCGCACGTCCAAGCCGGCCTCACACCCTTAGCCCCGCTTTGCCAGCCGTGCTGCAACAATCGCAGACACTTCATCCGTAGCACGCGGCAGCGTGTCGTTCACCACAAATGCGTCGAAGGTGTGACCCTGCATCGCGCGCGCGATCTCGAGTTTGCTTTCCGCAAAGCGACGCTCAATGGCCGCTTCATCTTCACGACCACGTGCACGCAGCCGCTTCAAGAGTTCCTGCTCATTGGGCGGAAGCACAAAGATTGCCAGCGCCTCAGGGATGCGCTTGCGAACATTGTCCGCGCCCTGAACATCGATATCGAGCACCACTAAGTGACCTTTTGCCAGTTCCGCGCGGACCGGAGCCTCAGGCGTTCCGTACCACGCGCGGCCGAAGACCTGTGCGTGTTCAAGGAATCGATCTTCAGTGATCCACTCCTGAAAGGTTCGCTCATCGACAAAGAAATAATCGATACCGTCACGCTCTTGTGGTGATCGCTGCCGTGTTGTAGCGCTGACGGAAAACAAACCACCGAAACGGCGAATCAGTTCATGGACAATGGTTGTCTTGCCGACGCCGGATGGGCCACAGATCAACAGCAGTAACCCCGGGCAATGTTCGTGCGCAGGGGTATGCGCGTGCGCATGTGCCGAAGCATGATCGTTTGCTGCATGTCCACTAGCGCCCATCGGGCGGAGTCTAGATGAGACCCCGCCCGATGGTGAAACTGGCATCACTCATTTCCGTGCACCGCCACCGGTCATTTCCCGTTGGGCTGCTCCCACACCGCAACGATCCACCACACATAGATGGAATTCACTTGTTGGGCGGGCAGCACCCATTGCCAAACTTGACCACCGAACTGCGTATCCATCCAGGTGATAAAGCAGGTTTCCTGCATGGAATGGGCCCAAATATTCAGCCACCAACGCCGGCGATCAGCCGGTCGCTCGTCACCCGCCGGAGCAGCCTGCACGCGCCCGTTTTCCGCCGCGACCACTGGCGCGCTCGGAACAAAGGCGGCACACGCCACTAACAAAAGTATCGACATGGAAACAAACGACTTCGTGCCCCCGGGACGAACACGCAAACTATGACTAACTTCAAATTGCATTTTCATGGTGTGTTCCTCCTTTCATACTTTTTCGACAATGCGGGCATCGGCAAGGATTCGCCAGCCGGTTTCGCGGAACGACGGAAATCTGCCCATCGTGCCGGCGATCGTGCGGACATCCTCCTCATCAAGGATCCACTCGGCCTCAAAGCCAGTGGACTTTTCCAGGCGCTCTCGCCGCATCTGCTCAAGGCTAAATGCGCGTTCCCGAAGCGACCAGTTTCCAAGTCGGTCCGCGATCTCGATCGCCTTGTTGGTAAATATCGCCATAGCGCGGTGGAAGTGCGGATCGTCCAAATGACGAACTGCCACATTGCACCCAAAGATGCACCACCAGCCATAACTCTCTAGCCAATCGCCTGGCGGAGCCAACAGCGGATCCTCCACACCACCGAGCGCTTCAGTAATTGTTGATACCGCATCGAGCGGATCCAGCAAACCAAGCGTGCAATGCACTTCCAATAAAGCACCGCGGCAAGTGTTGGCGACGCCACCGTAACTATCGTCGCTGAACTCACGCGCAAGGGCAGAAAATAAAGTGCCGGCTCGTTCCAGGTCTGCGCACGCTTCATTGGCATTGCGATGTGCATCTTCAGTGCACGAGGCAATCGCGCGTCGTGCGCAGTGTCCGCGGTACATCAGTGAAAATGCCTGCGCTACCCGCTCAACACGTCCATTTGGCGGTCGCATCTCAAAGCGATCCACCAGCTCGCGCGCTGTGGCACGTGCTTCAATGACATGCCAAAGTGCATAGTGTGCACCCACCAGGTTGACACGCAACATCAGCTCCAACTGCGGTGTCAGTGGCGTGAGCGACAGTGCGTCGCGCAGACATTCAAGACTCTTGGAATAGCGCCCAAGCCCATCATGCCCACCAGACAGCCGATTGAGCGCACGCGCACGCTCGGCAGGGGTGTTTGCGGACGCCAACAGCCGCCGTCCGCCTGCAATCAGGCCACGCCAATCACCTGCTCGATGCGCTTCAATTGCTTGCGCGTCAAGCGCAGCAAAGTCTTCACCGGGCACCAACACCAGTGGTGGAGCCTCCCAAACACACTGCGCTACATCGCCAACATTCCAATCAAGTGCATCAGCAAGGGCAACCACCAAATCAAGCTTTGGATTGCCACTGTCAGGAACTACTTTAGAGAGATCTCGGCCAAGGTTGGATGCCAGCTCTTGCCGACTCCAACCACGATAGACCCGCGCTAGATCTACGAACCGGCTCAGCCGGTCACGACGCGCAACATTCGGATTCATGTCCCCACACGATCTGCGGTTCAGCCAGTGCCCCGCGTGCTGTCCACACACGGGGGTGAGTATGCGCGCAGTTTCCGCGGAAACGAGCAGTACGTGCGGAAGTTCCTCACTATTTATAAATTTGCAGAGCAATGTATTGCAATGTGGAGGCGCGGTGGATTACTTGTGCGCACTACCGCGCACTACCGCGCACTACCGCGCACTGCCGATCGCTGTGCTGTCCACGCTGCCACTGCTCCAAGCAATCCGTGTGTCACCGCATCCGGAGCAACGCTGGCATTGACCACTGCATAACGATGCGCCCAACGCGTTGCCTGCGCGAGGTATCCACTGCGGACGCGCGCGTGAAAGTCCATGCCCTTCTGTTCCATGCGATCAAGAAGCGGTGAAAGGCGCTTCATGGCAACATCAGTATCAACATCAAATACCACGGTGAGGTCTGGCCAATGATTGCCAGTAGCAACCTTGCCAACCGCCAAGATCTCTTCTTCGTCAATTCCCCCAGCGGTGCCCTGGTATGCCAGCGTGCTTGATACAAACCGATCGGCAAGTACCAGCGCACCCGAGGCAATCGCTGGCGCAATTCGTTGCTCATACAGTTGCGCGCGACTGGCCATGTACAAAAGCATTTCACTGCGCGTGGTCATCTCTGCATTGGCTGGATCAAGCAAGATGGCTCGAATCTTCTCACCGATCGCGGTGCCGCCGGGTTCGCGCACTTCCACTACCTCAAGCCCGGTGGCACGTGCGATGTCAGCGAAGCGTCGAAACTGCGTGCTTTTTCCGCTGCCGTCCGGGCCATCGAACACAACAAAGCAACCACCGAGGGAACTTATCCATGCGGTGTCGGCAGCGGTTGGCGCAATGTCTGGGGCGCTCATGGGTTTGATGGTAGCGATGGCCCGCGGGCATCGTTTGTAGCGTTCAGGTCATTCGGCACGGCGGGCTGATTGTCAGGTTCCGCGGCAATACGAGCATCCCACGCACGGTGATAGCGAGCGATCGGCGCGCCCCCGTAGGCGCTGCCACAGCGATAGCAAACCAACTGCACACGGGCGAGCACCAACACTGCGCCGTCCAGCACCAGTAGAGCCACCAGCGCTGCAAGCACGATGGGGTCGCTGGAGTACCCAAGCACTCCCGCCACCACGCCGGCCCCCGCGAGTACCAGGGCGAACGGCGCAAATCGGGGCAGCGTCCGGCGCCGATACAGGTGCTGGCACCCGCAGGTCACGCACGAACGCAATTGCCCCGCATCGTCAAGTGCGTGTTCCCAGTCAAGATAGATTTCATGCGGCGCCCCATCCGCAGCGATTGCACGGACCAGCATGGGTCGCGCCGCCGGATCCACCTGTGCCACGCCAATGGGCTGGCGGCTACGGTCGCGGATCTGAATATCCATGGCGCAACTGAGGATATCCCACGCCACGGATACGATGACCGCCCCATGAACGAACGCGCGCATGATCTTCCCCTTTGTCCGGAGGGCGACTTCCGATTCTGGGGCGGCGTCGGCGTGTTGGCACTGCTCGCCTTGGTCATTGGTTGCCTGGCGGGGTTGCCAGCACTGCTTCCAACCGAAACGGTTTCCCCAAGCGCCATTCAGCGACTCTCTGCTGCTGGCGCCTCGGTGGTCTGGCTTCTGCTGTGCACGGGCGCGGGCGCCGCTGCATTTGCCGCCATTGCGCTGGTGCGCGGGCGGCCACCTGGATCCGCCGTTGACATCACCAGCCGCGCCTTTGCATGCGTCGCAGTCGCCGCGCTCACCAACTTCGTTCCGATTGATCAACCGATCCTCAAACTGGCGTTTGACGGCTTGGCATTTACCGCTGCAACAGCGTTCTTAGCTCGCTCAGCATTTCGAATCGCCACACTGGACGCATTTGCTGCAACAGCGATCGGCACAGGCGTTGTCGGCGCCCTTGCAGCAGTTGCATTCGTGATCACCTGGGCAGTGCGTCCGGGGTAACAGACAACTGCCGCGCAATCTGAATGCGGAACGCCAGCACTTGTGCGGCTGCAATGGTTAGTGTCGACGCTCTTCGCGTTTGCGTTCGCTGAAGATCAACTTGATCGGAACTTCGCTGAACGGCAAGTGCTCGCGCAATTGGTTCTTGAAATACCGCTCATAGGTGCCCTTAAAGAGGTCGGGCTTGTTGACCACCATCGCAATCGTTGGTGGACGCACATCAATTTGCGCCACATAGAAGACCTTGGCGCGAGTGCCCAGCGCAGAGCTCGGCCCACGCGCTTCCAGAATTTCACGCACCGCGTTGTTAATGCGTCCAGTGCCCTCGCGGTGCTTGGTCTGCTGATCAAGGTTCGCAATCATGCCCAGCAGCTCCTTCATGCCGCTGGCGTCCTTCGCACTGATGAACACAATCGGCGCAAACTCAAGCCCTGGGAATTCCTGGGTGAGGTATTCCGTGTAGTCCTTCGGGGAAAGCTTTCCAGCGACCAGGTCCCACTTGTTGACCGCAATCACTGTGGGCTTGTACTTCTCCTCGAGTTGGCTGGCGAGGCGCTTCTCAATCTGCGAGCACTTCTCGGTGGCGTCCAGAAGCAGCACGCAAACATCCGCGCGTTCAATGGCATTGTCGGTGCGCGCATTTGAATAGAACTCAACGTCGTCAGCCCAACTCTTGCGCTTACGAACGCCCGCGGTGTCAATGGCAACCAACACCTTGCCATCGATTTCAAAGCGAACATCGACAGCATCGCGCGTGGTGCCAGCAATTTCACTGACGATGACGCGCGGCTCACCAGCCAGCGTATTCACCAACGAACTCTTGCCGGCATTGCGGCGGCCAACGATCGCAAAGCGAACTTCCGGAACTTCCGGCTGCTCACCTGCGCTGGACTTTTCAAGGCGTTCCCACACTGTTTCCAGCAATCGCTTCGATCCGTATCCAGAAGTGGCGCTTACCAAGAGTGGTTGCCCGAAACCAAGCGCGGCGGCTTCAAAGCCGTCGGCGTCCCAGCTGGGGTCGTCCACCTTGTTGGCGATCGGCACAACCTTCTGCGAAAGTCCGGCGCTACGAATCAATTTCGCAACGCGCTCATCGAGCGGCATCACGCCATCGCGCGCATCGATCACAAACAAGATCAATTCCGCGTCGTGGGCGGCCTTGTAAATCTGTGCTTCGATGTCCGGTGTTAGCAGCGCCAAGTCCTTACCGGCGTCATCAATTTGTCCGCCCTCGGCCGCATAGATTCCGTATCCGCCGGTATCCATGATTTCCACAAATCGCGGCTCCTCATCGGAGCGATCCGGCGGTGGATTGAGTTCAAGGATGGTGGTGACGCGATCGCGAGTCACACCCGGAGTGGGGTCGACGATGGAAATGCGGCGACCGGCCAGTCGATTGAATAGGCTGGACTTGCCGACATTTGGTCGACCAATGATTGCCAGGCGAGGTAGTGGCATTATTCAGGACCCCGGAGCAGTTCGCGGGTTTGATCGGTCACACCTTGGTCCATTTGTTGATCCATCATCTTGTCCATCTGGCTGTCCATACCCATATTCATCCCTTGCATGTATTGCTGCATAGCTTGTTTTTGCGCAGTCATCTGCCCAACCGCTTGCTGCATCTGCGCGCGCATCTTGGCGGGGTCACCCTGCTGATACTGCACATTGCCGCCCAAAGGCATGCCATCGGGACCGGTTGGTGCTGCAGGCTGCGTTGACTTGGTGAGCAGCATGCGCACCTTGCGCATTGGCTTGACGCCGTTCTGCATACTCATGGTGACTGCAATGCCGGCGTTACTGAATCCGTACTCAAGCCCAACACTGCGCGGCGTTCCTTTGGGCGAGTCGAGCGGCGCAGCAACAGCGAACACAAATGAGCCAACCTCGGCCATCCATTCGCCTTGTTGGTAGATCATCGACTTATCAAGCTCCGTGAGCATGACGTGGGTGTACTTGTTGAGGCCCGGGGAATATCCAAAGTAATCCGTCTGATCAAGCACAAACTTTCCACTGGTCAGCGTGGTCTCACCCATCAAGAAATTGTCCGCCATCACAAACGAATAATGCGCACTACCGGTAAACGTTCCAACCGGCTTGTCGTTCTCGTCAAACGATTGTCCGTTGATGTCCCAGCGACCAACGAATTGATTCAGAACTTCCATTGCAGCGCGCGTCTCCAGCGTGATCTGCTCGGGGCTTGGCTTGGCGCGACCAGCCGGGCGGCTTGCGGCCGGGGTTTGCGCAAATGCGGCGCCAAGGAGAACGGCGAGGGCTGCGCCGATGAGCGCGCCCGTGCCGAGCAGCACAGAACCGCCACGAACGGCATTCTGGTGCTTCGTGGTGGTATCGCGCGAGCCATTCAGCAGCGCGCCGTCGTTGCGCGGGGTTTCGTTTACTGTGTTCGTCATGTGGTCTTCCTCCCGCCGCAGGGTTCGCGGCGCGACGGGGCAGTCTACGCTTGACCGCAAGGAACACATTTATGCCCACGCATTCGGACGCATTCTCCAATCTCAAGGTCTTCGATCACCCGCTCATTCGGCACAAGTTGGCGATAGCGCGCCATCGTGGCACTCATTCCGCGGACTTTCGTCGTCTCCTCAATGAGATCGCCGGCTTGATGACCTATGAGGTCTCCCGCCGATTTGACACCCGCCCCATCCGGGTGCCGACACCGCTGGAGGAGACCGAGGGCCACCAATTGAGCCGTCCAGTCACACTGGTGCCGATCTTGCGCGCAGGCCTCAGCATGACCGACGGCGTGATGCAGCTCTTTCCAGAGGCGCGCGTCGGGCACATCGGCATTCGTCGCGACGAAGCCACGCATCGCCCGGTTACCTATTACGCCAAACTTCCGCATGACGTCGGTGATGGCTACGCCATTGTGATTGACCCGATGCTTGCGACTGGCGGAAGCGCGTGCGCCGCGATTCGTTATTTAAAGGAAGCCGGCTGCCGTGATATCCAGATGGTGTGCCTGGTTGCCGCCCCCGAGGGTGTTCGTCGCGTTCATGACGAACATCCCGATGTCATGGTTCACGCCGCAGCGCTGGACCGTGAACTTGATGGCAATGCGTACATTCGCCCAGGGCTTGGAGACGCTGGCGATCGCGTGTTCGGCACGGTTGAGGTGTAAGCACGCGTAGCGCAATGTCCGGCTGATTAACCGCCCGATTGCTTTGGAATCCATGCAACATCTGCATGCCCACGCTCATGATTTGCTCGGCGCGCCATCGCAAAGAACAGATCGCTCAATCGATTGACATAGCGCATCAGTGGCTCGCCGACGGGCTCAATACTTCCGAGCGAAATGATGGTGCGTTCCGCACGACGGCACACAGTGCGTGCGAGGTGGAGCCGCGCAGCAAGCTCGGTTCCCGCGGGCATGACAAACGTGGTGAGCGGCGGATTGGCTGAATCAATTTCGTCAATCCATTTTTCCGACTCCGCAACGTCTGCCGTATCAATACGGTGGATCTTTGATTGCTGCTTGGCACCTTCAGGTGTTGCAAGATCTGCACCAATATCAAAGAGGCGTGATTGGATCGCACCAACGATCGCGTGCAATCGCTTCTCAAAGGTGTGCGCGGGATCACAGGCACTGAGCACCAGCCCCAACACCGCGTTAAGTTCATCAATCGTTCCGTACGCCTCAATGCGCGGATGATCTTTGGAGACGCGGGCGCCACTGAAGAGGCCAGTGGTTCCGTCATCGCCGGTTCGGGTGTAAAGCTTCATGGGCGGGAGTCCTTGGGTGGGCGGAGGTGGCGCGGGGTGTTCCGGCACCACGACAATCTGCAGGGTGAAGGGTAAAGCGGGATGGTTCAGGCTGCTCTTCGGCCCCCGGCGGTCATTATTAGGACTCCAGGCGCCCATGGGGGCTGATGCTCAGGGGAGAATCGCCACGATCTCCTGAATCTCCGGTGGTTGGCACAGCCGTATATCTGTCGGTACGGATATCGTTCCATACAACCCCGGCCCACCCCTCAGGTGTGGTTGGATTTCTGAAACGGCTTCGCGGGCCTGCCGCCAAAGGTCCGCACCTGTTCGAGTCCAGCCCGCCGGTCTGGAACACCGATCCTTGAAGCCTCGGTGAACTTCAGTGCCGGTCACATCTTGGTTTGGACTCTTCATGCATGCCTACGGGCTGCAGAAAGGCGAGGTAGGTACATGAACCGCCTCAATAAGAAGGGCTTCACGATCGTTGAGTTGTTGGTGGTCGTTTCGATCATCGCGCTGCTCATTGCGATCCTGTTGCCTGCGATTGGTAAGGCTCGAGACGCTGCGCTCATCACGCAGAGTCTGGGCAATCTCCGCAACCTGAGTGCTGCGAGTAACGCGTACGGGGCTGACTACAACGACCGGCAGTTCACTGCTGTTCCTGACGAGTGCGGTATGTATGGCGATGCCATCACTGGCGCATGCACGGCCATCACGGCAACGCAGTGCATCCCGCAGATGATCCTCGGTTGGGATTCGGGTGGTGGTCTCTGGGGCTACTGGGTCTCGGGTGCTCCAGCGCGTTGCTCTGGATGGCCGGGAAACTGCGGTAACTTTGTGACCTATCAGGCCTGCGATTTCTGGGGAGCTTCTGCACGTTGGGAAGGCGCATGGCGTCTCACCAATTGCAAGGCGTTCAACAGTTACGTCAGCGGCAGGTTCTACGACAAGGTCTTCTGGGCCCCGAAGGACAAGATCACCCTTGCCAAGATTGACAAGTACTTCTCCACACCGGTTGAGTTCAACTTTACCAATGGTGACTTTGAAACCCCCACCTATTGCTGGAGCCCAGCGGCCATGTGGTCGCCGGACGTCATGGCGTGGTCGCGTAAGACTGGTAGCAACACTTCCGCCACCTTTGGCGCAAAGCCAACCAAGAACACCATGCCTGGTGCTTTCAAGAGCCCAGCAGCTGGTCTTGCGCAGTACCCATCGCTGAAGTGGCGCATGTGGGAGCATCAATGGCTCCAGAACATGGAAGGCGGCGAAGTGAACCCTGCGTTCTCAACGCCAACTCCATGGTTCTACAACCAGGGCTACAACAGCGCCCCGGCAACGCTCTGCTTCGATGGTCACACTCAGGTGGTGTCGATTGCTGGTATCCAGCAGGACAATGACTTGGCGCTCGCTCAGGCGTCGCAAGCCACTGGATCGTCGGTTGCGAGCGGTAGTTTGTGGTTTGTAGCTTCGGGTGGCGCAAACGCGTACTACTCATCGGCTGCTTACGACATGCTCACCACTGGTAACGGCTCGTGCAGTGCTGGTGTCACGACGGTCGACGGCATCCTTGGCCGCGACATGCTCCGTATCGGAGACTGATACCGGTGCGACATGTGGTGCATGCCACCACCTGTTGTTACTGACCTGATTCTTCCCGCGAGGGTCGCCAACTGGCGACCCTCGCGTGCTTTTTCCACAGTGAGCACTGTGTAAACCCTTACACTTCACGCTTCGAAAGGCACCTCATGCTTAGATCCACCTTGCGCTCACATCCACTCGCAATCGCTCTTGCTACGGCATGTTGTGCCGTCGCGCGTGGGGGACAGGATGGCAAGCAAGATGCACCGGTAGCGGACCCGCCGCAGCAGGTGGTCATCACTCGCGATGCTCCTGCGCCGCAGCAGGATGAAGCGGCGCCGCAGACTTCGCCGGCACCTAAAGAGCCAGGCAAGGTGATCGAGGGTCCAATCAATGTGTATAGCTGGGCACCCGCCGACAGTGCCAAGGCCGTTGATGCCAAGGACATTGATCTTGCCAAGGTCTTTGTGGATCTTGGACCAGTAGCAACCCGTTGGTACCAACACGCCATCACGCTTTCCAATCCGTGGTTTGAAGGCCGCGCGCCTGGCCTTCGCGGCAATGACCTTGCGGCTGAGTATCTGGAATTCTGGATGAAGGATGCGGGCCTTGAAGTTGCGTTCCCGGCAGTTGGCGCGGACGGCGTCACTCCAAAGGATGGCCCGTGGAAGAGCTATCAACAGAAGTTTGCGCTCACTGGTGGGGCGCCGAAGGTGGAAGAGGGACTGTTGACCGCGGGCGGCGCCGATCGCGAACGCGGCAAAGACTTCGCTGTGCTCGGAATATCCGGTAATGCCAAGTTGGAAGCACCGGTGACCTTTGTTGGTTACGGCATCAAGAAGGGCGAAGCCGACTACACCAGCTTTGAAGAGGGCACCGATCTCACGGGTCGGATTGCCATGGTGTTTCGCTATGAGCCACTCGATGAACGCGGTCGTTCCAAGTGGGCATCGCGCCGCTTCAGTGAATTTTCAGCAATGACCACCAAGATTGATGCGCTGGTGGAACTCGGTGCAGCAGGAATCATTCTGGTTTCGCCTCCCGGCGCACGCGACGGCAAGGTTGCACTGGAAGACGTTTCAACGAGCCGCTGGGGCCGTCCACTTGATATTCCCATGGTGCAGGTTTCCGCCGATGTTGCCGAGCAGATCCTGAAAGCGGGCGCGCCCGATCAGGGTGCATTGCTGGACTGGCGCAAGCGTGCCGACGCTGGCGAAATCAAGACCGTGGCCCTGAATGATGATGCCAAGGTTTCTATTGAAACCAAGTTGTCGAACGGCGGCACACCAACACAGAATGTAGGCGGAGTCTTGCGTGGCAAAGGCGCGTTGGCCGACGAATGGGTGGTGGTGGGTGCACACTTTGACCACGTTGGATACGGCTACTTTGGCACCAGCCCGCAGTACACCGGGCAGTTGCATCCGGGTGCGGATGACAATGCCAGTGGTACTTCAGCCATGCTTTGTATTGCCCAGGCGATGGCGGATCTGTACGGTGGCAAGGATGCGCCGAAAGATGCGCGCAGCATTCTGTTTCTTGGATTCACCGGTGAAGAGAGTGGACTGCGCGGTTCGCGTTGGTATATCGAGCATCCAACGATTGCAAACGACAAGATGTCATTGATGGTGAATATGGACATGGTCGGTCGGTTGCGTTCCGATGACCTGAGCGTTGGCGGCATGAGTTCCGCCAAGGGCATGATTGACGTGATGCGTCCAATCTTTGAACGCAGTGGCTTGACGATTCACGCTGACCCATCCGGTCGCGGGCCGAGTGACCACGCCAGTTTCTATGGCGCAGGTATTCCGGTGCTGTTTATGTACACCGGAACTCACGACATCTATCACACCCCCAAGGACAAGGGTTACACCCTGAATCCGGAGGGAGCCGCAAAGATTGTTGCCTTGGCAGTGGACATCGCCACCACGGTCGCTACTCGACCAGAGCGCCTGGAGTTCCAGCAAGAAAGTAGCAAGACGCCAGATCGCGGATATGCCGCCGTCCGACTGGGCGTGATGCCATCCATGAACGACGATGATCGAGAAGCTGGCGCTCCAGAGAAGGGCGTTCTGGTTGACGGCGTGAGCGCAGATACGTCGGCAAGTGACGCGGGCATTGTGAAGGGCGACATTCTGGTGTCGTGGAACGGTGAGGACCTGGAAAGTACCGGCACCATGATGGCCAAACTTCGCGGTCACAAGCCTGGCGATGTGGTCAAGCTGAAGGTCTGGCGTGCCGGCACCGACATCGAACTGGACGTCACGTTGCGCGCTGCCAAGCCGAAGGAGTGATGGCGGCGCACGGTTACGGCAGGATCACCACGCTCCGTGGCGTGGGCGCAGCCGCGCGTGGGATAATGACGATCCCGTCTGGGATTGGCAGATCGATGGGCGCTTGACCCGCCACTGCCACGTGCGCGCGGGTCACGCCAGCGGGCATCTTGATGCGTAGTTCACGCGCGTCGGGAGAGTCCAACTGCACACGGGCAATGGCGCCGTGTTTCCATTGAATGTCCACCACAACATTGCCGCGCGCGATGAGTCCGCGCACGCGACCGTCGCTCCACTCGCGGGGCAGGGCAGGTAAGAGATCGATGCGGTGCACCAGATGCCCGGCACTCCACGAGCGAATATGGCTCTGCATCAGCATTTCTGCAATGCCGGCAGTGCCGCCGAAATTGCCATCGATTTGAAACGGCGGGTGATCGTCAAAGAGATTGGGCAGGGTGGACTTGGAGAGCAGTGCGCAAATGTCGGACCATGCTCGTTCGCCATCGTGTAACCGCGCCCAGAAATTGATGAGCCACGCGCGGCTCCACCCAGTGTGGCCACCACCGTTCTTTAGCCTGAATTCCAGGCTTGCACGTGCCGCTGCGGCCAGTGCGGGGGTGCCATCGGTGCTAATGAAGTTGGCGGGGTGAAGTCCATACAAATGGCTCATGTGGCGATGCCCTGGCTCGGCTTCGCCGTAGGCTTTTGACCATTCCATGAGTCGACCGTCGGCGGCCACGGTGGGCATAGCGAGGTGCTTGAGTGCTTCAGTAGCTTCGATGGGAAGCGCTTCGTTGCCTCGCCCAAGTACGCGCGCGGCATCAAGGTAATTCACCAACAGATCACGGGCGATCCACTGATCCATCGATGTGCCCATGCTGAGATTGGCATGAGATCCGTCGGGGAGTATGAAGGTATTTTCTGGACTGGTGCTGGGGCCACTGACCAGCATGCCGGTTGTTGGATCTTTCACCAAGTAGTCCAAGAGGAATCGAACCGCACCGTCGAGCGCCGGCCACGCGCGGTCGCGTAGAAACGCGGTGTCGTTGGTGTACTCGTAGTGTTCCCAGGCGTGTCGCACGAGCCACGTGCCACCGAGTGGGTACATGCCCCAGACCGTCTGACCCTCTGGAGCAGTCATCGCCCATGCATCGGTGATGTGATGGCAGCACCAACCGCGTGCACCATAGAGATCTTGCGCAGTGCGCACGCCGCGCACGCGGATTTTGTCAAGCAAGTCAATGAGGGGAAGTTCTGTCTCGGCGAGTGCGCACGGACCCGCCGGCCAGTAGTTCATCTGGACATTGATATTGGTGTGGAAGTCTGCATTCCATGGCGCACGGAAGTGTTGGTTCCAAATGCCTTGCAAGTTGGCGGGCAGGCTTCCCTGCCGACTGGAGGAGAGCAGTAGGTAGCGCCCGTACTGGAAATACAGGGAAATGAAGTCGTTGTCCCACTCGGGCTTGGTTCGGAAGCGAGCGAGGCGCTCGGGTGTAGAGAGAAGATCTGGAATGACGCTGGCTTCAGGCGAAGGGCCACCAAGGTCAAGCGATACGCGATCCATGGACTTGGCAAACCACGCACTGGCACGTTCGCTGAGTGCCGACCAACCGGATACAGCGCTTCGAAGATCGTTCTCACATTGCAGAGCGGGGTTACTTCCGAAGTAGTCGGTGCGCGCGGCAATGGCAATGGTGAATGACTTGGCGCCGCGCACTACCGCATCGCCACCTTCAATGGTGATGGTTCCACCGTCAGTATGGATATCGGCAGTGGATGCGTAGCCCACACCACCCTGGCCGGTGTGCCCGGTAAACGCGAGTCGCGCGCCTTGCCGCGTTGGAATGGCGGTGTGCACGGGTATGTCTGTTTCAAAGTTGTCGCGGTGTAAGCGAATGCGCATGGCGGGAAGATTTCCTTCGCCTTCGACACGCGTATCAATGAGTAGCAATTCGTCGGGTGCACTTGCAATGACTTCGCGAACAACAGAAATACCATCCACCTGAAATCGGCTGGCGGCAACACCAGTTCGCAAGGTGAGTGAGCGCCGATATTCAGAAGCGGCACGTGGCGCGTCAATCATTTCGATATGGAGATCACCAAGCGTCTGATGGCTGCGCGGCATCATGTCGTCCGGAAGCATGCAATGATCTTGAATGATTTGCTGTGCTTCCAGGACTTTTCCAGCAAGCGCAAGAGCGCGCGCTTTTTGAAAGAACTCGTTTGCAGCAGGGGCATTGCGGTCATTTGCGTTGCCTTCCCACACGGTTGCTTCGTTCAACTGCAGGCGTTCGTGCTGAACAGCGCCGAACACCATGGCGCCCATGCGGCCATTACCTACGGGCAGCGCCTCGGTCCACGCAGCAGCGGGCGCCGTGTACCAAAGGTCTGGAAGCGTGCCCGTGACTGTTGCCATGGGTGTCAACTTCATGCGGCGCGTACCGACCGGAATGGGCACTATGCGCGCGTGCAAGTCGGGATCCATGACAGGATCAAATGTTGCGAGCTCAGGGTGATCACCTTGGCAGATCCACCACGTTCCGGAGAGATCAAAGGCGCACGCATCACCTACAAGTGTTGGTTTCAATGTGGGGGTTCCAACCCAGCCACCGGCGCCACCGCTATCGGTGACACGGATAGCAATGCGATTGACGCCGGTGCGCAACAGTGATTTTGGAACGGTGTACGCGCGCTCGGTTTGGAAGCCGTTGGTACTGCCGATGCGCGTGCCGTTGAACCATGTCTCGTCAGCATCATCAATGTTGCCCGGCGTAAACACCATGTCGGAGGCACGGTCAAGGTCATCAAGCGTGATTTCGCCTACGTACCACGCCCTGCCGTCGGTGCCTTCGGGGAGACCGTTCCCTTCCCAGGGGCCAGGAACGGTGGTGCGGGTGAGCGGCGGCGCAGCCACCGGCGCGGCGGGCGGAATTCCTTGGGCAAGCAGGGCCATGACAGCAAGGGTGGCGATCGTCATCTGCCATGTTCTACCGCTCCCCGGGGTTCGATACGCTGCGGCAATGACGACCGCCCCGGCTTCCGCCCCCGCTACCGCGCACCTTCCGCTCTTTGGACGCCACGCCTTTGTTTGTGGCGCCACCCAGGGCATCGGTAAGGCGACAGCCATTGCCATGGCAGCCGCAGGCGCGACGGTGACGGTGTGCGGCCGAAATGACCAGGGTTTGATGCGGACTCTTGACGAACTGCCGAAGCCCGTCGGGCAGCGGCACTGGAGCGTGGAGGTGGACTTCAGCAGCGCCAAAGATGTGGAGTTTGCGGCGCGTACTCACCTTGGCAGCGCGGGCCCCGTGCACGTATTGGTGAACAACACCGGCGGTCCGGCGGCGGGCGCGGCGATCGAGGCAAAGCCAGAAGACTTTACGAAAGCGTTTGAGATGCACCTCTTGGCCAACCACGCGTTGGTGCAAGTGTTTGCGCCGGGCATGCGCGAGGCTGGCTACGGCCGCGTCATCAATATTGCTTCCACCAGTGTGGTGACGCCCATCCGTGGGCTGGGTGTTTCAAACACTATTCGCGCAGCGGTCGCCAACTGGGGTCGATCACTGGCAGTGGAACTGGCGCCGTTTGGAATCACCGTGAACACCATCCTTCCAGGCTTTACGCGCACTGCTCGGCTTGCTTCGCTCTTTGAAGGACGTGCACATCGCGCGGGCACATCGGCGCAAGAAGTAGAGGCCGATGCGCTTCGAACAGTACCTATGGGTCGCCTGGGCGCGCCTGAAGAAATCGCAGCGGTCGCGGTGTTCTTGGCTTCACCCGCCGCTTCGTATCTCACGGGCGTCAATCTTCCGGTTGATGGCGGCAGGCTGGCGCTCGGATGAGTGCGCTGCGACGCGTGCGTGCAGTCCCGTCGGCGGCTTCAAGCTTTGCAGTGCGACACATGAAACGCTCTGAGGGCGTGCTGGTATTGATGGCAACGCTTGCTTGTTGGTCAACGGTTCCGCTGTTTGTACGGCATCTTGCTGGCTACATTGATCACTGGACCAACAACGGTTGGCGCTACGGCGCAAGCGCTTTATTTTGGCTACCAGCGGTGCTGTGGGCACTTTCACGTGGTGTGCTGCCGCGCACAATTTGGCGCGCTGCGCTGGTTCCCGCCATTGCCAATACGGTGGCACAAGTGGCGTTCACGGCAGCGCACAGTTATGTGAATCCAGGACTGTTGACCTTTGGATTGCGGTTGCAATTGGTGGCGGTAGCCATTGGTGCGTACCTGCTCTTTCCGGCTGAGCGCGCCACGATTGCATCGGTGCGATACCTGGGTGGATTAGGGTTACTGATTTGCGGAGTAGCGGGGGTGTTGCTTGGTGGTGGCAACATTTTGGAAGGCAGCTCCATGATTGGCGTGCTGCTGGCGGTGTTTGCTGGCATTGGTTACGGCGTGTACGGACTGGCCGTTCGGAAGTTCATGTATGGC